>JGI24158J21664_10009574_pt1 | contig 12935 bp, 4 predicted proteins | sample Ectturendosymbi3_FD_21664 | JGI IMG/M metagenome (IMG submission 21664) | reverse complement strand
TTAGATCATAACTTTTGAACCAGAAACGCTAGAAAGTCAATCAAAGGCTCAAAAGACTCGGACTCGAGCCTAGTTTCCAATGAAAACTTCAGCAAAACACTTTGGCCTAGTACTTGGGCCCTAGGCCAGGTAACATGAGCCAAAATGACCCTGAAACTACTTCACTTATGACGTCAGTCACAAAAAATCCGCACCCCCAACCAAAAAATTTTTTTTCAAGTGTAATCTACTAGGCTGTCCGATCCGGTTGAGCCCTTGAACAGCTCTCTAGCGCAATTGACGGAGGAGCTAGGGCGTTGGTAAAGCAACCGAAAACTGCTGTTTTAGGCTGAAATCAAAGTACGAATATATCGTACCCCAGCTATCAAAGTGTTAAAATTGATATTAAGTGGTTGACCCAAAAACCTGCTTGCTACCTCACCCTCAGGGCCATGTGGTTGTCAAAGTTCATGAATTTGTCATAACTCAACTTCTAGGTTAGATAGAAAACTGATTTTGGGCTCAAAAGATGCGGAAGACACAAGTTTCTATTAGTGATAAGAGAAAAATTTTGCCTTACTTCATTATAAAAAAAGTTATTACGGAAAAACTGATTTTTTCACCATTTTCCGATAAATTGCAAAGATAATGAATAAACTAGTTCATTTTGAAGTTATATTCAAATTGCAATTTTACAATTTTGACTTTTTTCAAAGGAACATTTTTCTAATCAATAAAGTTTAACCACAAGATATTTTAATGCATACAACTGTGCTCTGTCGGATTGGAAATAGTAGAGCAGCTATCCTGTTGTCAGATATATTTACTGGATGTTTCAATTCTAAAGGCAACTAATGGGCCACTTTCCTGATCTGATACAGATTGGCATGAGGAAGGGCATCTGGCTGTAAAAATTTCTGCCTCAAAAAATCCTCACAAAAGTGGGGTACATCTGACCACCCTCATTGACGGGAAAAGATCAGATAAAAAATGGATTGTTTCCACTACATTGTAGAGACAGAAATATTTAAAAAAAACTTTTGACAGTTAGTAAATATCAAGCATGTTATTGTTAGAGCTGTCATGCATTTTAATATTGCTTTTGTCTATTTTTAAATTTTATATGATATCTACTTGTAGACATAGCTTGCTTAATCAACATGCTGACCAGAGGAAAAAGCACTAATACTATATTATTGCATGGTATCCATTCGTTTGTCAGTATGAAAATATTTCCACCCAAGAAGTTACCAACCACTGAGGATGTGATTTGTCGTGTTCTGTCTGAACCAAATTGGCGTGCACGACAATCAGCTGATGCTGTGGCCACAGAACTGGTACAGCACTGGATATATTGTAGTGTATATCCGTTGCATCGTTGTACAGTTGCAGAAAAATTCATTCAATGGCGCAAACATTTAGTCTATTTGAAAGATACTCGAAGAAGAAATGTGGTCCTACCTTCCAAAAGCAACCCAGTGATTTCATGGAAACACGTAACAAACTGTTTGACATATTTTGCCATGATAAAAATCGCTGAAGAGAACTTGAATTGAAACATCCACTAAATATATCTGACATTGAGTTTCGATTTTATGAAGACAAAAAAGGAAGGAGAATAGGGAAATGTGTAGTGTTCTACAGTGTAGAACAGTGCAATGGATATACATTGCAATATATCCAGTGCTGTACCAGTTGTGTGGCCACAGCATCACCTGATTGCCATGTACGCCAATTTGGGTCAGACAGAACACGACAAATCACATCCTCAGTAGTTGTAACTTCCAGGGTGGAAATATTTTCGTAGTGGCATACGCATGGATATCATGCAATGCTATAGTATTAGTGCTTTTTCCTCTGGTCCACATGTTGATGAAGCAAGCTATGTCTACAAGTAGATATCATATAAAATCTAAAAATAGACAAAAACAATATTGAAATACATGGCAATTCCAACAATAACATGCTTGATATTTACTAACTAACTTCATAGTTACAGGCCACAAAGATGTTGGCAAGTAAATCAGTCACAGTTTATTGACGGGGAAACTAGTTTCGCGTTTTCCAAAGCATCATCAGTCTTGTAAATGTAAAACAAATCTCACAGGCGAAATGTTGGCACTTAAAAACATGTAAAGAAAAACGTGAACTGTTGCTAGTGACAACAACAGTACTAAAATTTTTGAAGCTAAAAAGCTGACCTTCCCAGAGCCTCATAAACCAGTCACTGCTAAGAAAATCGGCGTTTGGTAGCGGTCTAAGACAGACACTTTTCCTCTGGAGATAACACACATACGCGATGACGAGTGCCAGAGAGAAACCACGCGATTAAACAGAGCGTAACAGTTCACGAAAAACTCAAGAAAGGCCGAGCCTTTCAACGTAAACTAGAAAGATTGTCCAAGTGGTTAATTTCGATCAAATAGATCAATTAGCTTAATTGAAAAATATTTTTTGGTGCAAACAAACAATACATTGGAAGCATGCAATGAACCCATTTCTAACTATTCCTTGTTCCAAACACAACTAAACTTTTGACAGTTACCAACTAGGTAACTGTCAAAAGTTTTTTCAAAATTTCTGTTTCTAAGATGTAGTAGTAGTAATATCCAATTTTTATCCGATCCTGTATCCGTCAATGAGGGTGGACAGATATACCCCACTTTCGTAAAGATTTTTTGAGGCAGAACTTTTACAGCCAGATGCCCTTCCTAATGCCAATCTGTATCACAGATCAGGAAAGTGGCCCATTAGTTGACTTTTAAGACAGGATAGCCACTCTACTATTCTCAATCCGGCACAGCATGGTTATATGCATTAAAAGATCTAATGGTTAAACTTTATTGATTAGAAGAATGTTCCTTTGAAAACAGTTAAAATTGTAAAATTGCAATTTGAATGTAACTTCAAATGAACTAGTTTATTCATTATCTTTGCGATTTATGGAAAAATGGTGTAAAAAAACAGTTTTTCAGTAATAAATTTTTTTATAATGAAGTATGGCAAAATTTTCCTCTTATCACTAATAGAAACTTGTGTCTTCTGCATCTTTTGAGCCCAAAATCAGTTTTCTATCTTACCTAAAAGTTGAGTTTTGACGAATTCATGAACTTTGACCCCCACATGAGGTAGCAAGCAGGTTTTTGGGGTCAACCACCTAATATCAATTTTGAAGTGAGACTACCTCAAAGTTTCAATTTAAAAATTTTGAAATTTCACACCACCCTACTTCCGAATGGTTATTTTTTTTGTTTTGCATGCACATGAAATAAGCCACTCCACCAAAAAAGACATACCCAATCGTTCATGTTTCTTATGTTTCTTTCCCAAATGCAACTGGATGTTTTGCACAGCATTTTGAAACAATATGAATTGTTTGCTAAGCTAGGACGATCACTGCAACCTCAGAGAACAGCATTGACATTTGCTGGACACAGATCATTTGGTGGTTAAATGTGAGGCAGCAGACCATTTGGTGTCCATTTTCACTATATCATCCTATATAGGCATTTCTCGAAATGAAATTACAGCATAGCATTTATTGGAAAATAACCTGAATCAATGCAATTTAAAAGTTGCAAATATGTCTTTATCACATTGCTTAACCTGAACTTATCTTAAAATTACGTAACAATTAGGAATGTTCACATTTTTTCTATTTCAATACCAGGCATTTTGTACTTACCCATTATGAATTTTTGCACGGGGATCCTTGCTATTTTTCACACATATCATCAGAGCACAAAGGAAAAAGAAAAAACCAGCCATTCCAAAGCAAACCCTAGAAAAACAAACCATAATCACAACAACTTTCACTAAAGCTAAGAAGCTTTTGCAAAATGTCTGATTTTTATCTGATGAAATGATTTAAGTTAGGCTTAGTTCTTGGAATATGTGACCATTTTATTACTTTGTTTGAATTGAACCGATGCCATACTCATATGGTTTGTGCAATGCTTGTCACAACTCATTTCAACACAGCAGCTCTTGGAAGTTTTTGTTGAAACTACCCTTTAGAAAATTACAAAAACAAATAAATTCACAACATTTCTTAACTTTATTACTGCTATAGATGTGTTGCATTTTTAAAATGAATCAATAGACAAAAAAGTTATAATAAATAGAATTGTAACATAGGAATCAAAAATGATCATTATGACCAGCCATGAGCACAAACAATAAACAAAAGTGTGAAATAAAAACATTTGCCACATATTAAGATTCACTAAACACAACTTTTTGGCAGATAAAATATATTCTATTTGAAGCCAAATTACCCCACTTGGCAACACTTGGTTTGTTATTACGTGAAGCTTGCAATCATCCATAAAATCAAGAACTCAACTCAACATGGTCCAACTCCTTCTGATCTACAGGCCATTTTACAAAAACGTGACAAGTTATGGGCCACTTCCAATAAAATGATGTATCAGAGTTGTAAACAGGCCTGATTTTGAAGTCTGAACCTGGTCCAAAATAACAAGCCCTAACCTGGGCCGAATCTGACATTTCTTTTTTAACCCAATTTAGGCCCAAAAGCCAAATTTGCCAAGTGCGTCAAGATTTGCACAACTGTGGGTTATCAAACTTGCTTCTTACTTGGACAACAGGTTTCAGAAAACTAAAATAGGAGATAATAAATCTTTTTTTAATGTAACATGTGGCGTGCCCCAGGGGTCTGTTGTTGGGCCTTTACTCTTCCTTATATATATTAATGACATTGTGAAAGCCTCCAACTTTAATACTGTTTTATATGCTGATAATATCAATCTGCATATTTCGGGGAAAAACCACGAAATCTTAGAAAAAATTTTTAACCATGAGCTCAAAACATTCGATCACTGGGTTCATGGTAACAAATTATGTATCAATTATTCCAAAAGAAACTTCATGTTCATGAACAACAATAAAATGGTAATTTTTCATTTTCAATTAATCATCACCCAAGATCAAAACAAAGCAGCTTAAAATATCTTGGCATTATACTTGATGCAGGGTTTTTTTTAAGGTTACGCAAATCGTAACACCCAAGCTACAAAGAGCCGCAACGTAAAAATCTAAAAACACGAATTTTTTGCAATCTACGCTTCTGTGACATCAGAATTTTTTCTAACGACTTGCAAAAGTATTACGGTATGGCACGCTGGTCATCAGTCAGGGACGGATTTAGATAGCGCCAAGCGTTAGGCCATCTTAGTTTTTGGGGTCCTACGCACGTGTGACTTATTTGGCCATTTGTCTGAAAAGCGTGAAAGTATGCTCCTCTCACGTGGAGGGCTCCCTCGAAGATCTATCTTTTGTTGTGTCGACTTTGGTTCTACGACTGCCTTAGATCTTCAACATAAATTGAAGCCTTTCTTACATTTTTCTCTGGAACAAATGGCAATGCAATCTTCTCTTGGAATTTATGGCTCTTTCCTGTAGTTCAAAAGTTATCATAGTCAAATTTCTGAGATTTTTAGCGTTTTTTGTAAGTTTGTTTTTCATATATATACATTTTCGTACAGGACCGTGTTACTTCCCTCAGAAATATCCTCTAGTTGTTGATTTGATGAGCTGTACGTAAACTCCTTTGTCATAGTAACCACATATTTTATGGAACAAACAAATACAATCCATTCAGTGGACACAGGGTTTAGTTATGCCTTTTTAAGTTGTCATTTTCCAAGCAATACAAAGTACAGCGTGTTAATCCTCTAGACTGATGGTAAACAGCATGAAAACAAGCCTTGCACAGCAAAGTATTGTAGCAACACTCTCAGCTGACCATGTGAAGCAAGTCCAATGTAGACACGCTTTTCCAAATAAAACTCACGAGAAACTGTTCAAGGTGATTTACCTAACATAGGCGTATAGAGTTTCAACAAGGACTCTCTGTTTGCGGGCAATCTAGTAACTAGTTGATGACAACCAAACGTAGCATCCAATACTGACAAGTGACAATATTGCTTTTCGTCGGTGTTCTGCAGTGCCTGGCTGTCTTGCATTGTTGCGAGCTTTTGTGTGGAAGATTGAAGATCAAGAAAGTACTGTTCTTTGTTTTTCATTCTTTTCTTGTAACCATAGGCGTAGCCAGGGGGGCAATGGAACCATTCCCACTAAATTTCTAAGATATCTTGTCATTTTGTGCTTTGACAGGCAATGTCCAAATAAAACACCGTTGCTCACTTTAAGTCATAGTATTTGGCCCTCCCAAAAAATTTTTGGGCTGGCAATCCTACTGCTTGCGACCACTTTCATACAGACAGTCTGCATCTCTCTCACGTCCAGCCATGTTCCTCAGTATCAAATCTTTGACACAGCACTTCCTTATTTGATGTTTAATCTTCCACTGACAAAAAGCTCGCAACAACGTAAGACCGCCATACACTGCAATATTCTAATTCTTATATTGCGTAGCAAACAATATTATCGTGTTGTTAGTGTACTGATAGTCTAGACCAGACGTTTGCATTTTCACTCGTTTCAAAGTAAATTGTGAAGTTATGACTCCTCACAGTTTCGCAAATTTTGAGTTAATAATGAGTCGTCATAGGAAGAAGTTGCACGGGGCCCCAAAAGCACAGGATCCTAGGCCATGGCCTACGCGTAAATCTGACTGGCGTACGATATATTCGTAACTAGATTTCGCCCTAAAACCAGCAGTTGTCAGTTGCATTACCAATGCCACAGCTCCTCAGCTGATTGCGCTAGAGAGCTGTTCAAGGGCTCAAATGGATCGGCCAGTCTTTCAGTCTGCACTTGAAAAATATTTTTAGGTTGGGGGTTGTGGATTTTGTGAGTGACATCATAAGTGAAATAGTTTTGGGGCCATTTTGGCTCATGTTACCTGGCCTAGGGCCCAACTGCTAGGCCAAAGTATTTCGCTGAAGTTTTCATTGGAAACTAGGCTCCAGTGCAAGTCTTTTGAGCCTTTGATCGACTTTCTAGCATTTCTGTTTCAAAAGTTATGATTTAAAATAAATAAATTAATTAATTATCTAATTAGTCAAAAAATTTTGTTATATACTTTAGATCATAACTTTTGAACCTGAAACTCCAGTAGGTCATCCAAAGTATCAGAAGACTCAGATTATAGCTTAGTAATATAACTTCAGCAAAATACTACCATCTAACGGTTTGAGCCCCGGGCTAGGCAAAGTGGGCCAAGGTAGCCTAAAAGTCCTCTACTTATGATGTCACTAACAAAAAATCTGCTCCCCCCAACCAAAAACCTTTTTTCGAGTACAAGGTACGAGATTTGATGTGTCTTTCGAGCTTTTGACCGGGTCGGTAGCGCTTACCGGACCAGAGAAATTCCTGAGCAAAACCACTTGCTTTTCGGTGCTTTTTTCTCGAAAATCCCCGAAAGCGGCCAGACGCCAAAGTGCTAACTTTGCTTGCATGTTACGGGCGTAATTAAGTCACTAACGAACCAAAATCATTCAAACAAGAAGTAACCATTTCTCATTAAAAATATCCTATGTAAAATCTTTGTTGCTCAACTGGCATTTAGTAATGAACAGAGAATGAAATTTGTGAAAAATGTATCTAAAAAAAGGCTCATTGTATGAAAAAAAACTATTGATCTCTTGAATTAATGAAATAACCATGCCTTTTGTTGCTTATATAATAACTACCGGTACATTATGTCTATTATAAAGTGCTATAGTTTTCATAAAAGCAAACATGCAGAGAAGTAGCAATAACAAACACATAGCAAGTACAATGCGCAAATTAAAATGTAAAAAATGTCTGTGCTGTTACATAAAAACTGTAGCTTAGCACTACCCAACATAGCAAAAAATATGAAAATAATGACACCTATTTGCCCGGAGGTATTATGTTCTACACAAGAAACTACTGTGGCTTGTTTGCACATTACACATGAAAGAGTACACTTTGTTTAGTCGAGTAGGTGCCAGTAAGCAGGTAAAAGGAAGCGAATAACATGATGAGCACTCATTTCCTGAGCATGCATGTTGAGTCTCAATATACCAATATACAATTCCACTGGCAAAACAACAGTCATCTGCAAAACAGGGTGTTTCTTACCAAAATATACAATGAAAAATGCTTGCAAGCAGAGTTGCTGCATACCGTGTGTTCACACCAGCCCATACCTGTAAACAGAAAGATATCCTGCCAATGTATCGCAGTTGTTGACAATATGCCCACAAAATGTTGGTATCTGCAAAATCAAGACAACCTTTAATTAAAGATAGGAATCCACTTTCCACAGATGTGTTGTACTGCTAACGAAAAAAAACAAGTGTGACAAGCTTACAGATAGCTATATAGTACAACTCATACAATAAACAAGTATTTAGTGCCAAGCTTTTCGAAAGAGAGGTTACTGAACTCATAGGCAAGTGGCTCAACTAACCAACTAGACATGTTTAGGAATACAATCACCATAAAAATAACTTGCTTGAAAATCAACTTTTTGGGACCTGTCCCACTTTGTTCTCTTGAGACAATGTTAGGTATTTTGCATTAACATGAATTATCTTTGGATGTGGTGTGCTTGTTTTAAAAATTACATTTAACAGAAGTGACGTTTTTAAATTACATTGTTGAAAAATAATTACTTCCCAGAACAGAACAGACCACTCATGATGATTGAGCTACGTTTTCTATAGACTGGTTACAAAACCTGAACCTCTTTGTGGGTGTCAGAACCACAGCCAAGGCATTACAATTATTTTGAAGAATCTCCTGCTGCTATAACAAATTGAGAAAAATCATTTCAGTGCACAAAACAGACCTTACTTCCATCACATTGGAACATAATTGTAATGAGAAAAAAAAGAAGAAAAAATAGAAGCAGTTGAACAGAGGGTTATGCCTCAGATTAATATCTTCATTCATTAAAAAAAGCAATTCATCCAAAGTTGGATGAAAGTGCAATTTTAATGGAATGTTATTTTAGGAAATGCACACAATCTTGAGCAACAATGTTTAGTTAATCCAACATTTGGCCAGTATCCCATTTGCCAATATATACAAAACCTGAAGTTGTTGTAGGGCAGAGTTGGGTCTGACATGGAATGACCAGACAAGTATTGATTTGACAAGTTTTGTCAGACAACTATTGATTGGATGGCTACAGACAATGAAAATGTTATATTGTAAAAGAAACGTGCATCATCTGGAAATCTGTTGTACACTGATCAAATTTGGATAAAAATGGTCATACCTTAAGTGGCCCAAAAGTCTTTTGTGGATCGCACCATCAGGGAAATCTTTTATCTTGCAATGTGTTCTTAAAACTTTGGCGTCTGGCTGCTTTTGGGGATTTCCGAGAAAAAAACACCAATATGCACGTGGCTTTGCGCGGGAATTTCTCCGCTCCTGTAAGGGTTATAGACCTGGTCGAAGTGTCAAAAGGCGCAGCAAGTCTTCTAGTCTGCACTCGAAAAAATATTTTATGGTTGAGGGGTGTGGATTTTTTGTGAGTGACATCATAAGTAGAGGACTTTTAGGCTACCTTGGCCCATTTTACCTGGCCCTGGGCGCCAACCGTTGGTTGGTAGTATTTCGCTAAAGTTTTTTATTGGAAACTAGGCTACAATCCAAGTCTTTTGATACTTTAGATGACCTGCTGGAGTTTCGGGTTCAAAAGTTATGATCTAAACTTGTACAATATTTCACTTATTCGCTATATAATTAATTTTTTTTAGATCATAACTTTTGAACCAGAAACGCTAGAAAATCGATCAAAGGCTCAAAAGACTCAGACTCGAGCCTAGTTTCCAATGAAAACTTCAGCGAAATACTTTGGCCTAGCAGCTGGGCCCTAGGCCAGGTAACATGAGCCAAAATGGCCCCAAATTATTTCACTTATGACGTCACTCATAAAAAACCCGCAACCCCAACCAAAAAAATTTTTTCGAGTGCAATTTAGAAGACTGGCCAATCCGTTTGTGCCATTGAGCAGCTCTTTAGCACAATCGGCTGAAGAGCTATGGCGTTGGTAAGGCAACCGAAAACTACTGTTTTTAGGGTGAAATCTAGGTACGAATATATCATACACTGGCTCTCAACGTGGTAATTATGAGGAAATTTACGGTGTCATGAAAGTAGTCTTAACAAACTCTTAAATTTGAACAGGAGTCACATTTGTGGCGCGATGCACTGAAGGCATAAAGAGGAAATTTAAGAAACAAACCCAAGATGTTATTGCTTTGCAGTTCAACATTACCATAAAACCCTTGTTTCAAAGACTTTATCAGCCAACCTATCTCTTGTACAGAATGTGGTGCACATGGTAAATTACATTAAGATAGAAAAGTTGAGATTCTCTGTACAAGAAAGTTGGAGCAGAGCATGACAACATAATTGTGGCATGTAGAGGTTTAATAGATGTCATACGGCAATGTGCTAGCATGTATGCATAATGAACCACCAGAGGAGCTTTAGTTAAATAGTTTTGACAGCATTGCAACAGGTAATTTTCATTGTCTGAATTGATTCAATCTACAGTGAAAGGCTAAAATGAAAATTTGTTGAAAAGTACAGGTACAGTAGACTGCAATTAGCATAGAGCCACTAGCATGATCACGTGAAAAGTTTTCACCAAAATTGGCAATATGAGTACTCTTTTGCAGTTTCTGAAGCATACGCCAACAATTTAAAATTCTTGGCATGGAGTTGCTTTTTTTTCTATCAGTCTTTATTTCTATTGTCTCTGTTGTAGATGTACATAGGTGAACATTAATAGTTGTCAAAACTTAACTTTACCAAGGACAAGAGTCTCAAATCAAGCATAGAGAAGATCACAGCTAAGCTCTGTAATTTTTATTTGACTGATACAAATGAATTCCTTCTTCAAGCAAACAGAGTTGCTTCAACGTTGCTTCCCTTTTCTACAACATATCTCCATGTAAGAATTTTGATGGCCTTTTGATTCTGATGTAAGAACAAAAACTATTAACACATACAGTAGCAGATCTGTTGATGGGAAGTGTTATATGGGTTTATTGAAATTCTTGCAGGATATCAGATGTGTGTGTATTCAAAAAGTCCCGGTTTTCATACCAAGAATCAACACTTTTGCAGAATACCCATTGAAATTTAGTGCATATGCACAGACATTTTTTCAGTCCAACATGTGTATTTCTATTGCACCATGTGGAAACTTAGTACTGCTAACATTTTCCAGCCCGCCGCATGAGCCTTTCTTTAGACACCAACATGTACAGTACTTTCTGCAGTCGCTTTACCGCATTAATTTGTCAGTTGTGAGTAGATCGTTTCCTGTATGTTTTAAAATCAGTTGTAACCACTTTCTTAACACGTCAGTTAGATAAAATGCCTGGAAAAAGAAAACTTTTGAATGAACAGTTGCCTTTGCTGACATAAATGGCTTGAAAATATCTTGGCATAACCTGTCACAACAGCCTCTTCACAGAAATCTTTTTCAGTGCAGGATTATTTGCAACCAAGTTGCAACCACACTTAACATGCCAAAAACCTAAACACGTTGGCTGCCAGCTGGAAATCGGCCTGAAATCGAGCATATTTTGGTTGTCGTACCAATACCATAGCTCCTCTGCCAATTGTGCTAGAGAGCTGTTCAAACCCTCAAAAGATTCAGCGAGTCTTCGAGTCTGCAATGAAAAAAAAGTTTTTGTTTTAGGTTTCAAGTTTTTCTGTGAGTGACATCATAAGTGAGGTAGGTTTTTGTACATTTTGGCTAATGTTGCCTGGCCTAGGGCCCAACTGCTAGTCCAAAGTATTTTGTTGAAGTTTTCATTGGAAACCAGGTTAGAATCTGAGTCTTTGATTGACTTTCTAGCATTTCTGGTTCAAAAGTTATGATCTAAATAAGGAAATTTAGTAATTATCTAATTATGGGATTAATCAACTATTTTCTTTACTTTAGATCATAACTTTTGAGCCCAAAACCTTAGCAAGTCATCTAAAGCATCAAGACTCAGATTTTGATCTAGTTTCTGACAAAAACTTCAGTGAAATACCACCACCTAAGGGTTTGGGCCTAGGACCAGATGAAGTAAGCTAAAATTTGGGCCTAGGACCAGATGAAGTAAGCTAAAATGGTCTAAGTACTCCATTTATGATGTCACTTACAAAAATCTAAAACTCAAAACCAAAATATTTTTGTTCATTGCAACATACAGGACTTGTTGAGTCCTTTGGCATTTGAACAGCTCTTTAGCACTTTCAGTGCCAGAGTTATGACCGCGCAAAGCCATGTGTTAACAGGCTGTTTTCACATGAACAGCTTGAATTAACCTGGCACTGAAGGTGTAATGTATTGCACTAGATCGGCGGTGCATCATTTCTCAGTTATGACAGGCCCCCTTGTGCCATAGGCAATGCCGAATTTACGCATAGGCTAAAGAGGNCATGGCCCCGTGGCCCGCGCTTTTACGGACCCCACGCAACTCTTTCCTNTGATGATTCAATGTTAACTACAAATATGCGAACCTGCACAGAGGCATAACTTCACAATTTACCTTGAAATGGACGGAAATGCAAATGTCTACTTTAGAATCCTATCAGTACAGTAACAACTTTCCACTGGCAAAAAGCTCACAACAACACAAGACCGCCATGACACTGCAAAACTCTTGATGAAAAGCAATATTGTCAATATTGGATGCTACGTTTGGCTGTTTTGACTAGATTTCTCGCAAACAGAGATTGCTTGGTGAAATTCTATTATGTTAGTAAGATCATTTGGAACAGTTTCTCATGAGCATTACTGGGAAAAATGTGTCCACATTGGGCTTACTTCATATGGTTGAGGGTGTTGCGAAAATAATTTGCTGCTGTGCAAAACTTGTCTTCATGTTGTTTACCATCGGCCTATGGCATAGACTCTATGCCAGTGGTTCCCAACCGGGGAGTAATTCCTCCCCAGGGAGGGATTTCATGAGTTCAGGGGAGGAATTTCTTTCCACTTGATAGTTACAGTAAGTTAAGCTATTCATTGTACTGTAAGTGTTGTA
>JGI24158J21664_10009572_pt1 | contig 12937 bp, 5 predicted proteins | sample Ectturendosymbi3_FD_21664 | JGI IMG/M metagenome (IMG submission 21664) | reverse complement strand
TTATAACGTGTGGTTTGATCAAGAATTACAGATTTTACGCCACGCGTCTTGATGATGCTGTCTATCACGAGCGTAGCTGGCAGCAGCTGCAGCTTTCCTGATTTTTTCAGAAACTTGGAATGGAAATTCCCTCTTTACCAAGCATCACTTGTCACCACGGGGTGGATTTAGTGGGATTAACCCCCAAACAAAGCTCCAAGCCCTCCAAACTGAAATACGAACACTATAAATCAGTAGAGTTTTTATCAAATTTTCAGAATGTCAAGCACCCATGCACAAACGTAAAGCCCCCCAATTGCACACTTTCTGACGACGGTTTTGAGCAGGTGGTGAATCTCATGACTTTTGCTCCATTCTTCATTAAAAACTATCTAACCTTCATTTCTTTTTCATCTGTATCATAACCAGAACTTTCACAGTTTACACTATCTTCATTTTCCTCATTCAGCTTCTCTATCGTGCACGTCGTGTTTGATGCATTGTCGGTAACGAAACATACAACCGCTTCTTTTCAATTTCAAAATGTTTTACAACGTTCGACATAAGCTTTTGTAAGAAGTCATTTGCATGTTCGATTTTGTATCGGTAACTGACAAAGTTTCACAGTAGTCTTGACGGTACCGTCGTAACAAAAATAACAGACGTTGGTGATAAAATAACTTACAGTACTCGAATCGGTGTGCATGCACCCAATTTCGATCGTACAAACTTTCCAGCAAATTCTTTTTTCAGCTCTAATTTATTTTTCTTTGACGCTTTTATCACCCGATTTCGATTGTTGTTTTTATCCACAGAAATAAAAAATTTTCGAACCACCTCGCCGTTCAGACTTTGACATGCAGGTATGCAAGAAAGAACTTAGTGGAGCGGAGTTGTGGACAACCAAACCAATTATTCCGTTAGCAAATTTAATTGCACTCTGGGAAATTGCAGCTTTATCACTTGGAAAATATTTTTTAATACCACAGCTGCTTGATGAAGGCTTTCCTTGTTCAAGTTGCAAGGACTTAGGTGGTTCTTATTTCTTGTCCCCTTCTTCAACGTCATTATAAATATCCACGTGCTGTCTTTTCGGATGTCACTTCAAATTACTGGTCCTTGACGATCCGTGCTTACTTCGATTTACAGCTTGAATTAAGACGCATGGCTTTTTTTTATTTTCTTCACCAGTGCTGCAGCGGCAAACGTAAGGCTTCTCATTGTAGGTAAAAGTAAAATGTTGAAAAACAGCGGATTTTTTCGTTCGTACATGCTTACAAGAAACGAATGCGCAGTTTGAAGCACAAATCTATCTCTGTGTCTCTCTGAGAAAAAACTCTTGTATCATGCGTGCATCTAGGACAGTGCTGTTGAACAGGGGCTCCGCGGAATCCTAGGGTTCCGCAAAACATGTCGTGGGGTTCCGTGAGTTTTAAGGGTTCCGTGAGGGCTCCTCGTTTTTTAGGGGAAATGATTTTTAGCTTCAGTATGTTGATGCGTCATCATGAAATTTTTTAGATCACCGTGCCGCATTCAGACTCGAAGTAGGCCAGTTAGTTATACAGGAGGTTGAGCGCAGATAGCGGAACAAGAAATATTGATAGTTGTTGCGTCACTTGTTGTTCACTGTTGTGCAATCAAGAAGAACGTTATTGTTGCATCACAGTTACACAATGTTGCCGATGTCCAGTTCACAATAGACTGAGTAGAAAGCGCAGGGCTGTGGAACTGGTGTCAAGCGAAATTTCTGACCTCTGTGAAATTTCTGACCTCTTACTGCTCTTCAGTTATTTTGTTTCTCAGAATAAAGGAATAAAGACTGACGTTTGCTTTTTCGATGTGTGTTGTGTAAATTAAATCTTTTTGGTTAGCTGTCAGATACCCACAACAAGCTACAGTACTGGAATAAGTATAACCACTGAAAAATATTGGACTTTTCTTAGACCTCAACTATTTTTCTTTTTCTAACCCTAACCCAAACCGTAACCCGACACACTTACCTAAACAGCAAACCCTAAGCCCTAATCATCAGTTTTCTCAGCGTATTTGACATGTAGAATATCGCTTTATGCATGCGCACATGGCGTGAAGTCAGAAATTTCGCAAGTCAGAAATTTCGCTTGACACCGGTACTCAAATTTCAGGCTCCGGCTCCGGGCATCTAATTTTCTTGGCTCTGGCATCTTGAAATTTTTGGCTCCGGCTACAACTCCAGAACAATTTGGTCCAATATAATAAATATCACGGCCAAAGCAAACGATACAACTAACATCTTGCAAACGTTTCGATAACTACTGTTATCATCCTCAGTGCATAGGATGATAACAGTAGTTATCGAAACGTTTATGCACTGAGGATGATAACAGTAGTTATCGAAACGTTTGCAAGATGTCAGTTGTAGCGTTTGCTTTGCCCGTGATATTTGTTATAAGGCTATTCAGCACTTCCGTTTTTCGTGTACCAAATTTGGTCCAAAAAACAGAAAAAAAGATGGTATTATTTGTATAACTCGCTTGAACCGAAACTCAAATTTCAGGCTCCGGCTCCACCATCTAAAAATTTGTTTGCTCCGGCCATCTAAAATTGCTTGGGCTCCGGCTCCACAGCCCTGGTAGAAAGTAGACTCAGCCTGAGTCTGGTAGAGAGTAGACTGAGTCACAGACTAGAGTTGCTGTTCAACCTTCGTGGGAATAAAGTACTGTAAAAATAGTGCGAAACCCAAATTTTTACTCTTTGGTCAAGCCAGATAAAGCGAAATAGCCCATTTTCTTATGTGAAGCGAAATAATAACAACAGCGAAGGTGTGGACGGTAATGAGCAATGTAGTTCAAATGTAAAAGAGGCACCTGACTGATCCGAAACGGACCCAATGTAATGCAATTGCCAAAGATAGAAAATGGGACGACACATATTTGAGACACGGGTTCTTTTTGGCGGATGACTAAATTCTGAATGTAGCAGCTACATTCCAAAAATGCAAGAACAACCAAGTCATTAACTTCTTGTTTTTTAACTTCTGTAATAACTGTTTGTTTGTTGAAGTGTAAAATTACGAAATATTTGATTTTCTTATAAGTAATCCGTGTTTCCTAAATTTTTGTTAATTGGGGTTCCATGACATACGCGAAAGTATATCAGGGGTTCCACGACGACAAAAAGGTTGAAGAGGACTGAGCTAGCACCAATGTCACAGTATACGAGGTACATGCTGCAACAATTTTCGGGTAATGCGCGTAATAGAACATTTCTATGAGCGCAGTTCACAGCCACAGCTTGTACACAATGAACACATATATATGAATAGAATATACAGCAAGCTAAGCCAGGCCCGTCGCCAGCGGGGAAGCCAGTGGTGCCCGGCCCCCCCATTTAAAATCGGTGTCCCCCCATTTCACGTTTGGGCCCCCGGTTGCTGCATACATCCAATACTGTATTTTAAAAATGTGCCCCTCCCTTCTGGTTTTCGGCCCCCCTGCTGCTAAATCCTGGCGACTGGCCTGAGCTAAACACTGAATATTTAATGGTGTGGAAAGATGCAGTACACAAAAGAAAACCTATGTCTGTCTGGAACTTTGGATACCTGTATCATATTCATAATGCATGACGCACAATAGTGACCTTTGTTCTAGAAAGAGCTCCACAGAAATCACGAACTGTCTGAAAGCGAAATGTCACAATTGCATTGTGACGACAAAACTAAACGTCGCGGCATAATCCCTTTTCAATTTCAGTGCTTGCACTGCTGGAGTCGGAGTCACTGATTTTTTACAACTCCGACTTCAACTCCCTGGAAAACTATCCAGAATCCGACTCCGGGTAAAAATTTTGATCGCAAGCACATTCTTCTTGTACTACCACTGAATAAAAATTATTGTTCCTAAATGTCTGTGCCACAGACCCGCAGATTAGGATAGCTTAGGTCTAAATTTGAACTTCGTGTTGTGATGTTTCATTATCATTCCTAATTGTTGAGTTAAAGACAATAAATTTAGGTTTCCAACATTTGCACTTTTGTTAGCAAGAACATTGGTCAGATATCAGATGGTAAATGACTCATAAACGAACTTATACCGCAACTTAATGTATTATTTGAAAATGAAGACATGATCTCAAGTTTTCGATCTAAAGTAGATTCATCTTGGTGCACTCTTTTGTTTTGACTCTAAGGTAACTATAATATTTATACGGTCTGTCGGAATGGGGACTTGTTTTTGCGAAATATCCTGTACGATGGCTTGGAATTTTTCGTAGAAGTGCATTTGCAGAAAACTCGAAAACTCATACGGAAACTAGAAAATGCAAAAGCAGTTCTCAACTCGTCTTGTACTGTATGATGGACAAGTTTAGAGAATTTTCAATTGAAAACAAAGTGGGATGAGAATCAAGCTGCTGCGCAGTAGCTATCTCGAGAAAAGGTCACCGTAGACCCCACGTGACGCATTCATATTGGTGGATGAGTACCAGGCTAATGCCGTCGTCTATCACATCGTACAGCGGGTGCTAGTGGCAAACCTTGACGCAAAAGTTAATTGAAATAACACTTCAAGTATTGATAATAATGGTATGACTCTCCACCTGGTTGCAATAACGAATACTTGCGGAAGGCTTGTACGTTATTTTAGCAGGGTCAGTTTGCTGATAGGTGCAAATATTGCGTAACGTCTGTGACAATCTTTCCACCACTTATGCCGCCGTTCGTCTAATTGCAGGTTGTTTCCGCAAGAAAAGTTGTATCAATCATGCCTATGCGTACGTGATCACCAAATGAAATCATACGTACTGCATGAGCCGAGATGTATGCCCTTCAGTATTAAAATCGACGAGCTTACAGTGCGCACATAAACAGTCAACTTGGTCTGAGTGCAATCTGCGATTACCTGCTCACCTTTACCGCGATGCGTACAATACAATGCTGTAGCCGCAGGCAAAGATTTAGGCTAAGTACACGCAGAGAAGCTCAACATTCCGGTCAACATATCAAGCAGATGTCAGCTGCCTGCTTAAAAAGGCATAGTTTAGGGCCAGTTATAGTGATGCTGAAGCTCTTACTTTGACTGCAATATTATAGCGAAGTTGCACATGGAGATTGCGAAAAAATATAAGCATAAGAAAACCTCTGACACCATTATTGCTTTCAGAAATTTTTTAAATATAAACAGCATCACCGAAATGTGAAGAACCACAGAATAAAAATTCATACACTTAAATGTCAGCGTTTTCTTGACTGTTAAGACATTTCATTTGTGTGTTTTGCGCTTTCTCTTGATAGTGTTCGCCTTGAAGTTTTCTGTAAGCTTTGTTGCCTTCCGAATGTTTGCGCTTTCTTAAGTCCCCTGTGCAGTATTGTTTCGGTCCCCTTTTTAGCTATCCTGACTGCCACATGGCCAATGATGAATACAATTCTCTCTATCATTTACCTTTTAACTCATCTACAAAAACAGACTTTTGTAATAGTGTCATCAAGTCATTCTAAATATTTAAAAAGCTTAGAACAACTCCTACGTTTGAGTAGCGCAAGTAGTAGTCTTAATTGTAAATAACCGAACTTGCCTCTGCCATCACAGGACGTATCGCGAAAGATATTTGCTTTCAATTTTATACGACATTGTGCGTGCTATTTTCAAGGCGGCACTCTACTAATGGCACGATTCCACTCCATCTTCATTCTCTACCGCCTATCAGTATCGTGAGGTGTCCAAGCAGCCTACCTCGGCATTTTTCAAAACACCTGCACGCTCCAACCAAAGTGTTGCAACCCTATGTGTTTACTCGAGGGGCTAAGTTCTGTCAACGCGTTATCCACGCCAGCAAAAAATCTGACTGAGACAGCAGATCAGCCCATACCCGGCACAAGTCAAAAGAAATAACCTCGTGGCTAGCCAGGCACAGCGCTCAGCTTTCGACACTGCAAAGCCGGCTGAAAGTCCGCTGGAAGTGCTTTGTAAACAATGGAAACAACGCACATCATTGCTGTGCAAACATGCTGATGAAAGCCGATTGGCTAACCTTGTTGTTAAACAAGCAAAATTTCACCTTTCAGATGATGTAGCCAGTACAGTGAAATAAAGAATGATTTGTCTGAAAATAAAATGAAAAAGAAAAGAGAACCTATTTGACCAATTCTGAATTTCCTCAAAACACTGACTTCGCCTTACATTTCCAACCCAGTAAATGTATAACGCTTCTGTCATAATATTCCTCGTGCTACCTAACGCCATTCAGTCTGCTGTAATGAACCCACCAGCGCACCTTTCAGCTAAAACTTTTCGGTCTGCCGTGAACGCGGAAAACCTTTTTAGCTGCCGTTCTTTCACGCCGAGCGCCGTAGTGTGCACTTTTTCGCTTCAGTGGTGTTTGGTGGCAGCGTGGCACGTTGGCGCAAGCGTATCTTTTCAAAATCGTTATGACTGAATTGCCTTCTTTCCTTCTTTTTTTGCGTGATGTTGTTTCTAAAACTGCAGAACATACGATGGTAGCAGAAATAAACTGTCTTCTGTAAAAATAGCTGACATAATCAAACGACGTTTTTGTTAAGAGCTGATCATGCGAGCATTATAAGGAGATGCAGCTGGGCTCTTGCTGTAAATGTAACTTGATGATGTTTAAATCGATTTAATATTATTGTCACAGTGGTAAGACTTTTTGTTGTTTCACCTTTTTATCTTCAAACCTTGGTCGTGAGTACATTCTGACGTTTTTATGCTCCTGTAACCATACCTAGGTTTTCATCGGTTCTTTTGCAATTTTAAGCAGTAGCCTCTGTTCACTTCACAGATTCAGTAAAACGATTGTACCAACCACTCTCAGGTCCATATGAAATACGCTGATCTTGGTTGTATTTAATCTCAGTCAATGGGCCGTGACGCTCTCGTTAGTGGGTCGTACAACTTTTGCTGAACTATTCGAATTTTAGCTGATGCAAATAGGAATTATTTTTTCGTAAGAAGGTATGCATTTGAAAGTCAAAACCATAATCTTGATGTGAATCATATCCAATAAGCAAGCTAAAGTTTCGCATTAAAAGTAAATTGCATGTGCTCTTTGCCTTTTTTTTACCGTTGCATCTTATTCTGGGCCCTGAAATAAATTATTGGTAAAATTGGGCAACGAGGTCAAAAAGGTTGAAAAGCACTAATTTAATCGATCCTCGTCCCTAGGAATCGAAGGTATTGCTGACTGAAGCGTCGGCATGCACGCTTTTGTATCGCTTTTATGTTGTTATTGCCAATTGTGCTGGTATACATATATGATTCGTGCGCTTGGCTTTCGATGAAGTGGGCAGTTGGAAGCACATCAGTATATGGTACATAAACATACAAATTATTAATGGCAGTTTTAGGTATTTTTGTTTACTCTTCTTCAGGTTAGTTGAAAAGATTATGCTTCTTGCGTGCCATTGCAATTTCTTACTTCAAACTATTCTTGAGCGCAAGTTTTGTGAGTCACACACATCCAAAAAGTTAAATATCGACCTGTCCTCATCGAAAAACTGTTGAATTTATCTGTAAAACGCATCGTAGTATTTTGCAGATGGAAGAGCATAGCAAAGTTTACTTATTCCTGTGACCTTTCATTGATAACAATCCATCAAACAAGGCCTAATCTTGCTGCAGAGACGTCAAAGACATCATTTGCTCTTTCGACAGAGTTTTTCCCAAGGCCATACTGTCAATTAGAAACAAATAACCGTGGATGCATCGGCCAAAAATAAAATTGCTGAAATGCTGAGGCTATCCTTATAAAATGTTCAAAGAGGTAAACCAAAGGGAAAGTAAGCAGGAAAAATCAGTGAAAGAGAGCTGCACAAATCAACCATGATTTCTCGAAGAATTTAATCAGAAAAAGTAAGAAAATGTCAAAAACCTTTTTTTTACTTCAACAGAAGCATTGTTTGGCTATACGGTTATACCACAAAATGACAGATGAAATCTTAACAGCTAGACGCATACAAATAGGTACTGACGAGGAATTCATGCCATAAAGCTGTTACAAATCTTCTTGCGATTCGGCATAGCTTTGCTTAAACGTTTCTTTTCAATATTTATATTTGCAGTGATTGGTTAGAGCTCCCTATTTTAATATATTCATTTATTTTCTGCAGGTACCAGCAGCAACACGACAACATAGTAAGAGAACGTAAATAAAACAGAATTATTTGACACAGATCAAAAATCTAAATCATTTTGAAATTACAAATAGCGTAAATTTAAACACAACGCCAAAAAATGAGTTGTTCTTCAAGTACTGAACTTGGAAAATTTCTTTCCCTTTTTTATTCTTACGGACGCACCATGCAGCATGTCTTCACGGATCTAACTCTGTCGATGTATACTCGAGGTTTAGAATTGATGACTAGGGCCAACAAATGACTTCATTTCTGTTGCAACCAACTATCAATCTTTTTTCAAAGGATTCACGTTTGAAATGCACAAGTACACTCTTTGCTTCATCGAAGAGCCATTGGATTTGATGGCGAGATGACAACATGTTGGTGTGCTGCATTTTTATGTTTACATTTAGTACACAAAAAGCAAAGCAGAGTGCTAAGTGACTGCACAAATGCAAACTGATTGTCAAAGATTTCGTACAATGGTATTTTACCCGAGCATTTGACAGCACTTTACTTTATATACATGGATAGCCGATGGCTAGTGGTACAGGCTTCGCATTGCACAACCAAAGTGAACAAAGTCTGTAGGGTTTGTATTGTGAAAAAGATGTGTATGTTTTCCAAAAAAATATATTTTTAAAAGAAAATGTGCAAAAGCACTTTGCAGCAGACTGTATTTTAACAAATATTCTTAATTTTTTCCGCTTGCTCTACTTTATCCAATTTGTCAAATAATAGATACAATGGGCTTCAGGTTATAGCCAACAGTGCCAACAAATATGGCATCGCTCTATCGAAACGAAGATATCTTACGGTAAATATAGATGGGAGTTTTCTGTTGGGAATCACAAAAATTACAGCAAAGACGTAACTAATTTAGCGTCACGTGCAGAAGTAGGAGAAGGCCGTTCTCCCTTCAAAAAGGGGCATGACATTTTCTTCCAAATACACCACTGACTATAATATTTTCAAACATTTATCTAATGAAATAAGAGTAGGATCAGATTACCTTTTTTGGTAAGTGATTTTTTATATTAACTGATCTATTTCCGACATTGCATGAGAAGATTTTTTAAATATTAACTAACCCACTTATGGCATTTCATGAAGTGTTAGGTTTGCTTGCTCTTTGAAAATGTGCTCATTTTTTCTAGTTGAGGCATGAGAATCTATCCAGCAGACGTCAGCTCACCTTTCGGTTGCCCGAAAGGTTTAGCTTATTCCGGATTTTGTATTTTGTGCATAATGATGGAACCAATAACACTGTTTTGATTTCTATCGCTCCGGAATTTTATTGGTTCCAAGATGATTTTTCCAAGTTTCGCAAGTGCTTCAAGAACGCCATCATACACCAAATACTTTCGCATTTTGCAGAATTGAAATCAAACCTAGGTTTCAAAATTAGTAAAATCTCGCACGTTACTCGATTGGCAATTAAGCAACGTCCTTTCGCTTTTCAATTTTTTGCTTCTCAATGCAAAACAAATGCTGCTAACTTTCACACTTTTCAGCAATAAGGTAGATAAATATGTGTTGTTGCATTTTACGACAAAAGCAAATCGCTATGTGAAAGTCGAATAGAAACACATTTCCGGTCTGAACATAAAAATAAGATATCAAGTCACGTAAGAGTGAAAATTAGAAAATGACGACCAATTCAATTCAAACGTGTACCAAATGCTAATCACGTCCTGCATCTTTTCTCTCGTCCGACCTTTCACGTAGTTATCACAAATGTTCAAACGGTAAATTAGTTTGCAAAACATTTGCAGATTTCTGCGTAACGTACATCTCAACGAAATGTGCTGGTATGTCTTACAGTTTGTTGAGTGCAGTCAACTACGGCTTTTCCCTGACATGTAAGTACCACACCACTTTCACGTTTTACCAATCTCCACAAATGGTTGGCTCTGAGGTTCCACCTGCTTCATAACATGTTTTTGACTAATACCTGTCTGGCCACTGTCAATGGATATACAACCACTTATCTTTTGTTCTCAGTGCATACTTTTCCGGATTTATTATGTTCCTTATCCGTACTTCTACATGTTTTTGAATCATTTCTGTCTTGAAAAATATGCAGTTTCAAACAATCTGCTTCTTCGCATCGTAATTGCTTCTTCCTGCGAGTCACATAAAGCAGCTTTGCAATCGATATCTTCACAGCCCGGTTTTGATCATCAAGGTAGGTTAATCAGAATAATCTCAAGCACTTGGGCCACAGCAATCGCCAAACAGGCAACGCCGAGTAACTGCAAAAATAAGGGAAAATAAATGCTCAGCATGTGTCACTTCTTGGAATTCACCACAAATTGTTTTTGAATATTATTTCGTTAGAAAGGATCGGTGCTGCTGAGAACTGCACGGTTATCGCAAAATAGTAAGCCTGCCGGTCTTGGTGTTGCGCTATTGTTTCAAACGTATGACGCGTTTACATGATTCAGCGCCGGATTTAGATTGTGGGGACCTGGAACTCAGGCGTGGTGCAGAGGCCCCGTGTGGGAATACAGAATGTTTAGGTAGAGGATTATCGATGAAATACTTAGTATTTCCACTGATCATTAATATTATGACGTAGTATCGTGACGTCACATATGTTAACTCAGCTGTAAAATTTTTGTAAAGCAACTCGATATTTGACAATGATTAGCGATTTGTGAAACCGTTGCAAAACTGGTCATCAGAAACATCGCATCTTCTTTTTTTGAAAATTTGCTTGAAAAAAGTTTCTGGGCGATCCAACGTTTTCATCATGCCCCCTAAACGCCAGTCCTCGCTCAGCAGTACATTTCATAACAGAAACCAGAAGCGATTTCCAATGTTGTTCGCATTGATTGAACTGATTGGCTCGCTCCATATCAATTCTTCCAAGTGCTTTACATCGAGACCAGTGATGTAGCAAGTCAAAGTGCCGCCCATAAAATGCAGCCCTTTTCGCCCCTCAAATTTGCTTCCAAGAATTTAAAACGAACGACGATTATATTTCGTGTTTTTAAAAGTAAAACGAATAATAAAGCATGCTGAATATGAGGATCAAACACTCACAAACTGAAATTAGTCTTATTTTTCATTCTCGATTATGGGTCTTGCTTTTTCTGCTTGTTCGCCGCCTTTCTTATCATTACTCTTCCAATTTTTTCTGCCTTCTTTACATATGCATCTATGAACCCCACATATTTTCTTTTTACTCATTCCACGGGATCAAACAAAAAACACAAAGGATTAGAAGTGTTGGCGGGACACTACTCTACAAATCTAAACGTTTATGTATGTTTGTATTTTGTGTAGTATCTTTGTATATACATACATATATTGCATATAATAGGCTATAATAAAAAATTAAATAATCTAATCTCAGTAACGTAAGGAATGTTTCCTTGCTCGCTTCACGTTTCAGTAGTGGCTTATTTATAAATGACTTCAAACGTTAATTCTGTCGCCACTGGCACGGGGCTTTCGTAAGGTGCAGGACTCACTTTGATAAAATAGGTAAAATATGTTCTGGTTGAGAAGTGCAGGATTGCAGTTTCCATTGTGAAGTGCGGGATTGCAGCCTCCATTGCAAATTTGGTCCAGCTGTTGGGTTGGGCTTCTTCCAATTACGCATGCATAGTGGTATTTCTTGCCTTCGTTCGTTATCAGCAGGCGTCTATTTCGAAAACTGTATAACCAAACCTTACCAGGTAAGACTCCCGTCTTTTTATTGCTCAGCAGTGGTTGAAGAGTCGGAGTCACAAGGAGTTGGAGGATTTTGAGTGGAGTGGATTCCTAGGAACACTAGGAGTCGGACTCGGATTTTTTATCCGACTCCGGAAGTCCAATTGAATTATTTTTTACATCGCACTTCAAAGTTAGGAATCCTAACTCGTGCCTGTTGAAATGATACAATTTCTTTTGAAACTCTTATTGAAGCAGAGAATTCTTGCTGTGTACCACGATTTCCATTGATTAGTAGTTGCTAGAAAATTGTTGACAGTCAAACTTCATTCACGTTATGGGGAGTCGGGAACCTGCGTCGGAAATTTTGGAAAGGTCGGAGTCGGAAAATTTTGTAAGGTATAGGAGTCGGTGTCGGACATTTTACCCCCGACTACGCAACCCTGGGGATTACAACGTTTAAGTAACCGCACTGAACAACTTTGTTCAGTACATTGCAAAGTTGCGCAACTATTTAGGCTAACGCCCTTTTAACAAAAGCCTTCACCACCGTCATAACTGAGCATATCGTTTGCCCTTGCGTTAGGTTTTCAGACTAAATGTTTATCGCCTCTAATTTATCATAATGAGAGCATCACCTTTTGTAAGCTTTTGTTGTTGAAATGACTTTTCTAGGACTACAAATGCTAAGTGTACCGCTGAACAAAAGAGTCAAACCTTCTGCGAAACCCACACTGCTTATGCCTATCAGCTGTCACCAGGGCCCCGACATGGGGGTGCCGCCCCGGGGCGAGTCGGAAAGTGCCGCACCCCCAAATAAAAAGTGCCGCCCCGCCCCCCAAAAAAGAGATGGCAATTCCTGTATTATTATTATTATTATTAATGGTTTATTTTAGACACAAAGGTCCATATCACGCTAACACAAGTTAATTAATTAAGGTAGTAAAGTAAGCCACTGGTTGAAGTGAAATTCCGGGACATTTTGCTAACCGGGACAGACGTTTAAACGGGGACAGTCTCGGCAAACCCGGGACGTATGGTAGGTCCAACCTTAACCAAAATGTAAAACATAAACCTAAATCTGACTTCAGGTTCATTCGTGAAAGACCATTTGCTATTCCTTCTTTTCACCAAAAGTGCCGCCCCCCGAAAAGTGCCGCCCCGGGGCATTGCCCCCTCCCCCTTTGTCGG
>JGI24158J21664_10009571_pt1 | contig 12938 bp, 10 predicted proteins | sample Ectturendosymbi3_FD_21664 | JGI IMG/M metagenome (IMG submission 21664) | reverse complement strand
AAAATTCATAACCGCTTGGTTTGATAACGAATGTGTTGCTACGCCTGTGGTACTGCCAAAGAACATTTTGCAATGCTCCTGATCTCGACTTACAGTAAAATGTTGGTGAAAAACTAAGAAATAAACATCAATATTCTGATCGCTAAGGGGGGTGCTTGAGCCCCTTCAGCACCCCCCCTGGCTGCGCCTTTGATGCCAACAACACCCGTGGCCATTGCTCATCAATAGAAAATGTAGAATTCGTTTTAATCTTTTCACTTCTATTATTTTGCCTCGATGAAGACCACTAATTGTGGCCCCCTGGGGTCACCAGCCACGGTAGAGAAACTATTAAGGTGGAATCTCTCAAAACCGCCTTTCGGCTACAACAGGCCTACCCAACCTTTTTAGTGTTGCGGGCGACTTTCCCATGAGGAAACTTATTGCGGGCCACAAACGTTGTGTGACGTAACAATAAGCTATTGTGACGTAACAAATCCCTTGATTTTGGTAAGTTTTATGCGATAACATGAGGTGATAATGATTCCTGGAGTTGTACGCAGTGTTGCCAGCTGGTATGCATGTAAACCAAATCTAAAAAATTGACATATTTTCGAAGCGTTTGCTATACAAGTTTTTGGGTGGTAGGCCCATAACAGAAACAACAGGTATAATTTTGGTGTGTTATGGCAAATGTACTTGAGCCTATAAAAAATACCAAAAATTTAAAAAGTCTGCTTACGAACTTATTACGTCGCGGGCTACTTAAAACAACCTCGCGGGCCGCGGGTTGGGCAGCCTTGAGCTACAAAATCGGTATCCGCATGATGAGGGCAGTAAATCTCCCAGCAAGTCGCATATCATGCTGGATATGTGGATTAATTTGAGGATAAGATACCGTAATCATAAGCCCACCAGCTTATTAGGCCCAAACTTGTTCGGTCAGGAATTGCTTCATTTATTCCTGTCTGTGTCTTGCTTTCTACGGTTTCACACTTCCTTACACTGCTGACCTACTGTAGTTCTTAATTCTACTGTTTCGTCACAGATCGTTTATTTGTGCCAGTATCGATTGGCAAAACAACTGGTGCTCTGTAGAATTTATTTTCAAAATGGCGAACAGACGTGCAGACGAAATTAATAATGCTTTGCCGTATCAAAGAAAATTGCTCGTTACTTTAACTGTTGTACATCGTGTTGATAGATTTAGCAATTTTTAGCGATAGTACAGCCGGCCACATTCATTTATGCGCATGAGAGTGGCGAAAATTTGTCCCCCAGTTAATAAGCCCACCCGATTAATAAGCCCAAAATCGCCTGGTCCCAAGATCGGCTTTATAAGCGGGGACTACTGTAATTTCGAAAGCAGAAACCATATTCAGAGTTTAACTGAACCCTCAGCTTAACCACACGTTTTTTGGAAAAGTTTTGAAAAGTAACGACAAAATTTGCCTTTTGTACTTTTGTAAATTTCTATTTTAAAATAAAGTAAAAGAAAACTGCGAAATTGTGTTCTTAGAAACTTTGTCTCTTTACAAGTATGTGATAACAAACCTTTGGCAAAGGGAGTTTGCCCGAATCGACCTGCAGTTGTGTAAAGTAAGAATCATCAGGTCCTTTATTTTGGAAGGAAAATTCCAGAGTAAAAACTCCACCAATTTGTTTGATTATGTAAGGATCATCTGGTGGCAATCTGTACAGTAACCAATAAAGACTACCAATCAGCAAACACAGAGTGAAAGCTTGTAGTGAGCCAGCTTACTTTGAATGTTTACTGATACTAAGTTGTGCATGCAAAGTAAGCAAGCAAAAAAGGCAAACCATTGTTAGGTATGTTTACCTAAAGTAGGCAAAAGACAAATACTGGGCTTACGAGTGGTTGTTCTGACATGTTTGCTCAAAGTCACACAAAATTTTTTGAAAATTGACATAATGCAACGTTCATTTCGATTTAAAATATCAATTTTTTATCAGTAAAGTTGTTACTCTTTTCTGTGTAAATTGTCTCAGAGTAGTCAAACTGAATTTTGTTTTATAAATTTATTTTGCAAAATCTCATAAATCTTTTCTCACGTTTGATGCTACACACGCATATCTCCTGCACTATGGTGTAAATAAAACGTTTGTGGCGCAGTGACTTCTCATGTTTAATGTAACACCTTTCCGCTCGGGAAAAAAACTTGTTATGGCCCTATAACAGCTCACACAATTCTGTTGCACTGAAACCCATCTGTAAGGTGAGAGACGTGCGTTAATTTTTATGGAAGAGACGTGCGCAAATCTGTAAAATCGCATCGTTTCTTTTCCACCTTTTTCAGCACATTTACTTTTATTTTTTCCTTGCTTTTCATAAACGTTCATAAGGACTTTTGTAATTTAAGTTGTTAAATACCCATTCCGTAGTTTGATGAACTCTTAAAGGCACTCTTACAATATGAGACAGCGATAATAGACAGTGTCATTTGAGAAAAGCAATATTGTGACTATATTGAACAGTCGACACATAACAGGAATGCGGAAGTTACCACTCACGAGTGATTCACATGAAGCGAAAGGTCATGAACGCAGGTGTCTTTGCCTCCATGGCAATCAACTGTGAACGGCCAGTCAATCGAAGTGTAACTTGCTTTCGTAAAATCAAGAACAGGCGACATTTTCTGGTTCAGGTAAGTGGCAGTGAGGTTGTACGCGTAAGTGATGCGAGCTGTTTTGGTGGCATCTTTTGCGGCTTGTTTGAATGAATCAGACTGCGCAACGGTCAAATAATGCATCATTCCATATACAAGACAATAAAAATGTAAGCTGTGTTCACGTTAGTCCAATTCCCTTCAGCGTTACTTCACAGCCAGCGAAAATTAATTGTCTATAATGATTTTTTCCTTCGCCACATGCAACAGGTAAAATCATACAAATGCTCTCTTTAAGCAGTGTGAAATGTGAAAAGGCGACGATTAAGTGCAGGTATGGCTGGAAAATTAAACGAGATTCTCGACGAACTAGCACGTCCGCAACAAGAAGACACAAGCACCAGCGTTTGGACGTTAAAAAATTTTCATAATGTAACAATTCCATCGAAATCCATGATTAAAAAATAAGTTAAATCGCAGTTTACATTTATTTGCAGTGAGTAATGACGACACGACGCGCTTGCAGACACTGAAACATTCTTTTCCGTCACTGAAACCAGGGTTGAGTTAAAGAAAAGTAACCGCTTGTATTGCATCAATGAATCGATGTCCAGTTTCGTTTGGATCTCTATAAACGCAATCAAGAAAAGTACAGTTACCTGCAAAACAGTATTGCAAAAATCAAACTGTTTACATAACTACAAACATTAAGTTTCAAATTGAGTTGTACTATGAGGAACCTTTCATGATTTTGCGTGTGTTGCACGGGAATGAAGTAATGTATATTTCCAGGCAAGGGTTATCCAAAGTATGCTTGCCATGAGATGCTTCTAAACATTTACATTCTAGCCTACAGGTTTATCCAATAAATTGAGCAAAAGTTGCAGACAATAGGCTTCTGAACGCTACAAAATCTCATTCAATAACATTACCAAATACGGACAGGCGAAATCCTCTGATAATTTGTTATCGTCACAAGAAAATATAAAGCAGATGCTGTTACTAAAGCGCAACAACAGAAACTGAAATAGCCATACACAAATGAGATTGAAACCTCACACTCACGAAAAATTTCATTGTTTGGCTTTCTTCGAAGTTTCCCTGATACGCAAATCGTGAAGTTAGCACACGGTTGCAGTGGCTTCCTCATGCAGCCCATAATAGCAATTCTGGGAGGGCTAAGCCTTATAATGGCTGTGATATCGACAATAGGCCTTGATTTTAAAAGAACAACGTAATCGCTCGATGGCGCTGAGACAGCAATGTCCGGAAATCCATTGAAATCGATGTCTGTTGATCCCTTATTCGCAGAATATCCGAAGTTGAACAAGGAAGAGGAAACGGCTTTGCCAAAAATTTTCTGCAAGCAGTTGAAGCAAATAATTGATCCTGAGAAAAGTTACCTTATTCCATTGCTTAAAGATCAAACAAACCGCTGTCTGTACACTGGTGAAAGTGAACGTTTTAAAATGTTTGGAAAAACGATAATACGTCGAGAGTACGGTGTTAACGAAAGACGAACTACAAACTGAAGGTAAATTTAGAGGCAAACGATTGAGTGAAAAACTATGTAGCTCCCCATCAACTAAAATCAAGACAAAATTATGTTCGCTTGGTCCGGATTGAGATGATTTGAAGCAAAACCATTTGCCACATGTACTTTATCAAAATGCAATCGCGTGAATGATTTGAAAATAATAAACTTGGACCGAATCGCTCAAACGCTTAAGATAACCGTCATACTGAATTGCTGATCGTGCAAAATGAATGTGGGCCTAAGTTTGATTCCGTGTCGATTTGCAAGCTCCCTTCTCCATACTGGAGACCCTTAAAAAGAAATGTTTTGCAAAATTGGCACCCAACACTAAGCCCAAAGCATTTCTGCCTTTTGACACGAAAATGGTCGGAAAACGCTCAAATACGAGCTAATGGTAAAATAGATGGAGGCCTGATTGTGTTTTCGTGTGACAGGTGAGGTTGCCAACACTTTATGAAATCACATCGTTGTGTGATGTGATCAGATCGCGCTAAAATGATCTTCTAATATCAACCAGCAAAACATTATAGAGTATACATGGTTTCCACATACACCAGCAGCGTTTAACTTTTAGCTAAAACTTTATTTAATAAAAACAACAAATCAAAAATTTCATATTACTGACAGTCTACCAGCAATAAATCTCATTAGAATATTATTTTTCCTGGTGATGCGGAAGCGTAAGTGTTCTCCAAGTTACTTTCGTGGGGACCTCAAGCCCAGGAGTCTGGGAAACTATGGAGTTACTTAAAACACACTCATTGCACACACAGGAAGAATTACAGTGCACTGCAAGGTTTTGTAGGATGCATAGTGTAAGCGATGAAGCAAATTAACATCTTTGTTGAAATCCCATCTCCAAAAAAGTTAATCTACCTGCCTTAACGCATAACACACACACGTTACTCGAAACAAAAATATCAAATTTTGTCAAGCAACGCCTACAAGAATGTTCACAGCTTTACCTGGTAGTAAGATTCTCTGATACCCATAGATGTTACGAAGTAAACATATACGGCCCCCCTGACGTTGTCTTCAGCAGGCGCACCTATGAGCACGTCGTCGTATCCGTTCTGATCTATATCTCCTGGACTGACAATGCTCATTCCAAACCGAGCTCCGGCAGTGTTTGTTCCCTGAAGCACTTGCGGCGCGTAGGATGTGTTGGATTGAACAGAACTCCATTGCTGCAAGTTTCAACAACGTTAGAAAGTTTTTTTGATAACTTGGTTACACTAACCGTTGAGAAATTTGCAGTTCGATTTAAGGTCCAGTCATCAAACCGCTTGGTTAATTGCGTTTAATTTCATAAACGTTTAGAAATAATCAATTTTAAATTTGGGTGTTGAGGCCACTGATCTTTGCATTTGTGCAAAACTTAATTTAGTTTTGCAACATAGTCGACTTTAAGTTGAAAAGCATTGAGTAAATGAGGAATTTTGAATCAAATTATAGTCGTAAAAGTTTTGTTTTTCCTAATTAAATCTGGACGAAAATAAATCCGCAGAATTTTGAATCGACACATAGCTTGGCGTGAATGGCAAATATTACAAGCCTACACGAAAACTAATTTATTTTTTAAATTGGGTAGAATTCAAAAGTTATTTTAAAACAAATATAAAGTCGTATTCCAACCGATAGTGTTCCTCACAAAATGCTACGTTGTCCAAATCCTTGTTACTAAAATCTCAATGCCGCCATAGGCAATCCGGTGGCAATATGAAGTTCGCTGCTGTGTTTCCAGTAAATGACAACGACTTTCGTGTTTTAATGATGTCCTGGTGTTCTTTTGAGCTTTTGTAAGCTTAACATCAATGTCATGGTAATTCAACTTATTGGTTTCTGTTTCAAGCTTGATTAGTCGAAATCGCTTTCCAAGCTTTCAACCTCTTTCACGTATATATTTTATAGCCGTACATACAGCCCCCATCATTTTGTCAAGTGAAGTTATCTTTTGAGAAGAACAATTAAGACACAGGAGTTTTACCAAAACAGGGAAGCTTTGGTTATTACTTTTTCAGTAAACCACTGGAATTTTAGGCAATATCTTCCACAGGTGCTTGAGTTAACGTACTATACTCAAGTGGACTTAGTGTATTCACGCTATGCTCTGTAAGGACTTCTTGGAATAGCAATACCAAAAATCAGGGGTGGGCAATTAATTTGGCTCGGGGGCCACTTTGAGAAGGCCGCATTCAGCGACGGGCCGTACTTTCTAATGGAAATAGAAGCAAGTATTATTGTTTAAGTTACTGAGTTGGAGGAATTTTCAGATATGAACATATTCCTGAATGCTTCCCCGGGCCACTGAAAACGCTGTGGCAGGCCACATTCGGCCCGCGGGCCGCTATTTGCCCACCCCTGCCATAAAATAGTTACATCTTCAAGAAATACAAAAGTGTTCAATACTGCTTAATCAAAAGTTGCTCTCATCTCATGAAGAAACCTAACGTCAAGGATAAGTGCTAAGCCCGCAGTTTTGTAGCAATTTCATGAGCAAATTTTAAATATTAGCTACAAGTTCTAGCAAAAGTTTTTGTCTAGCAAAAGCTCTTCATTGTTTCAGCTCAGTCACCTTTGTCTAGCAAAGGCAAAAACTAATTTACCAAACAAACTCACCCATGCAGATAGGCCAGGCTTTTTGGGGTCATTCATATACACAAAAACACGTCCGTGGTCAAATCCCCTTTTATCAGCGTACAAAGGGGCTGAGATCAAAAGATCAGTATACAAGTCTTTGTTAAGATCAATTCCAAGAACAGACTGACCAAAGTACGCTCCGAGTTGCCACCAATGGGAGGGAGGATTAATAGTTCCGTAAATCTGGGCTGGAGGCGCAGACGCTTGGTAAATTACAACCTTGAAACACATAAAGTTGCTTCCTCAACAAAACGGCAAGTTTTTTAGCACAAGTCGAATACTTCATTACGAACTACAATTCGCCAACTGACTTTTCCTTTTGATTGATATCGTGGTGCTCCAACAGCCAGGTATTCAGCCACGCCACCAAGAAAGTTTCCTGAGGTAACGGAATAACCTGAAAAAATTATTCGCAATTAAGTAGCATTGAACACTTTTGTGTTTCCTGAAGATGTAACTATTTCATGGTATTGCTTATGGCAAAATTCCAAGAAGTTCTTACAGACCATAGCATGAATACGCTAAATCAACTTGAGAGTTTATTAGAATAATCTTGGGTATAGTACGTTAACTCAAGCAAGTGTTCACCCAGTGAAACAACAAATGCTAGTTTATCCAAGGTTACGTAAGCGAACTAGAAGACACTATTCAAAGTAGGATTCAGCCGTAACTAGTTTGTTAACTCTCTAACAGTGGAATTCGGTAAAAGGTATTTTCACAAATAAAATCCAACGGGTCTTTGAGACAAAATATGTCCTGACCCTGATTACCAAGTAGCCGATTATGAGGTACTGAAAGTTTATACAAAACACTCTTCCCCATAATTCCGTACCTAAATATGATTGGGTGAGCTGAGTTATTGTTTCCGGTGCAAATAATTTTTCCAGAGAAGCTTCTTGGAGGAAGTACTTTACATTTGTGCTGACAGACTCATCCTGATCGATGTACGCCACCACATTCCCTGCACTGTCATAGGAACCCACAGCCCCAGCATAAAAATCATTGTTCTGCATGTAAAAAGTAGTTGTATTACAATATCAGTTGAAAGAAGAAAGTTAAACGACACTCGCTTTGTACCCCGGTAGCCAGAGTGTCACGAATGGTCTGCAGAGCCCATGTCTTCTCTCTCTGGGCTATAGACGACGCAGCTCCTTAGCAAACGTTCTGTAGTGAATGTTGCAGTGGTGGAAACTGTAGAGCCCAGTCTACCAACTATAGAGGCGCGTGCATTACCAGAGCAGTGGTGATCGGCAAGATTAAGTGAATGACGAAAAACACAAAACAGCTTCCTGAGCATGCTTTACTTATGATAAACCAGAACGTTTTGCTTTCGCTGGTGAAAAAACAGCTTGATTTACTCCATACACAAAAATATCTGCCCAGGTAAACGTCGATAGGCACCCACACTTTTTTAAAAACATTTGAATTTGAATCTGCGCTTCTTTGTACATATGTTTACCGCCACTTTGTCCCGCCACAATTACGATCGCCGGGTAACCTTTGCCCTCTTTTTGGTATGCTATCATCAGTTTGTTTGGCAATCTAACGCGTGTTACTTCATTCATTAGATTTTGTTGTCGATAAAAACAACCATTTCCGAAACGCCCTACGTAGCTTCATTCATACTGCCTGTTTTTGAGTTGCATTTATTTTCTAAAATACAACCTTGAAAGACTTACAAATTTTATTATTTTCTCAAGTCATTCCCAAACATCCCAAAATTCATAAAAACTTGTCAAATGTGCATGCACTTCACTAGAAGAATCTCTTGTTCGTAGTTTTTTCGCTTCCTTTTAAATATATATATATCTGCGTCTTTTACTGGCAAATTTTTAATTGACTTCACTTGCAAATTTCTTTTTTTTAATTAAATTTTACAAAATGTGCCACACAAATGCAAATTTTCAAGTATATGATGAAACTAAAAACTTCACTGCATGAATTAGGATGCTGCAGTAGTTTCTGTTTGACCATGAAAAATCATTCCTCGAAAGACTCTGACGCGCTTTGTCTAACTTTTCAACCACAGAAGAGTTCATAACTATGATTTCGTTTTAGTAAAACATAATTTCATTGGAATTAAAATGAACAACAACAAGGCATCTGCATTCGTATGAATTCTTAAGGCAAAACAGATAGTTTTTTCACATGCTGGAGAAGTTTATTTGCTCCTTTGTAGCTGGTTTAGATTATTTAATATACCGATCTTTGCAAACGTAAACGATTTTGACCTTAATTGACTCAAAATTAGTTTCTAAATTCTGCAGACGACTATTACAGCCAAATTAACTTTTCACCTATACACTACAGGACTCTAACCCAGTATTAACAATTCTTTCACTACTTTTTTTAACGTTACTGCAAAAGTTCAGAAAAGTTACTGCACACTTGAATATTTATAGGTACACTGGCAATATGTAAGCGGCAACAACACAAAAAGTACGAAAGGTTAGTACGAAGCACACTAACAAATGGCAGAGGAAGTTTCTTTAGCACACTTTCAGAGAAAATTTATAATTTGGAAATAGTTATTTAGTGCTTATGTCAACCAACTACCAGGAGGTTGTTGTTAATTTGACGGCATGACTAAATATTTATTACATTTCTATTCCGCTCGGGGGTCTACTCCGTGGTTTCGTTGAAATAGTATCGATTAACAAATACTGAATATTTTGTACTGTATATTACTTACCTTGGAAATATAAGATGAAAATCCAAGCTGACATCTTGAAAGAAGATTTGTTGTGTTGCTTTTTCCGCTACCTGAAAAATTCAGCCAAGTCAAAGCTTAGCCAAAGAATGCCCTTGCCATATCTCAACGTTTTCTATATATTTGAAAAATTTTGTGTCCAAGATTTACTACCATGTATTCAGAGTATAATAATTCTGAAAATTCCAAAGAAAAATCTATAAATTTACTGCATTCATTTTGAATGCATTAAAATTTACAAGTGATGAAAAACAAGTTTTGCCGATCCACCTTATACAAGCAAGTGATGAGCTTTTAAACGTAAATATTCAGCGCTTAGAGTTTTATAATTTTGGTATAATTTAATCTGGTAGTAAAACGTATAAAAAGTGCCAAGCGCGTTTTGAATTAGAAACATGTTGGTGGGCAATTAAGAATCACCACCGCCTGTGTCCAACACCAACGCAACAGAAAGACGTGGTTGCTGTTATACGACTACACATACCATCAGCTGTACATACAAAGGGTTTGAAGGTTAACATGCTATTGGTCATGATTCATTTGACAGCTTTACACACACAAGACGTTTCCAAATTGTTACGTAACGCTTAAAAAATTCACTTGACTCCCAACGGTAGCTTTTACCAGTGTTGCCAGATGTGCTACTTTCCGCCAACTTTGGCTATTTTTTTATTTGTTTGGCGGGTGGCGGATTTTATGGATTTTTCGCAATATTTCGGTGGAAATTTTGGTGGATTTTTGTGCAAGATTTAGACCAGTGCTTAGTTATAAAAAAGTTGTAAAAATCCACTTAATATAGTGTACTGCCGTCAAATTCATTTTTTTGCGGTTGTGTAAGGTCGTTTGTACCAGTGCCGGCTGCTTCAGTCCAGCGGAAACTCTGTGTGTAGTTAGGTGATCAGCTCAACGCTCGTCCCATGACAGGTCGATGCAGTAGTAGACGCGCGTGCTGGACTGCATTGAATCAACCTACTCAGAGAAAAGATGTTGTGGAAAGTCTTAAATTGTATAAATACCGATAAAATTCTTCCAGAGAACATGGTTAAAAGTGATCCTATTGGTCTTAACAGCTTCATTTTTATGTTTTATAAGAAGCTAGTGGAAAGAATGAGACGCTTTTGCCCAGTTTCGGATAGAAAAGCAAAACAAGTAGACTATACTGTAGATCAGGGGTCGGGAACCTATAGCTCGTGAGCCAGATGTGGCTCTTTTGGTGACAGCATCTAGCTCGCTTGAATTTTCTTAACACGATTGTTACGAATGAAACTTTTTCTGTAGTTTTCCATCTACTAGACTACAAAGCCATCAGCAACACCATGCAGCACCAGAAGTCGCATTAACAGTAAGAAGCATGTTAAGAGAAAATTCAGACATTTACCATTGTTTAAAATTGTTGATTTTTCTTAAAACTGCACACGTTACTTAATAAGTTAGTTGCATTAAGTGTTGAAAAATGTTATGTGGCTTTCACGGAAATACAATTAAAAATATGTAGGTTTCATGGCTCTCTTAGCCAAAAAGGTTCCCGACCCCTGCTGTAGATTAATGAGTTGTAAACCACTATTTGTGCAGATTGTTTTGAGAAATGTTTAATTTTGGATAACTTTCTACAATTTACTGAAACTGAGTCATCACCCTATTCATGCGAGGTCCCTAGCTTAGTTTGTTCTAAAACACTCAGATATTCTTAGTTGCTTCTGGTGCTGATGTTATTCTTAATAAAGAAGTGGGGTCAGGTTTCAACGAATGTGAACATGGATTCGAAAAGTGCAACGTAATGCTGAGAAAGCCAAGCGCAAGTTTTGTCGCTGTGAAATCGGAGCACAACGATCATATTTAAATAGCCATTATGCTTCTTAATAAACAGCAGCTTAATCCCGTTGCCCATTATAACATGCGGCAGCATGGCGACTTGTTGAACTATGGTTTTCACAAAAGTTCTGACAGCAGTAATCAGCTGTTTCGTTTTGCATTTGTAAATAGTTTTGTAAATGACGGAGGCTGTGGATACGTGTTATAATCTTTAAGGTGCGATAATATGTACACAATCTGCAGTCAACAAATTGGTTTTGCAAAGATTGAATGTTTCTTAAATGCACCAGAGAGTAATTTTGTACAATCCACGGAATTGCAAACTCCACTTGTTAGTGGCTTTTAATGTTTTTCTTTAGTTTTCAAACTTGACTATTTGTGGCTATAAGTTTTTGCCAATTTTGGCTACTTTTGACTATTTTTTGTGAAATCTGGCTATAAGGCTTTTTGAGATCTGGCAACACTGGTTTTTACGCACTTGCGTATGGCCTTGGGAGAGATGTATTGGTTTATGCTAAACAAACTATATACATAACTAGAGTGAGCTGTTAGCACAAATTTCGAAACGTATTCGGTGTACTTGTATGTTGAAGTTTCGTTTAAGAAGATGTTAGGAAGGCAAACACTTTTCTTAAAAATCACAGGGAGGCACAAGGCGTATGTGCAAGTACACTGCTGCGTCTAGTCATTTTCAGTCTGGAATAAACATCGGTATGAAAGCAGTTCTGGTTGTGAGACTGTGGTCAGTGGGAGACTATGCGACAGACGCAATGTAATACTGTGCAGTGAAAGTATCCACTGAGTAAGAGTGCAGAATCGTAAATATAAGCACTTCGCGTTGGGGTTAAGCAAAAGATAAAAACTTAAGCACTAACCTTCCAGGGTTGTTGCGGCAGATTGCGTTATAACCTTTCGTAAACCATCAACAACACTGTTCAGTCGTGTATAATTTGAAACAGAAAAGACACGTGTCTTGTTGCCTGCTATTTTCACTAAATCAGCTTCTGACACTGATGATCCGACGCCAACTGACACAATATTTATGCCCCTTCCTCTGCAAACAAGCAATACAAATTTTAACAAAATTTAACCAATGGAAAACCGCTCAAAGCAATAGCATGGCGTCTTGTTTAAGAGTATGATATAGTCTCATTCAAAAATTGGTGAAACTAGTATAGACATGTGTCTTCATTTTAATTCTTTGATTGTGTTCTGCATGTAAGCGTAGCCTATAACTCACATGGAAAGCATCATTCTTTCAGTTCAGACGTTTACTCAAGTCTTGAGAAGTCGGCGCAAAAAAGAATTTAAAGATGAAGGTGCATCGCAGATCGAAACAACCACTGTTGTTTGCGCGGTGCACTTTTCGTTTGCTGCCCATACACGAACTGCGATTGCTTATAAGGGTTTTTCGTAGGTGAATGTCCATTCATTTGATTAATATAATTTCAAACATTTTCTCAGTCTGTTCAGGTTTCCACAAATACTGCAGGGAGTTCTTAATAAGCATGAATAAACAATTGCCGGCAAACCACGCCTCCAATTGTGTTGCACATTTAGGGTCCTTATACTACTCTGACTTAAATGTTGCAATAAGATGACAATTGTTAAAAGAATTTTATACTTGCCGGAT
>JGI24158J21664_10009570_pt1 | contig 12938 bp, 7 predicted proteins | sample Ectturendosymbi3_FD_21664 | JGI IMG/M metagenome (IMG submission 21664) | reverse complement strand
CTCGGCTGCCTGGACGGAATGTGAATAATCTATAGGCAGTGAATAATCTATAGGCGCGTTATGGCTGTTATCAGTGTTTTCGAGATCGTCAGAAAATATTTCAGCAAAGGAGCAATGGATTGCACGATAAAACATGAGGCAGTACTTGCCACGGAAACTAAATAACTATCACATGTGGTATTTTATTTTTTGGTATAAAACAGATTATGCTTACTTAAAAATTGTCAAGGCAGTAATTTACTCGTTTTGCCAACGCTTCTTGACTTGACCTGTTTGGGTAAAAGTAGAATTTTGTGCAACGCAGTTTCAACGACGGTTTGATAATGTCATTCTCAAATTCGGGCAAAAAATTTTGAGTCTTATCAGCCACTGCGTGGAAAGTGTTACTAATATCTACGTTGTCATTATTTTAACTTTTCATTATTAGATTTCCACTGGACCAATTTTCATAGATGAGACAATCATTGCTGTCTTTGCAATATCGGTCAACTTTTGACTCACCCAAGTCAAAACAGATGAAATGCAACAGATATTCCAGAAACATCACCACTTTGGTGTTTTGGTGCAGATGTATGAATGACTTAATTGCAATATGACAAGTTTCACAAAATTACATTTTGGCTTTCAGATGCTATTTTGCATGTCAAAAAAAGCAAATATCGTTTGTTTTTACTTGATGAGAACTCCTACTTCAGACTTAAAATATACTGGATGTGGATTGTTCTCTGCAGCTGCAGGCAGCGTCATAAAAAGCTGTATTTTAAGGAACTGATTGTTGCTTTTCCCATCAGTCTTCCACGCCTCAATTACCTTTTAACGCGTTTTGTGTAGAGTGCGCCCAAGAAACCTTTATGACGTCAAATGAGCAAATTGTTACATTCATCAAGACGCTCAGTGGTCTCAGAGCCTATTCTACAGAGACGTGCCCAGAAACAAGTGAGATTTTTACAATTCTTTGTTGGTTATTTACACAAACGCATCAGCTTGTTCGTCATGTGATGAAACATTAAAGAACGGATTATGAAACAAGTTGCTTGACTTGCTGTAAAAGTTTGAGCTTTTGAAAAATGAGTCCTTTTGCGTATGTTAAGCCCAATTTGTTAAGTGTAGACATATCAACAATAATCACTGGAAGTTAAGTTATTTTCAGATATTGAAACCATTCATTTATTCGAGCAAAACATTTTGTCTAGTTTTTATTTGTCCCAGTTTTTTGTCACATTTGTTAGTTAAGATGTTCTGTTTCCTGATCTTGTGTTCTGATTTATTCATTTTAGTTTTAAGTTTGTTTGCTTTCTCTGCGCTTACTTCAGCCTTTCAACTTTTCACTCGCAAGCTTTGCTAGCATATTTTAGGACTGAGGATGCATAATTTCACGTGAAATTGATTTCGTATTAAAAATTTGCTGATCGACTGCTTGCTTATCCACATTGTGGAGAGTACTTACTTGAATATACATACGTGCAAGTTTGAATCATCGCAAAAAGATGAATGTAGAATACAGTCGGCTCACTTCTCGAAAGGATACAGAAAACCTAGAACTTTTAACTGTTATTTTCAGATATTTCCAAAGCCTCAATTTTTTGCGCTACAGAAGGTGTCAATAACAATTACACACGATTTGATATATCTACGTTGTACGTCTCCTCTTGCTCCAACGACATATTTCAGAAAATTTCAAGCAAGGTATGGGTCAGTTATGTTCAACCATAGTGCACTTGTACTGCCAGAGCCGGTTTTAAGCCGATTTGACCGATTTCTTCTTAACCAACGCAAAATTCCACTCACTACTGAAACTGCTTGTTTATAGTGCCGGCCCGGAGCCCAGTAATTCTTGAGGATTTTTGAGAGACCAAACCGATCTTGTAATTTTTTCCAACGTTTTTCAAAATACAGTATAAACTCGCTTTATTACCACCATCAAAAGACACCAAAACTTGCTTTAAAAGCATCTTACCAGATCTTGGTATTCAGATAAAACAGATGCGGTCTCTCAAAGTGTCTTTGCAGTCAGCAATGTCAAACCTTAAGAAAACTCTGGAGGGGCCCACAATATTTTGTGAGCGTAGGATCCGTTACCAACAAAATCCAAGAGCACTGTGCGGTTTTTAACGCCCTCATCAAAATAATATAGCAAATATGGTCGTTGTTTTCAATAGTGTGTAGCCACGTGTTTCCACTAGCACCTCGTTAAGGCAGAGAGGGCTTACGTTTTGAAGCTGTTTTCTGTTCTATTTACAAAAACGTTTCTTGTTAGGCACGTCAGGTTTCAATAGCTGCTGCAAAATCCGGTCGGTGGTTGTTGATATGTCAATAGTTACTGCTGCATGTGTTCTGGAAGTAACTTTCAGTTCGTAATAGCAAATGCTTGTTGCTTTGTCAGTCTTTCAATAGCATTGCTCATTTTCCCACTCGTTAAGATTTGATGGAGCAACCTCAGATTCACGAAAACATTTAAAATAAACCTAGTTTTAGTTATGAATGACTACTTCAGGTGTGGAAAAAATAACGGTAAAGTCACAAAAAATTACTTAACATTTAAGCCATTTGCAAAGTAACAGAAGTGACAATTTTGTTCCGGTGAAGTAAGCCTCATGGATGTATTTGTGATGAAAATTGCATCATAAAATAAATACCGAAATAAGGATTATGCCATCAATCTTGCACAGATCGGTGTCGTAATCTCTGAGATATAGGCTAACCAATTGAAAGTTGTAAAAAATCTAAAAAGGTGGAAAGTGGAATAACTTTCGTGGAAGTTTGAGGCTATACTACAGGACTTGCTTGTTTTGAAATATTAAAAATTAGGCTTGAACTTATTGGGAGATCTAGAATCACTTCGTATATTTCTTTAGTGTTAATAGAGAAGAGAATTTTTAAACCTCTGCGGGATATTCAAAACCTGCTGAAATAAGCGGTTTTTACTGATTTAATCGGTGCTCTATGAAGTGTTTTTCACTGTAACCATTTTCCACGTGTAAAGTATGTCGTGATAGGAAGGTGTTTTGTTTTTGGCTTTAACAGTAAAATTTGAGCAATGTATTTAAGAGTATATTTTATCTACTACTAAGCTAAATACTATAAGTGAAAGACCAAGAGACATAGGCCGAAAATGACTAAAGCATAAAAAACGAAAGAAGTATTGGACAAGTATTTTAACCACTGAGGGTATGTAGCCTACTCTCAATGCCACACCACATTTAAGAAGGCAACAACATAATAGGCAGACAGCCTGGTCATGTTACGCCAGATACTCAAAAGTGGACGTTTATGTACGGAAAGTGGTATATCGTTTCGAAAGTGTTGATTCTGACAAAGAAGGATCCTCATCGCATGGTGTATTTGATGAGGCATGCGTGCACGATTATTCAAAATTTTGATGAACAAATGATCCTGCTACTTAGCCAGGTGTCATGAGTCGGAATGTTAGGACCTAACCTGGACTATTTGGCCCGAATAGGACCGCCTTCGATCATAATAGAAGTTGTCCTCAGCAACGAGAGTAATGGGACACGGTTTTTTTCTAAGTTTCACGGCAAAACAATACCAGCAAATGGTGAAGAGGTAGGTCATCCATGGCTAATACTCCTGGTCTAGATAAATGGAATCTGTAGCTGCTACAAACTTTTCAGTTCTGGATATGCACTAACACAGCACGTAATACCTCTCCTCTCTGCAGGTACTATACTCGTACCTCCCTTCTGGTCAGGGAGGTACCTGGTCAGAGAGAAGGGAGGGTTGTAATTCTTTGATTTATTAGCTTTGCCGGCGCTGTCCATTTAAGTCTCTACTGGAGAGGTCTTGGTGTCACTCTTTCAGGCCTCGCCTTTTTAATTTTAACATCACCAATTTCTATCATTATGCCTTGATGCATCACCTCAAAATTGTCTCCACACCACTGAGTGGGGCCCCGCAGAAGTGCTTCCAATCGAGCCCCGCACTTGCTAACGCCGGCCCTGGTATTACATAGCACAGGGGGGTCCAACTACTTTTTGACCTGCGGGCGAATTTGCAAAACCTTCACAACTTGCGCGCCACTTCCAACAAAATGATGTATAAAACAACAGAATTGCAACATTTGAAACTCAAAAAGGAATGATAATTGAGACCATTGTTGAATTTACAGTATTACATCACAACAAAAAGCAATTTATTGCAAATCTCTGTAAGCAGGATGCCTGTGGTCCAAGCTTCTCTGACATTACCGTTCCCATATCAATACCAATGTCAGTGGTAGCACGTCGAAGACTATCGTCCAGTGTTTCGTCTGCTATTCGATTTCGGTTTAGATGTTTGGCTTGCTGTTTCGTCGTAGAAAATGCACGCTCCAGTGTTTCGTCGTAGAAAATGCACGCTCACACACGTATGCGCTTCCAAACGTCGAGTACAGTTTGGTGAGAAACCTCTCAGATCAGGAAATCAATCTTTGCTGACTAATTCCAGAAGCTCTCTACAGTTAAGTCCGGCCTTTCTCGATCTGTGGGCTATGGTCCACTAGCGGGCCATGGGAAAATTTTGACGGGTTACTGCCTGGTACAACTACAACGTCACAATATGCTCTCTTTCGTCAGTGTTAGAAATTAGTGCGCCATGGATGTTTCCACGTAGTCTACCAAGCTGTGAACAGTATGCAGTTACTGAAGGCATTTTCAGGCAGATAGGCAGCTCTTGTTGCCGTGAAAACAAAATCTAGAGCAGGCTGAATGTGGAAGATGACTTGATCTGTACATGGTCATGTATTGAGCCTCAAATATCTATGCTTCTAACAATAAACAGACTCAGCCTTCCCACTGATTGCAGCGCACGTTGTGCTATTAAACTTCGTCTTTAGTTGCTTGTATTTTTACTCTCTCTGTGCATGTGCAACGCAACAGTTTTTGCACTGGAGAAGTTTTGCAGTCGGTCGGCCACGTACTCTTTGTCTGTGTATTAATCGGGCCACATGTTTGAAAAGGTTGGGAACCCTCTAGTCCAGTGGTTTCCAACCTGGAGTCGCGTCCCCAGAGGGTGGTGAACAATTTTGGTGGGGCTGTGCGTAGATATTCCATGCACACAGCTGTATTACATTTGCTTTATTCGTGTTTTAGATGGGGGTCGTTTGATTACAGCGGGTTGCTATAATGGGTCGCGCTACAAAAAAAGGTCGAAAACCACTGCTCTAGTCTAACGCCGTTATTATTCTACATTTTGATTAAAAGACGTTATGCTTGTTATAAATTACCTACTATAACATACACAAGACATTAAAACAATACTGCAAAAGCTCGCGGGTCTTAAATTCTGTCCTCACCCCACATACGGGCCGCCGGCCTGTAGTTATGACAACGCTTACGTAGCAAGTCTTAACTTTAAATGAATCCAGATGGTTTGGTTCTGGAACTCGTTGTTTCCTGAGAATTGTTTCAGCCAAAGATTCGAGCGTTACCGATGAGGCCGATTCAAATTTATTACTTTCTACATAAGACAGCGGTTGAGTGACTCACAGATGTGTCGTCGGTTTTCGGTTGAGGGCAGCAAATTAAACGGCGAGGCTATCATCAACAAAAGCCCAAAAATGACTTGGTCAATTGTCAATTGGCGGCAGAGGGCATATATCACAAATTGGGTACCAGGCACCACATCTACCCTGCTGGCGACAGCCATAATGACTTCTTCTTGCGTATGGAGGTTTTCCTCCGATTGCGTGCTTTGTTTATTGCGGAAATTGCGGAAAGGCGCGCACAATCCCGACACATGAATCACAGCAGACGAGGCATAGTGAGGCGCTGAAATGTGTTCACGATACAACAGCGTGATACAGTACGTAATTGCACAAAGCGCAGTCGCAGTTTAAGACCACCGCGGGCGGTAGCAGCATTGGCCCATGAGCTGGGTGCTACGTTCCTTTGCTGGAAAAACCGGCGAGGGGGATCGAACGTCTGCCTCACAATTGTGAGGCCAGCTCTTTACCGAAAGAGGTAACCGGCCACCCGCCATAATGACTCAGATCATTGGAGTGGTTAGATTCGAGCCGTGTTTTTGCCGATGGTCTTAACTCGACCAGAGTGGTCGGTTTTCAGCACATCGACTAGGCTCACTATTTTCTGTTTTATGACTAGACTAACACAAAAAATTTCGTGCAATTTATGTCAGGTTTATCTGGCATGCAGCAATCTTAGATGCAAGTACATAACTCTTTCAAAACTTTCCCAAATTTATGATAGTTTTTCTAGTGACAAACTGACCTGCCATAGGAAACGTGAGGATTTTAACAAATTAGTGTTTATTTGATAAACTCTCTTGCCTTTTTCTGGTTTCGTAGATTTTTGCACAGCACATTTGAAATTTGAGGTGTTATGAAGCGCAAAAAGTTTAGTCAGCAACTTTGAAATTGAGATTGATATTTCACAACTTCAATAAGAAACATATGTAAGAACTCCTGTGCATGAATGTAGTTTAACATTCTGCCCTTTAAAGAAAAACGGTGCATCACAAGAAGTGTGACAATGCAGCTAATCCTTGCCACATTGGTCAGACAAATTCGCACTGGCACCATATCGTAGAAGATTTTATTTTCACAAAGTTCGCAGCATATTGCCACCTGGGTTTCCGTCCCAGTGTGATGGAGCATATTCACACAATTTGATACCCAATAGTTCAGTGTTACAGCAATACTGTGGGCAATGAATACTGTTCTTTTTTCGACAAGATACACATCTGCCCTATGACTGTGGTTGACTATGGTTTGAAAGTACACAGACATTGGTGGACTTTGGTTTGGGGGGCCGGAGGAAAGCCTGAAAACGAGGGCCCTCTGATGAAGTCATCATACTCTGCTAACCGTCATAAACCTTTTCAAGAAGCTTGGACGACGACAAGACTATAAATAAGAAATATCGTAAAAACTAGCAATTGTTTACCGCAACCACGTATAAAAAATTCAGCAACATTAGACGTAAAACAAAGCGAAAGCAACATCATTCAGCATCAACTATCACTGAAGACTGTTTAAATCAACCAAATATAATTCACATATTATTTACATTTTGGAGAAAAAGTTATTGTGAAAGGACTTCACTTCAAAATGCACTTTACTGGTAGAAAAACTTGTTGTAAATTAAATGTCAAACTAAAATTTATTTACAAATCTATGCTAGCCAAGGACTCAAAAATCTAAATCAAGTAGGCTGTTCAGGTAAATGTTTACAACCGTTGTCCGTTACGCATTTGACGACATTGTCAAATTTTACCGCATTACCATGTGCCACTCAAACCATAGTGTTGTACAGTTCTCTATGCTGCATTATGGGTTATGGTTACAGGATGGATACAGCTTAGTTTTAGTGTTGAAGTGTCGAATAGTGGTTTGGCTATGGCTTAGTGTCAGTTTTCCCGCAAAAAAACTTACACATTACAGTTGCTATTGGGGACTCTTCTGAAAACAGTGCTTACACGTTGCAGTTGCTGTTGGGGATCGTTTGAGAGCAGAGTGCTTTTACATTACAGTTGCTGTTGGGCGCCCCTTCAAAGCAGGGTACTTCCGCATTGCAATTCCTACTGGGAGCCCGTTTTAAAGCAGAGTACTTACACACTGCAATTGCTGTTGGGGGCTTTTTGAAAGCAGACTACTTACTTATTATCTGTTCGGAGTTTATTATGAGTGGATAATACGTTACTTACCAAAAATGATAAAAAGTTACGCGCGAAACACCTCGCAGGGTCCTAAACAGGGAGTGCCTCAGGCAAGTACCTCGTTCGCATCCTCTTGAAACCACCGCTGTGTAGAGACTTGCCGAAATAAGATTCTATTTGTATAAGGTGTAAGGAGTGACGATGTGTAGTGTTACGTGAAATCGATTTCCTATCAAAAATTTGTGATTGATTCCTTGCTTGTTTTACCTGTGAAATGAAGATAATTTATTGCCCAAATAAGCTCGATATCCTTTCTAATGTACTACGATCTTGTTTTTCGTGGGGACTGTTTCGGTTTTCCAGGCTGTACATGCCGAAACGTTGCAGCACAGCAAACGTAACAGGACGACCTGTGTGAAATCACAGCACAGCAAAACTACCGACCAACGAAACAGGAAAATTCAAGCAGTGAAAACTAATTGACTACGATTAAGAATGATTAACAACAACATATTTGTTGTTTCCACACATCTAAAGCAATATTTTTAGGCTAAAGATTAAGCGAGAAAAAAACCTTCTATTTTTTTTAATCTGTATTCCGTCGATCTTTGTGGAAACTAGAAAAGCCTTTTAGTGTTTGTAATGTCACGCAAAAGTTTTGATTGGTCACTTACAGGAAATTCTGGTGGGTGTTTCAAATGACACTTCGTTGATGGAAGTCCTGTTAGAACTCGACATCTCAACATCCAACGCAGCAATATTGAACGAAGGAGATGTTGGATCTACTGTTGATTTTTTGGACAAGGTTGCAGAAAATGCAACTCAGGTGCTGAGTAGCTTTGCTTGATATGCAGCTGCTAGCAGTTTTATGAAAAAAGACCAAGCTATTTTTGAAACATTGCAGATATCCAGTCAAAATTTTGCTCTTACGGTTTCTGTAGCGGATCATGTATCTGTCTATTTGAATACCACAGTTCGTAGCAACGTGTCACTCAACTTCGGTATCAATATACTGACGTCCTTGACAACACTGGCTTTTAAAATTGAGCTAGTTGACCAGTCAGCCGAAATAAAGATTATAACGCGGAACATTGCTTCTCAGGTAAGAATTCAAAAGAAAGCAATATTATTTGTTCTTCATGAAAGATCTGTTGAAACAAAGCAGACCATTATCTTTTGGTAGTACGTTAAAGTTGTAATGAATGTTGAAACGAAGTTGTTTATATTTTGTTATGTGTCATTTGCAAGCCGAAGAATCTCAATATTTATTAAGTGAAGAAAGTACTGTTAGAATTGAGAATACAGGTGGCTCTACGTCTTGTTCTGTGAACTTACAAGAAGCAAGCAGTGGCGCAACTACAGGTTTTAGCCAGGGGAGGAAAAGATTTTCTGAACGGGGCTCACTATCGAAAACACAGGAAAAAGTGAAGAAATGATAGTGAATCTTTAGATGTCGTGGATGTCCAAACTAGATATAAAAAAAGAAACGAAAACACCACAAAAAAAGAAAAACACTAAATTGAAGAATACTAAATACCAAAATGTTAAATAAAGGGGGCCCAGTTTTTACATTTAGCTTGTCAGGAGGGAGGCTCATCCCCTTTTCCCCCCCAGTTACGCCACTGGGATCAACGCACATTGTTTGCTAGCATGACCAGATTTGATTAAGTTTACATTTTTCGGGCTTTAAAGAAGAATCGGATATTCGTGCTTGCAGAACCCTATGGCTCAAAACATACAAAAGTTTTCAGAAAATTGTTGTTAACGAATTGATCCAATCACATACTTGAAATAGTTTATATAATGAAAATAGTTTATGTTACTACTTTGGAGTTATGCGTGGGTTGAAAATTTTTGTTCCGTCCCTCCGCGTAAACGTAAAATTTGAACCGCCCCGCACCTGCAGGAATTGAAAAATATTACCCGTTCTCACAGACATCTAAACCACCTCTCGCACTTTATCAAACCTCACCCGCCCCACCCAGCACTATTTCCGTTCCAACCCCACACCTGTCACGGTGTGCCTGAAAACAACCAAAACTTCATGAAACGTGTTTCATTGCTAACGGCAATTTATTCAGTAATTCGTTTCGAAGGTAACAAACGCTCTTAACAAACACTAAACTAATACTGTGAAACATTTTAGTTAATTATGAGCGCTTCTCTTCGCTTTCAAAGCTTTCTTGAAAAAGTTTATAACATTCACTGACGAACTCTTCAATTTTATTCTTTTGCTACTCTCGACATGCCCGGCCACACAGAGCATTCGTTCACTAGTTGCCATCACACAAAACGCATTTCTTGCAAGATCACTGACAGATGAGAAATTGAATTTTTTGGAAATGTTCACTTGCACATACATTGGTTCATCGTTGAGTTGCCCGCGCAAAGAATTTTTGAGCCCGCCCCGCACGCAGAGCTTTGCGGTTTCCGGCACCTGCCCTCCAGTTGCCGATACCCACCAACTCGTGCTAGTTAAACCGCCCGCGCAAGACTCTAGTTCCTACTGATGGCCGACTTTGTTAAAACACAGAGTTTTTACCTAACAAATTTCACTTGCTTTCCAGATACAAGATCACAAAACCGACAGTTCATCTGTTCAATTCAAGCCAGAGGTGTATGCTGAAACTAATGGCAGCATCATCCAACCGGTATCTTTGAACCTTTCCTCAGAAGCTCTTCGTTCTGTTTCCAACGACGCAACGCTTGGAACATCCACTGTGCGAACATCATTTCTGATGTATAGAACGAGCGTCTTTTTCCCTTCGAATGAAACATCGGACTGGGTATGAGGTTTGAGGTTTTTCTTTTACAACATCGCAGAGATGATACAGATGAGGAGTAGCGAATGTTTTTACTTTCACGGGCCACACGAATTGTGAAATATCGTGGTCGGTCCTCGAAAGTTTTAATTCAACTTAAGTGAAAATTACAACAAAATGCAATTTTTTGTACTTTTAAGGAGAATGAAGAGCAATAACTATGAGAAGCAGCAACAGAGACAGGCTGTTGTCCAACTATCTGCTGATTGTGTGAAGCTCCGAATAAAACATCGAAAAACTACTGTTTCAATAAGACAAAAAGCCTCGCGTTTTTTAAGTGGGACGTTGAAACTTATTGGTAGCTGCATGAGTCGAAGCAAAACTCATCACTTTACATAAATTCCGTTTGAATTATTTTGTCTTAAGCGGAGGGGCTTGTGTACCGCACAATTTGTGTTTGTTGGTCTAGTTTGTATTTGAATCTATTAAACTGATGGCGGCTCTTGCGTGTAATTATAGGTAGCTTCTGCGGATGTTGGAGCACAAGCAACAATTAGAAATATTGACCGTCTCAACGAACCAGTGAAAATTACTTTTTTTTACATTAACGAAAAAGCAGGAATCAAGCAAAATGACACATCTCTCGAGGTTGGTGAAACAGTATTTTTGGTCATGTAATGAAGAATTGCATTGTTGTAACTAATCTTGACAGCTGGTGGTTGTTGTCATTAAAATGTATTGATGAAGTTGCATGCGCAGTTTTAAAGCAACTTCTCACCAAGTTTAAAAACGCTGTACATCGAAGCTCGCTTGGAATAGCATACAACAACATAAATACAGGTAGGCCTATGTGATTTCAGGAATCTTCGCTGTTTTATGACTAGTCGAGTTCTTACATTGAAAAAACGCAGTCTTACAAAAAGTTACTTATTTGACGCAGTAGCGGATCCAGACAAGGCGTTTGGGGGAGAGAAGTGAAATAGAGGGGGCGCTCAAATATTCACTTGTTCATATATACTAGGTTGTCTGTGACAATCGTGTGTTATCACAAAAAAGTGATTACCTTTCGTAGATCGTAGGCAAAGAAAGTTACTATGTTTGCTGATTGAACTATGCCATCTTTAAGAAAATAACCACAGTTTGAAAGCGTTTTATATTATTAAGTCACAAAAGATTCAAAGTGGGTACAAAAAAAACTTCACAAAGTACGCATATAACTAAGATCACTGTTTGGTGTCCGAAACAATATTTTATATCTACAGTGCATGAAGTATTGGAAAGATATACCCCGAAGTAGACCTGCACACCAAGCAGCCGGTGGGCCGCGTGTGGCTTTTACAGCTTGTGTTAGAGCTTTCTGCTGCCAAATGAAGCACGCAATTAAGCTTAGCTGTGCACGATTCCTATAACAAAGAAGCGTCAGGCAAACGAAGTAACAGTATTACATTCCTAAAAAGCTTGGCTCGCTCAGGAACCACGGGCAGTCCCCGACCCAGGGGATTTTGCTTTTGTTAATTTCATATACTTGGAAAGCGGATTTTTTGTCAAGAAATACAAAGGACTAGATTGAAAATCTGTAGTTTTCTGGCTAATTTTGAAGATTTTAAAGTTTCTCCAGTTAATGTAAGCTTTTGTTCATTTCAGATCAAAATCAGAGCCTCAGTTACAGAATGAGCTTTAATGCTTATTTGCTGAGATTTCTCGACTTTGACCTTAGTCCGTAAAAAATAACCAAATAGACTACGATACCCATTTTTTTATTTGAGCTAAGGTCATGCTAATGCAAAAGCTTTGTGATTTTTACATTTCAAAATGTGTTTGAACTCCGAAAAGGTACAGCACACTATTATTTAATGCAAGTGGTATAAAAGTAATGACGTGTATTTTGACTCATCACTCATTTCCATTAATTTCCAAATCAAACGATTATCAGCCAACTTCACGTTTTTTTGCAAAAACAAAAGTAGGATACGACATGTAACCTTACAAAAAATCAGAGGAATGTCCACGTGCGCAGCATTGCCAACTTTGCAAAAAAAGTTTGATTTAACTATCCTTGCTGTTATTCCAGGCTTTCTACGTGAATCAGACGTGCGTCTTTTGGAACTTCAGTACGAGTTCATGGTCTACAGAGGGATGTTCCCTTGATCGTTCTTCCTTTCCGCCTCAATGCTTGTGCACACATTTAACAAACTTCGCTCTTTTGTTTGTGAGTGTTTTTTCCGCGTATTTGGAATTACCCTGTCCTAAAATATCAGATATTTGTGGCAGTTCTCGATATCAACAGAAATTGAAAAAAGGTCGATCCGTTATCGCAAAAACCTAAAACACAGCTTTAACAAATCTTAGCTAAATGGTTTCATTCATTCTCTGTATTTCATGGACCTAGCGGTTGACCAATCGCTCCTATACTCTTCGTCTTTAGTTGTCGTTAACCATTCTCTTACACTAGGACAAACAACACTGGCAGAGTTTTTCACAACACAAAATTGATGATGTCAATTGCCAAAGATCAAAACCAAAAACTCTTAGCGTCACTGAGTGAATTCTTCAGGTAAAGAAAAA
>JGI24158J21664_10009569_pt1 | contig 12939 bp, 6 predicted proteins | sample Ectturendosymbi3_FD_21664 | JGI IMG/M metagenome (IMG submission 21664) | reverse complement strand
AGGATCCAGCCATCTCCAACAAAATTTCAGCAAAGGTCTTGCAGCTGGGAAGACACAAAAACGCTTTTTATCAAGTCCATTCACACAGTGTAGCCAGTACGGAATGATTTTAAATGTATTGACCAGGCATAAGCCTATATTTCGGAAAAATTGTGTGTAGTCACGGTAGATGTAAAGAATGTGATCTCATGCATTTCAAGGCAAGGCAAAACTTCCACCGGGCAGAGCGTCCATGACAACCCGCGGCCGCTATCTCCGTTTGCATGTGTGCATTGACAACCGGCGGGCACTCTCTCAACGGCTCTTCACCGGAGCGGCCCGAGAATTTCCCATGACCGTACCCGCAGCTGCAGTGCAGTGTGCATCGGCCTTAATCAGGGATGACGGAACTGGGGGCCGCAGGGGCCTAGGCCACCCATTTTTACATTTCAAATTTTTCTTACGTTCAAGCAACACGTATAGTATTGGGTCGATCGTTAAAATAAATCGCTTAATGCAACGAAATATTAGGAATACGTTTTTTGACATGCATTGGTGTTTCCCCACTTCGAAAAAAGCTCCTCGACTGCTGCTTCTAGCCTGCACCCGACCCGCCCTGCACGCCCTCACAACCCGTGTTTCATCGTTGATGACAATTTATTCAGTCGTTCCTTCCACAGCCAACAGAAGTTATTTTGAAAAACCCTGTAAAGTGAAAATGTGAAACCTTGTAACCAACATTGAGAGTTTATTTCTCAGAATACTGCTGATGAAGAATATGTCTTTTACAGACGAACTCTTCAAATTTCCCTTTCTGCTATTCACGACATGACCACCGACACTAAACGCTCTTTCACCTGCACCGCCAGTCGACATCATGCAAAACGTATATCTGTACATCTTACAAGATCACTGAGTGCTGGACACTCCAATCTGTCACAGATTATCTGTGGTCTCGTAAACACTGGAGAATGTCACTACACCCTTGTACCGCAAGCTCTCTGCAGCATTGAATTTCTTGCTCGTGTAACTTTCACATACATTGAGACAACATTCGGTTACCCGCAAAAACAATTTCTTATCCCGTACCCCTCAGGCAAATGCGGGTACCCGCAACTCGTGCAGGACTCTAGTATGAACTTAAGTTTCCTCGTTAGTTTGTGGATTAGGGTTTGTCAAAACTTTTTTCCACATGACCCCCTACCACTGAGCCACGAAACATTAGGATAGAAACGAAATGCAAATGCAAGGCTAGTGCTAACATCCCCAACTGACCATGATGGTTGAGCGCTTCTACAATGAGGTGAAGTATCAGAAAAACAACTCTGTAGCTTGGGAGTCAAAGGAGGTGTCCTACAAGTTGTGTCAATCTACAGTAGTTGTTGGAGGAACGCGGGTCAGTCTCCTATCTAAGCGACCTGGCGTCTTGTGGTTGCCAAGTCAAAGCAAGCCAGCATGAAGGTTCTCGCCACTTCGCCAGTTAACTCTCCCCTAGCACTCCAAACATGATTGCTTTCCTTGATTATATTCAGCAAACTCACTAATGCAAGTGAACGTGAAGCCAGAGCAACTTCACATAAAACAGATCAGTGAAAATAACGTCGAACAACAGCGTTGAACGTTCACAGGATCTGCCGGAAACAGCGACCAATCGCAGTGATGCAGGTTAGCAAGCTGGCAAGTTAACTGTTAATCATTTCACAAACAAGTACATTGCATTGAATCACAAAACGCCTGAAATACTGTAAATCGTTAACAATGCACTAAACACTGAAGCACATTTGCGTCTACTACCATCTGGTAGTTGTAAAGCTGCCATCGGGTTACTTTAAAGGTCCTCATTTGGTCCTCGGAGCAATTTGGCTTTGAGACCCCTGGTATAGAGCAAAACCATGTTGTGTATCTGCACGATGGCGAAGAGAAGAAACGAAAGCAAGTTTTCCATCTTTTTTTCATGGACACACACTGTTCTTTGCTTAGCAGGTTGATCATCCATTTCTATGATTATTAAGAAATAAGCATAGATACGTTGAGAACGAAACATGAGTGCAAGTTTGAATTGAACAAAGAAAATAACATCGAAGTTATTATGGTGTTAACAGATTAAACACAAGGTACCTTTGTTAGCGTTAACAGACAACCATAAATGAACTGCACATTGGTTCAATTATGAAAAAGAAAGGATAGTTACGCAACACAATGAGATAAAAATAAAATGTTAACATCATCAACAGGATGGATACCATGCAATGCTGTGAAGTAGATGAGCATGGTGCTGTTGAGGCGCACAGCGACGATTTTGCCTTCACCAACCGCTCCAAGCTGTGGATGAACAGCTACGCGTTCAACCGCTCCGAGCTGTTCATCCGGTGACCAATATTTTAAAGGTTGCCTACGCTATCGCGATTTCCCATGTGAAGGTCGTGACCGGGTCATGACCTGCCTTTTTGGCGATTTGCTTAATCTCATGCTGAGTTGAGTAGCAATCTATTTTCGCCTATGTCGCCTACGGACCAAAATCTGCCGTAACAGCACGTTTTCTGATTACAAAGACCAAATATGTGAGCCGTGGTGATCACACCACTTGGTACGTAAACTTGTTTTGTTCGTGTTAGCGCAGTGAAGCTTAGTGCAAGCAAGCTGTCGAGCCTTCGAGTTCGTGTTTGTTCACTGAAATTGTCGCAGCCAAGTGCCTCCCTTGTTAACTGTTGAATTAATATGTCGCGCACTCACTTCATCCTTAATTGCCATTCTAGCACGTCTGCTTAATTACTAGAGCCGTTCACTTAGCAGTTCAGCGCAGTTAGTCGAACTACAGCCATGCACTAATGCGAGTTGATCTACTGCAGATAACCGCAGTCGTGTGAGTCGTGTGCATGTTCGCTTGTTAATCGCTTATCTTATCGGACGAAGCTTGTCTTGGCAGTTTAGCTGCGCGCTTAGCTGCTTTTGTTGTATTTTCAGAAAACGTGTTTGACGATCAATCGCTGCTGAAGTTTACTGCTTGATTGGATTTTGATAACAAGAAATTTTGCTGATTGCCTTCCGTATGCACATGCTGTAGGGGACAAGAGACTACACTTCCGTTCGCGATTGCTGATTGTCAGAGGCGCGTTTCTCAGATTTCTGCGAACTAGCTCCGCCACGGCTCGCGATGAAAGCCAGCTGACGCTACAGGTACCACGGCAAACGATAGCTCATGCTTGTTGAGTACGTGGGATCAGGTTCCATGCTGCAATAAGTCGACGATGAATATAGTGCAGGTTGATTCTAACTATGTGGAAACATGCATTCATTAAAATATTACACATCAAAGTGATGCAAGATCAAAGAGTGTACAACATGTTTGTTCCTGTTCACTTTACAAAGAACTGCATGTAATTTCAATGAAGTCTGTACTGGCGATGCAATATATTTTATGCATGACCCACCAGTGTTAGGAGCAACAGCATAAGTAGAGGCTGACCATCAATAAATATTGTGAACATGTTGTCACGTCACAATATAAGTTTATCATTCCATCACGTGTCAAAAGATTTGAAAGTCGGTATCACAAATACAACAAATTGCAAACAGAGGATATATTTACTGTTATTGAGAATAATGACTGTACATTGAACTGTGTGAAGTTCTCAAACAGAACCTCTTTGTTGCACACTTTGAAAGACGTCCTCATTTCAAAACACTGCAACTCATCAAACCGAGCTGAGACACAAGGGTTTTTGTAAAACATTGACAAGAAAGCCAGCAAGCTCATAAACACAACAATCGGATAAATAGTAAAAGTCATAACATACGAGACATTGGTGGTAACTGATCCCAAGAAGTGTGTGTGATCACAAAATATCTGGTGAATCAGGGCAGCGTCATTTAAACTCAAGCCACAAAATACCTTCAGGGATACTTTTAATGATTGGCGCGCTTCTCTGCCGGTAAAACCCACTCACTGTCAAGTCAAACTGAATAAAATGATGAGCGATTCACGTTTTAAGGAAAAAGAAAAGTAATCTTCATCCCTGCTCAGGTAACCTCTAAACACAAACACCGTTGTTGTCCTTGTCCAAAATGGGCAGATTTTGCTTATTCGCTTATACAGTACTGGACTAACTGACAGGTTTAGACGCGCGCGCGGGTTTTTGTACAACTTAGCAAGTCTTCTCAAGAATATCCGATCAGAAAAAAACAACGCGTTGATTTTGGAAAATGTTTTATATGATGAAGAACAAAAGCAATTTTCCAAAGAAAAATGTGGGAAGTGCTCTTAATAAATGAACAAAAATGTAAAGAAAAATCAAAAAATTCCGGCAGAAGACGTCGTTGGTGGTCGGTTCAAGAACAGAACCTTATTTCAGTCTTGTGATTCTAACTTCAATAAAAGTAAATTAGTTTGGGACATGAAATTTTTCTATTTTCATTGAAATTTTCAGCCACATTAATCAACTTTGACCAAAATGAGCAATTTTTTTACGATAATCAGGCACATAAGGTAAATTTGCCCAAAATGGGAAAATGCTTTTCGACAATTGTTGGACAATCAGATTGATCGCAGCACTGCTATTGACTTTTATGTCTCACATACGGCCAGTCCCGTTGCCACAGGGAGGATTTGGTTGGCTAAAACAATGCACCAAGCCTCCCCAGATTGAAATAACTAATAATTAGTGGTGTTTTTTGTCAATTTTTACAATGTCAAGGGATCAACAGGGAAACAAAAAACCCACTCTAACCATAACGCCGGGTGATTTTCGCACGAACTCGCACTAACCATAAGGTGGGGTGATTTTCACCTGGGGGCCACGCGGTCACCACTCCTGTCCGGGTGGAAATCACCCGGAGTTAGTATTCCAGTGCCAGGGGTTTGAGTAATCTTTGCAGAAAACTTGAAAGTGATCAATGCAGACAAGTGCTCCCCATTGTTGGCAGTTGGCAAGTGGACGTCGTTTTGTTCTGTTTTGATGGTGGACAGATTCCACAGCGTTGTCTGGTCTCAAAGTTCATGTCCTCAATAAAATGCTTTGGCCGTTTACCACAAGTGCACGCACAAAAAGGAACAAGCTTTTTTGGCTAAATCACAATTCCAGAAACTTCAGTTAGGTAAAGAGAACCACAAGGTTCATCATGTCCTCAATAAAATGCTTTGACCTTTCACAAGTGCACACACAACAAGGTGAAGGCCCTTCCTGGCTCCAATTTCTTTCCTCTGACTGATGAGGCGTCACACATTCTCCTGCCTGTTTCTCAATGAAAACCAAAAGCTGAGCAGGAGCCATTCGCGCCAAATTGATTTGTGTCGTCAGGGCTTGCACGTGTGTGATCTGCTCCCGTGCTGGTTTCGGTCAACGGTAGCTGGTGTGGCTTACTAATGAACCTACATGCACCAACTCCTTTTGCCCAAATTGGTCAAGGTTACCTTAGGAGGGATCTTTGTGTAGGAATTTTGTTACACCTCAGTTAACCATGGGTCAATTTGGGCAAAATTTTGTTCCCCATGGAAAACTACAAAAATTGTGCAGATTTCGATGGGACTGCCCGAAAGAGCGTCTAAAAAATGCAGCTACTGGAAGAACAGGCTTTCTATGTGAACTTTAACTTATTTTTAATTTAGGCAGAAGAACTGTTTGCCCAAATTGGGCAGAGGTTACCTGAGCAGGGTTAGAGAAACACAATCAAAATATTTTAATCATCCGCAACGTCGAAATGATAAAAGTCACCGTTTGTTGGAATGGACTACTTCAAGTTCGATTTGCTCTGCTGTCCCTTCAACCTTTGTAGCCTCATCAACATGACGTTTGCAAATGGAAGGTGGGTTTTTTATAACCCATTTTGGTACACGTGACATATACTCGCCAACGAGCTTGGAGTAAATCAATGGGTTCATGGCGCTGTTTATTGGAAGAAGAAATCCAGCGCTTACAATGTAAGCATCAGGGGGCAAAAGCACCCCTGAAACCCTTAGGTAGGCCATAATACAAACTGGAATCCAACAGAAGAAGTCAGTCAACAAAAGCCTAGAAATTCGTTTTTGCATTCCTCTGTTTGGATCTTTTTTGGTAGATGTAGAAACACTCATGCTAGAGACTTTCTTGTATGCAAGTACATAGATGACAACCATGTAGATGAAAAGCATGAAGTTGAGTGTGATGAGAATGGAGGAATATTCCCAAGAACTTTCACTGGTCGAAGCATAGAAACGTGGCATACAAACACTTGTTTGAGAAAAGAACCCAAACTCTGTTTTTATTTGATTGTATCTGAACTTGCATGAAATGGTTTCCTTAACTTTGAACCAAGATTGAAGTGTGAAATTTGTGTCAGAAACTTGATTGGCGATGGTGGTCAAGTGGTGCTTAGAAACTGTGTCAGTTTTAAAGAAATGGTTGGGAAACCAAACTTCAGACACAAAATAACCAGATTTCAATGGAATCCATGGAAGAAAAGCAAAAATCAAAGGAAACAACCAACATGAAGCACCAACGAGAACGATCCATTTGAATTTCAAGGTGCGGGTCAGGAATGGTTTGTAGATTGAGACCACCCGGAAGGTGGACATGGATGCCATGATGAACGTAGATGCTTCTGATGATAAAACTGCAACTGTGCCAAGTATCGAGCAACCATTGCTTGATCTCCATTCTTTATCAACAAAACAATAATGTCCTGAATAACTCACACTTTTGCCAACAATTCCCAACAAATACACGCCCATCAAACAATCGAAAAGTGTAAGGTTGAAAATAAAAAAGTTGTTGGTTCTTTTGACAAATTTAGTGTCTGGATTGGTAATGGAATTGTTTTTACGGTTGAAAAACATTTCCTTCACTGTTAGAAAGTTTGTTGCAAGATTTCCTGTCAATGCCACAAAACCCATGATCCAGAACAATGAGCGAAGAAAAGGACTGGCAATCATTTCATATCTATCTGAAAACAGGGTCTTGCATTCGTCTAAACCTGTATCGCAGTCTTTTATGCCATTTTGAACAAACTTTTTGTCGATTGATATTGCTTTTCCACTTTCGCAGTAAAATCTTTTCTCTCCGCACATTTGACGACTTTCATCTTCACCTTGGTTGCAGTCTTTAATCCCATCACAGACGAACTCTTTGCTGATGGAAATGGCGCCTCCAGCTGCTGTGCAGTTGAATCGTTTCTTCAGACAATCGGTGCTTGTTTCGTCAGATTGATCATCACAATGGAATATGCCGTCACAATAGTCCCGTTTTTCGATGCTGACCCTGTCTTTACTTTTGCATGGAAACCTCATCGAACAGTTTTCTTCCACTTCTTGACTGCATTTGTCTGAACCACCGATGACCCTGTTAAGATATCCATCACATACACGGTTTCCACTATTCCACACGCGACTCTCCTTCCCACACTCATCATCACAAAATGATGGTCGAGGATCACATTGCGACCCGCATTCGTCTTCCATCCTGTGGCACTCTGGTCTGTTGTCGCATCGTGTGGCGCGTACAGTGATGTAGTAGTCGTTTGTCGCAAGTCTGGCCCTACACTGCATGAAACCACTGGATCGCTGCTCGTGACGACAAAACCTTTGGTTGATTTCATCTTTGCATTCAACTGAAAAATTGCACAGAACCTTGTTCATGGCCTCACATTCAGTGGAACTATTGCAATGCATATGGCCTGAGGGACATTTTGACCCATCATCACCAACAAGTGCTTGTGCAACTGATTGGTTGGAACACAAAAGTTCATCAGAACCATCAAAACAGTCGATATTTTGGTCACAAACCTGTTTTGCTGAAGTAATGAGTTTTTCGTCCAAACATAAAAAACATCGGAACTCGCCATGTGCGAAACAAATATCTGAACCATCTGCACACTGAGACGTTGAATCATAAAGATTGTTCTGCGGCAAAACACAGGTGCTTTTTCTTGACTTTCCTGAACATCGGAAACCAAAGCTTTGCTGTTGTTCGTCACTCCCATCTTCACATTGCACCTTTGTGTCGCAATAGTGAGCATTGTCGATGACGTGTCCGTTCTCACATTGAAAGATCTCTCCCAGATATTTTCCACACAGAGATGAAATGCAGATCCATTTGGTTGATAAGTTCAAATGATGGAAGGATGGGTTGTTCACGTGGCAGGTTGTGGTGTTTTTATTTGAATTTTGCAGCAAAAATTTTTTATCTTCATTTGTTTTGCAGCGATTTATTATAACCTGGCAATTTTCGCACCAAACTTCAATTGCTTTGCATGGTTCGTCACTGTGGCTTTTGTTGCAGTCATCTCTTGCGTCACCGATCCAAACGTTGGGAATGCACTTTCCAGATGAAGTACAATTTTCATTACCTGGAATGCATCCACACTTATGACCTTGGGTCGCACAACATACGAACTCGTCATATCCACCTGTCATGTTTACTTTTCCATCATTTACCTTCGACCTTTCAACGCACTCATCATTTCTACAATAAAGTTTTGTGTTTAAACAATACTTTTCATCCGACCAATCACCACAGTTGTCCCAACCATCACATACCCTCGATTGCTCTACGCATCCCCACATCAGCCACCCAGCACAACCATCATCGGACTGGTAACAATCACATTCGAACGGTCTGTGCGAAGGACAATCGCACATTTCCTCGTCACTCTTGTCAGGACAGTTATAGATACCATTGCATGCAAACGATTGATATATGCATCCCCATCCCCCTGCACAACCATCATCAGACTGGTAACAATCACATTCGAACGGTCTGTGCGAAGGACAATCGCACATTTCCTCGTCACTCTTGTCAGGACACTCATACCTACCATCACACACCACCGATTGTTCCATGCATCCCCACTTCCCTGCACAACCATCATCAGACTGGTAACAATCACATTCGAACGGTCTATCCGAAGGACAATCGCACATTTCCTCGTCACTATTGTCAGGACAGTGATACCAACCATCACATAACCACGATGATGCCACAAAGCACGTTGGTAAAGGTGTGAAATCTGCGAAATTAACTTTTTTCAAAATATTGACAAAAAGAACAAAAAATGAGTCAAGTAAAATATGTTGGTTAAAAAATGCGAAAGAACAAAAAATTCCAAGAATATATTGATTTCCACCAAACTGATGACTCATCGCACGTTGGTGAAGGTTTGGAATTTGAGAAATTAACTTTTTTCAAAATACTGACAAACAATACATAAAAATGAGTCAAGTAAACATGTCAGTCAAAATGAAATGCGAAAGGGCGAAAATTTCAAAGGATATAAAAAATAACAAACTTTTTTGTTTTCATATTTCAACCATACTTTGCCATTCATTGAGCAGAGTTAAGGAAAACTGCTGATTTCTGCATATGTCTTACTTATTTCAAATTTATATGTTCATATTTGTTTCAAAAGGAAGTCTTGAGTTTAAATTTTTGAATCAAATGAAAATTTTGCGATTTACGCTGGTAAGTTCCGGATATGGTGGGGGATCAAATCCAGAATGAAACAAGTTTGTTCGCAGATATGAGTTTAGTGAGATGGCTGAGCTTTAAAATTATTCGAATTTACAAACATCGGTATGTTTTAGGCGTTTTTTTTTCATTTTCAGGGATAAATCACAGATATCCCATCAAATTTTACTCGATGCAGATCCACTTTCCATTAAAATATGAATCACAGCCAGTGTTAAAGCCCGGTGCAGTGGCAACTTTGTAACTGCAATCGCTTTCCTCCCTCATTCCCTGCCACTATGAAAAGCAACTTTCAGAACTTATTTGATTCGTCATAAATGAGCTGTTGCAATAACAGAAAATTGGGAAAACATATTTCTTTTTCATCACGTCTTTCAAAATACTTTGCAGTAAACCACTCATATCACTCCCGAATTGCCTCTGGGCAGGGTCGCGATGACAGCACCCCTGGGAGGGCTTAAAATACCTCACGGCCAACAGCAATCTGTGATATTGCCCATGTCTCCACTCCAAAACAGGACCAAGCAAGGTCAGACCGTGGCACTTCTGACCCGCATTACAGTGGGTTTAACCAGCAGGACTTGCCTCGCCAATCTTTCTTGGATCATTCTGGACAGATGGCCGAACCAAGGTAGCTGGGATCTCCCGATTCGAAGGAGAAGTGGATCGACATTCAGGGTTTCATAAACTTCGCAGCTGCACTATTTGTCATGAAGTGTCGCACGGTGGACTCTTCGCAGAAATCCCAAGGAGCAAAGTATTTCGAAAGACATGATGAAAACAAACATGTTTCCCAAATTATCTGTTATGGCAAATACTCAGTTATGAAGAATCAAATAGGTTCTGAAAGTTACTTTTCATAGAGGCAGGGAATGAGGGAGGAAAGCGATTACAGTTACAAAGTTGCCACTGCCACAGGCTTTAACACTGGCTGTGATTTATATTTTAATGGAAAGTGGATCTGCATCGAGTAAAATTTAATGGAATATCTGTGATTTATCCCTGAAAATAAAAAAACGCCAGAAAACATACCAATGCTTTGTAAAGTGGAATAATTTNAAANCTCAGCCATCTCACTAAACTGATATCCGCGAACAAACTTGTTTCATTNTGCATTTGACCCCCTCAGCGAGCTTTAACACTACCAAATTATTTGTTATATTGCAAAGTGTAAACGGAGAAACCACAGTGGTGTTGAAGTTATATAATAAAAGTTCAGTGGCTTTGCTTGATGTGGGAGTAAACGTACACTGTAGGTAAGCGAAGAACGCTGAAGCTGAAGTGAAGAATATAGAAATTGAGCCTGCACGAGCTTGTCTATTTTGCCACTGCTCGCTTCCAAGACACAAATGAAGTAGTGGAAAGGCATGGAAAAAGCAGAATTAAATTTGTCTTTTTGTTACACTTGATTTTGGGGCATATTTGGTATATTTTTGAACTAGATTTGGTATATCCGTTGTGAGAAGCGTTGGCAACCCTGGTGCGAAGAAATGGTTGCTCCCATGCTTTCTAACAACAACAGGCTCGGCTTTGGCAAGCATTGAAGCGAACGTTGTGTTACTAAACATTTTTCTCACTTCTGCTCTGTACATATGCACCAGTTGTCGCAATGGAGAATTTGTACAGTCGGTGGGCCACGGACCCTGTGTTTCTTAATTGGGCCTCGTGCTTGAAAATGTTGAGAACACCTGGTTTACTCATTCCAGGAAATCAAACAAAAATATAAAAGAAATGAAGGCAGCACAGCTACGTTGCAGATATGCACATCAGAGAGGTATTTTTTCAGCAACAAAGTGGGTGAAAACATATGTGTGTACAACCATGGCTTACGACAGGGAGGTACAAAAGGTACACAGTACCCAGGCGCGGTAGTTACATGGGGCCAGAAGGATGGAAATACCCACGTTAAATTTTTCTGTAACCAAACCAAAGTTACTGGTGTAGTTTCCCGGATAACAATTACACGTAATCTATTTCTAAACCTTAGGATGGTAGCTGTTATATTTATATTCTGACTAACATACTGACAAGCTATACAAGTTTCGACAAGAAAACCAGAATCTAGGGGGCTAGTATCGGTCTTCGTCATAGGCGTAGCCAGGGGGGGAAAGGGTCATGGCACCCCCAAATTTTTTGAAAATATAGTCATTTTGTGCTTTGAGGAGCGTTTTTCTAGACAAAATAGTGTTATTCTTGTAAAATCAAACATTTTGCTCCCCCCAATTTTTGGGCTGGCTACGCCACTGGTCTTCGTACCCCTTGGTAAAATTACTCCCAGAAGCCCCATATAACCATGACCTAAAAACGATTAAACGATTTGATTATTTTACATGTTCACAATAAACAAGTTGACAAACCTGATTTGAACAAAATTGATGAAAATTATGTTCGCGATATAAAAGACACACTGCCAAAGTTGGGTTGATTTTTACGAGATTTGAGAATTCTGTTCGCTCGTAACATTGCTTACTGGTAGGCACATTTTTATTTTTGTCTCTTGACTCATTGGGGAAGATATAGAGCGACAAATTCATAGTGTGCATTGCATGCAGTGGTTTTAATTTGCAGAATAGCGGAGAGCAATGTCCATTTCATTTTTTGAACCCTGAGGAAAGGAATAGCCTTCAGCAGGGCCGGATTTAACTGATGCGAGGGCCTAGGCTAATCCACTTGTGAGGCCCCCTCTTCCATTGTTGCGAGGAAAAAATGGAAAGCGTTAATCAATTTGCGAAGATCCGAAAATGACGCTCTGTTAGTACGGTCAATAAAAATTCTAAATCATGGAGTGCCCACGATCACTGAGTTTGTTGCGTTCTTCGACGCAAAAGCGTTAAATTGCACGGAATTGTTGAAATCCCACTAGGCTGCCGGGAACAGGATTATTAACTGCCACAGGCAAACCAACCGAAATCGCCACAATTGAAATATTTGACAAAACACAAAGTCTAAGTTTTCTTATAAGAATCACATCCGTTTTTCTTATCTGTGTTCAAAGAAAAAAACAAAAAAAACACACTGCACCTATATAACATATGTGGCAGCATAAGGACTTTAAAAGATTCGCGTGTTTCTTACTTTTTTGAGTCTAGTAAGAATCGAATGCAACTAAACTGTTGCGTGAAAAGATGTGAAGTTTAAAAAACCAGAACCATTGCCAGAAAGTCTTGAATAGAGGGTTCAAATTTGCGCAAGGGAACTTCAAGTTCTGAAAATTTGATAAAATCTTTACTCATTTATCGTGTTTCGTATTTAAATTTGGAAAGGCTGAGCTCACGAATGCCCACAGTGGCGACTGGACTGGTTTAAATTTCGATTTTTTTGTCATTATTGAAATATGTGTAAAGAAATAAAAAGCCACAACCATCGAATCAAGTAAGGCTGAACATAACACATTAAATAGTTTAAAAGGTTTTGTCCTGCCTTCTTCATTCTATTTGAATAAGGGTTTTGTTTCTAGTGTGGTAATTGTGTAATTGTGTCAGCTAACCCCCACTCTGTCTAAAACTTTGTGCTATACTGACTT
>JGI24158J21664_10009568_pt1 | contig 12939 bp, 8 predicted proteins | sample Ectturendosymbi3_FD_21664 | JGI IMG/M metagenome (IMG submission 21664) | reverse complement strand
TGAAAAGATTGTACGGGGGGGGGGGGCGCGCTCGCTTGTTTCGCCGATTCGTGTCAACTGACGATTTGCACAAATTCTTAAACTTCAAAGGGAAGTAGCGCGATAACGTTGAAAAAATGTGATGAGTTTTAGAATAAAAAATTATGGCTGAGTCTGACCTGTTATGAAGATCGCCCACTTGAACAACACGATATTCTTAGAGTTAACTTCAGTTTTCACCAAAACTTGGTGTCGCGCAGTTTGTGCTGTGTTTTTTCAAACGTCTTTTTTCGTCTTGGCTATTACTGTTGCACAAGTTTACGAAAATTATGTTTTTTAAACCTAGAATCGCTTGTTTTATCTAAAATTCGTGAAAGAATAAATCGTGCCGATTTATTTTCTCACAGTAGTTCAAGAAGGCAATTGCTGCCACTCTGTGTTTCTCGTTCGTCACATACATTTGCTTGTAGCAACCAACTTCAGTGCTTGTGTGAGAAGCAGTCGCGCCAGTGCTGCTTCGCGTCGAGACGCGGTAATTAGCAGTTCTATTGTTTCTGTTGCGCCACATGTTTGCTCGCCAGACATACCACGCTATGTGTACGCAACGCTTCTAAATAAGGAGTAGCCCGTACGTTAAGGTGGTGGTGGTGGTGCCGCGGTGTAGGGGATGAAAATGCGGAGTCTTGTGGGGTTGAGTTTCTGGTGACGTTAAATGTCTGCAATCGTTATGCCTGCTCGACATATTTCTCCAAATCTGAGTCAAACAATTCAAATGCCCTGCTGATGAATTATTGCTGTTTGTTTTTAACTGGTTGGCGTCCGCGTTAAATATATTTCCAAAATAAAGAATGTGGACTGAACAAAAACTCGATTTGTTCAGCTCGCGCTTCACCACGAGCCTCAAAAATTATGTTTTTTGCCGTTTAGTTATATGTATCTGTAGCAGAAGTTGCAACATCAATCCAACCCGTTCGTAAATCCAGGCGTTTCGCTTGGGGTTTGAAGCAGAATATTCCTTTGCGACGTCTTTCGCGTTCATATTCGTTCTCAGCAAATCAAAACTTGAGATACATTTTAAGTAGCGAGAAACCACCGTTACTACGGTACGGACGGGCAATGCCGGCTTTGGGGTCCGTATGCAACGCAGTGTAAGCCTCTGCCGGGGGCCGGGGGCCATGTGAAATGTGCCCTTGGGCCGCACTTTGGACACTCCACCTCAAGAGTCTCTAAAACGCCATCACTCGTTTACGTGTCTTTTTTCCCTTTTGTCAGGTGCATCGCTTTTTTTTCTTTTTGCATACATATCTTTTTTCCTTTTTGCGTACATCTCTTTTTTCCTTTTTTGCATACATCTCTTTTTTCCTTTTTTGCATAGATCTCTCTTTTGCGAAAGTTCCTTTTTTCCTTTCAGGATCAGGCGGAAACTTCTCTCGCGCCACCACCGGCGGAGAACGTCCGGCCTTCGAAGCAGATCTCGCAGCGCGTCTCTCTCTCGATCGAAACCCTCTCGCAGTTCGCCGGCAAGGACAAGAAGCCTCAGCACAAACAGCAGCCCGCTGCCAATCAAGGAACGCCCGTAATGTAAGTCTGCCCGGAATGCCGGAGCTCATTTCCATCGTGTTGCCGTCGCCCGGCCATTGATTTCTGTTGAAATCACCAGGGCCTCCTCGATAGACACCGTCACCCGGCCAGTGTTTTCTAGGAGACCTTGAAATCACCCGCCACCAGTGTTTTCCCCCTTTTGTCATCGAACACGCGTGTTCGAGCTGATGTTTAGTAAACTCGCGTCTTTCTTACCGAACAATGGTTTGTTTATTGGGTGCTTTATGACGTGCGACGTAATGCTATTGTTTCCTTCAAAGAAAAAACGTAGCTCCTCGCGAGGCAAGTACTGTCGCGCCTGGCCCTTCATCACATAAACTTCTGAAGGCGCTGCAGTAGCTCGTTAGTTTGTGGCGAAATTCTGTCAGAAAGTTTTTACAGGGAAAGCGAAAACCTGGCGCTGGAAGATCTTCGCGTACCTTGTGGTTTCGATTTCCGCGTGTGAGTCACGAGTTGCGCGATTCAGTCATCTGTTGTGTATCCTCGAGTCAGTACTCCCCACAGTGGGGGTAAGCAAGAAATCGATCAGCAGATTTTTGATAGGAAATCGATTTCACGTAAAATTACGCATCGTTAATTCTCATTCAAATATAAGGACTGAGGATTGAATAAGGACTGAAGTGAGGATACGTAACTGTACGTGAAATCGATTCCCTATTACAAATTTGCCGATATATTCCTTGCATACCACTGTTGTGGAAAGTACTTCCTTGAACACTGATGTGTGCAAGTTTGAATAAATGAATAATGACAACAAAAGATGAAAGCGGAGCGCAGTCGGTTGATTCCTCGAAAGTATACAGAAAACCAAAAGCTTTTAATTGCCGCTGTACTTTCTTATAAACCCGTTGCTGTATGGATTGTTGTTGTTGGTTCAGTCGCAACGCACTGTACATTCCTGACTGATGCCTGCTTCACTGACTAATTCAGAATACCGGCAAAAATACAAGGGAAGCTCGGAGGAAACAGAATCACCGTTGCCAGCTGCAGAAACGATGAGTCATGCTTGGAGAAAGTGCCCAGTCATCAGGTGACGCCGACCACAAAGAGTCTGCAGCAGAGACTGATAGAGCTACAGGTAGCCGACCGAGTTGTTTGTCACCTTGCGTTGAAGTTGAAAGCGAAAATCTTCTGTCTATGTTGGTGTTAAGTCGCCCGGAAAAGAGCACTCGAACTATCACCAGGAATAGCTGCTTGAATGGTTCGCGCCGAATTTGTGGCCCAGTGGGTTAGAGCGCGCGCCATTGAAACCGGTAGGATGGTCATATCGAAGAAAAGAATCGAAAACGCTACTTGCGGCCTGTCCAGCCTCGCTTTCAGGGTTAATAGTTGGGTGCAAGGAACAGTTCGCGCGCGGCGCTGCCACTGCCTCTGCCTCGCCACCAGCACAACATTTAACTGCGAAAGTAGCCGCGTGGTCCACGGCGCAAGTAAGCGGAGACGGGCGCCGCAGACCACTCGCGACACTCCCGAAAAGGGCGTGGCAGAGGCGCTGGCTCCCGGGCCACTTTATAAACGGTGACGACATCTGTTGCTGCGTAAGGCAGGCGGTGCCAAAAGCTGTCGCGCGAGTCACTGAACGCAGCATATTTTTGGCGCGAACGCGTAAATCGGAAAAACTCGTGACGTGTGTCTTTGGTAGATTAGTTTCGCAGGCGTGCTGCCTAGCAACGAGGACATCGCGCCGTCCACTTACTCCCACTTTGCTAATGTTCTACCTAAGACTTCGGAGTTGAGCGTCTGGAATGTGATTGCAAGGACGAGTCTATGATGTTACGTTGTGCTCCGTAACTGCCACGTCGTAACCTTTACCTGTTTTGCTTCACGTGGAAAGAGCAGCAGAGGCTTTCTCTCTGTCGTGAAGCCCACTTTCCAGCTTTTTTGGTAAATTTCAAAATAACCTTTGCCCCGGAGATTCTTGCCCCCTAGTATGAGAGACGTTGCCCCACCACCGATCAAACCAGCAACTGGCCTCAAAGGCGACGAAGTTGACCCTATCGACAAATGGTTTCTAATGGGAATCGATTCCGCGTAGCAGTACGCATCTTCAGTCCTGAAATCTTATTCAAATAGAATCTATTTGAGATTGTGATCGCTTTCACGTGACACTAGTTGCAAATAAAATTCGATCAAACAATTTTTATTTTCTAGTAGGAGACATCATCTTGGGCATGACCGTCTTTTAATCTTTGTAATGATTTGCTTTTTCCACTGGGAGAGAAGTGCAAAAGCCAATGCAAGGCTAATAACTGTTGTTCAGACACAACAAGCTTATCTGCCCGTTTTCTTTCGTCGCATTTTTTGAACAGAGACCTCTTTGTGACGCACAAATGTGTCTTTTCCTGTGTCGGTGCTGCAAATCGACTTTCACACCGATTCACGCGCAGAAACACGGATGCAAGGCGGAGCCCGCATCGTCGAGCGTCCGTGGATCGATCGCTGTGAGGCAGAGGGAACTGGACGCGCTGAAGACGTCGCCGCAACCGGATGAAGCCGCGAAAGACGTAGGTTCCGGTTACAGTTCATCCTTGATTATCCGTACCATGTTTAACTGTTTTTCGATTATCCGGCCGGATTCTACATTGGTACGACTTCGCAAATTAACTGCCGAAAAACGCGTATCTTCCCGCAATCAATCAAATTTATTCGTTGTTAGTAGATCTACACTGTCTATCGAAAGAAGTCCTTTCGCAGCAAAGAATCAGACACTAACGATCGTACGGAGTATATATTTCGCCTACCTAGTAGACATCATAAGCTCTTATTCAAATAGAATTAGCAGATCTACTGTTGGAACTGATAGTTAAACCGGAAATTTCTTTGCAAACTGTTGAATTTCTATCAGTTTTTTAACACCGTATATGTGTTATGTCTTCGTTAGCTGCTGTTTCTTTTTCTTAAATATAAGAATTCAATTACCCTTTTGCTTACCCGCTCCGATTTCTAAAAATACTGCCCCAACCAGACCGGGTAACTGACAAAGCGCTATATTCGTTGGATTGCGTTTAGTGTCGGTCATTTACGAGCAACGCACGAGGGTGTTTGATCGATGGGTGAACTTAGCCCCACGCTGGCCTTGTATTTGGGATCCAGGAAAGTTGACAACAACCCCATCTCTCGTTCGACAATTTATGTATTTGATGACAATGCGCTGAAGCGAACATGGATATTTTTTGCGTTCGATACTGTAAGACCAGGATTCCCTTGCTGTCTGCAAGACAGTGACCGTTGGCAAAGCTTACTGTCGCCTGTGCAGGCCATAGCCCCCTTGTTCTACCCATGCATAGAGTAGACATACCCCCCCACGAGACTGTTCGCGGTAAATAAAAGTCTCCGCACGATTTCGCAGCCAGCCGGTTCACCCCCACATTCCAAGCTTTTCGCCCAGGGTTGTTGCATTCATTTTAATGCTTTTTTTCACCGCGTGACGTTTCATTCAACGAAGGATGACAGTTGACCTCGCGCGCGAAAGTTCTGACGCACGCAAGCAATCACCTGGCAACAGACCTTCGCGGCCCACAAACGCCGGCCCAGATCGGGCCCCACCTGGCCCGCCGCTGGTCTCTGGTTGTTTTGACTGAGCTCCGTGCTGAGAGACCGTTAACCCCCTCCTGCATCCAGTTGCGAGACGCTTTGTTGTCAGTGGCAACGCGCGCGCGGGTTTCAACGTTCATGAAAAAAATCATAAACTGTTTTGTTTGTGGCGCGACGTGACGCATGAGGTTCGCTCCACGTCACAAACGACCGCGCGACAAGGAGAACACTCACGATCTTCTCAGTTGCCGCGGTGTATTTATAGCCGGGAAAATCATGCGCATTGTGACGTCACACGGACAAGCGCTACTCCCATGCAGTTGTGCGGTGGCCGCGTATCGAGCATTTCGTCGAAAACGTTTCGATTAAGTGCGTTATGAATCCAAAACGGCGGCAGAAGCCTGGGCATGGAAGCTTGCTTTGGTCGCGAAGTCCTGCAACGACCAGCACTGGCGTGTAGTCTTTTCTGACTCGTGCCTTCGTCCGCAAGTGTTCATACAAGTCTGGTGCAGGAAGCGAGTCGCCTTTTGTTCGGTTAACTTCGGTCAGTGAGTGAGGCTTGGTGAGTGCCACAGCGGCATGTGGCTTTGTTATCATGCAGCGCAGGGCCAGGCTTCTTGTTGAGCTGTGGAAACGCAAAGGGCTTGCGGGCCAGCAAATATTAAAAAAATTAAATATCTGAGTCTCTTGTTAGCTTAGGCTTAGAGAAGAGGCTGGTTTCAGGAAACTTGACATGTGCGTGAAAACGTCTCAATGACAATGGTGTTCAAAGCAAACGACGTAAAGTGCGTTGTTCTAATTTTGTGCGTTGCAAAAGCATTTCCGTTTTCCGTAAACATAAGTTCTGTCTTCCACACACCAAGTTAACCAGTCAGAACACGCAGTCAACAGTAGCTGGGAGGGGGAAAATGCTGCCCCCACCTTTTGTCAGAGGAAAACGGAGTTCCCTTTTGTGCTTTCTTTGTGGCGCCAAAAGTATGGCGCTTTTTTGTCGATTCACGTGAAATACTTCACCTGAGAAGTTTCTAATATATCTTCACCATCAAGGCATGCTTTTGTCTCAGAAGTGTTCCTCTGTTTTTGTTTGCGGCGCAACACCACTGGGCATGCGCGAAATTCACGACTCTGTTGAAGTCGCAATAGTCTTTTTTCGGTAACAATACTGCACGTTGTCGTATTGTGACACAACATTGTCTGGTGTGATACTGATCTGCTTGTGGAAGTGACTGATTTCTCAACGGCAACAGTAGTTATGGCAACAGTAGTTGTGGCAACAGTAGTTGTGGCAACAGTAGTTGTGGCAACAGTAGTTGTGGCAACAGTAGTTGTGGCAACAGTAGTTGTGGCAACAGTAGTTATGGACAAAAGACGGATCTGGAGGCCGCGTTGCAAGCGGCGAAGTAAGGATTGAGTCTTCCCGAGGAAAAAGTGGTGCGGCACGCTTGAAAATGCGACTGTAGCATTCAATGGTACCGTTGAGCAAAATGCTGGAACTTTTTCTGGAATGGTTCTTCTGGTTCACTGTCATTACTTCAGGAAATATGACCTGTTAACGGTGAACACCGTGTAGGTTTCTACAGTTCACGAAACCTTTTTTCTTGGCTTTGACCTGGCGCGTTTTGGCACGCGCGAGATTTTCTTCTTTTTTTCTGTCTTCCTGTTTCTAGCCACCTCTAATTCAGTTTCGGCATTCCATGTTAAAAATAATAATGGAATTTTTGTATATTTTGATGCTGTAGCAAATACGCTTAAAGACTTAGGTTGTAGTCAAAGTTGCCTCTCAGGTGCGCATGCGCAGTACCATCAGATCATTTACGCAGTGAAATCTCATTTTCGGGCACTTGCAACATTCCAAACGTGATATCATATATACACCCACAAGCCCCTTTTAAAGCTTGAAACGTCACTGTTTACGTGTCTACATGGCTGCGCAATGGCATCCACACTAAAACGAACGTTTGCTCAGTGTAAATGTTTTCATAGAGAGAACATTGGTCGTAGTATTTGCCAGGCTACAAATAATATCCTTCAAATGTATTTAATCTTCCCGTGACGCAAAACCTGGTTCTGGATTTCTTGGTTACACGTGCGTGCGCGAGAGATAAGGTCAGAATGCGCTAAGAAATGGTCGAAAACAGAACTGTCGACGCTTTAAGCGCTAATGCGGTTTGCAAACAAACACATCACCTGCTTCGTGAGATCCTGATGTCAGGCGCACTGCACCTGCATGTCTTGGCAAAGGTGCTTCAGTTTATATAGCATTCGCCAACAAGACGAGTTGAGAAGAAGGTGTCCTCTCCCAGTGATTTGATGGGCGCAGTTACCGGGTTAAGAAATGTCGAAAGCGGGGTACGTCATGATGCTTCCAGACAACTTAGCTTGGAGCAGGGCTCTCCAAACTACGGCCCGCGGGCCAAATGCGGCCCGCGAAGCCATTTCATCCAGCCAGCGAAGCCGTTTTGCCAATGATGAAAAAAAATCATTATGAAAAATTTGTTGATTTGGTAGAATATACCATATTCCGAAACAGCGACATTACGTCAGACGTCCGGCCCTCGACATGTTCTGTATTAGCTCATGTGGCCCTCGGACAAAAAAGTTTGCAGACCCCTGGCTCAGAGGACCCAGCAGCTTGTAAACTGAATGCAATACCAGACTAGTCCTGCAACGGACATCAGAGTATAGCCACGCACACCTTACTTTGCATGCACCACGCAAGTGACGGGATCGTATTCGAACGTATCACGTAAATTTTTGGCACATTTTGTGCTAATTATTCCGGATGTTCTGTCGGGAAATGACGACCAGTAGTTTAATTGAAAACCTCCAAGGGAATCACTGTTGTTAGCCGCTGTACCACCGGGTTGGATGGCTCGAACGCAACATTGTCACAAAAACACGTCACACGACAACCTTTTGCTTCCCCAGTGGCAGATGTGTCTCAATAACCCGCCTTTGAATTTAATCATTCCCAAACAGTCGGACCCGGAGTCGGATTTTTTTGTGGAAATGTCCTTTCTCAACCTGTGCTCACGGAGAGTAAATCACCATGGAAAGCGCCATCGCGCTCGTTTGCATGGTGATTTATTCGCCATGCGCAAAAGCTTGTATATCGCAGGTCAACCTTCTTAAGGTCATTTGCTAACTGTTTTCCACCATGTCCAGGGCCAAGGGCCCCTGTAGTCCGCCTATCTTTCTGCGTGTGCATGCAGTGATGCACGGTGCTTAGGTTGGCTGTGCCTCCGAGAGTTAACAAAACAATGTAGGAAGCACATTTTCCTGTTGGTGGTTTCCCTACGCTGCCGTGGTTGCGTCGCGTTAGCCCTTGGTGCGCTGTCGACTGTAAGTCAGTATCCAGTAAAGCTGCTCTAAACAACCAGAGTTCCAAGCACCAGCTGCTGTCAGGTTGACTGTGGCGGTCGCGTACGGCGACTGTTCTATTTGAGACAGAATTTGTTAGGCTCTCAAAGGTCTGCTGTTCGTAGTTCAAACAAGCTTTGACTGCGCGCGGAGTGTTTCACGAAGGTGCTCGAAAGTTTTTAACAGGTTTTAGTTGATTGTTGTTTGTGAGTTGCGTTGCGCTGGACCCGTGGAAACGTGAGTGCACATTATGCGTGTGCTTCTAGCAAGCCGACTGATGCTACTCAAATATTTGCCTAAAGATGCCATGATTGACAGCTGATGGCTCAGAAGAAGAACGTGATCTTTACCTCAGTTTAGTGACGCAATCGTTTTCGGCTATCCTGTCAAGCTCGGAACGTCAATTGCTGAGAAATACTAAAAATTACAGCAATTATTTTGGCAACACTGCTGTCACGTTTAAGTCAGTCGCTTGCCGTCATACTTATCAAGGAAGAAGTGCTGGCTTCGTGTGCTGCTTATTTTGCAGACCGAAGGTCATACACAGAACTTCCAGTGCGCAGGTCACGGCGTATTAAGGCTCAGAAACACGATTCTTCTATTTCCCGCTTTTAAAGCTTGCTGCACAAGCAGATCGAACAGCATTTGCAATTTCACCTGAGGTAGCATTTCCAGTTCGACGCAAGAATTCGCCCGCAGAGGCTTGAAATTGCTCGGCGTTTGTGTACCTGTTTCACTGTGGTTCATGCTGCGAACCACAGTGAAACTTTGCTGCGATAAGCGTTGCTGACTCAGAAATGCCGCAGCCCTGTTCTGCGAATTCCTGCAATTGCGGCTGGGCTCAAACGTTTCGGTCATTGGAAATTAAAAAGTTTTCTGCTCATTTTTCCCACTCATTGTGCGGGTTTTGGCCAGGGCCTCTGATAGAAATTTAACCAGGGGGTACGAAGACCGATCCAGGGCCTCCTAGCTTCTGGGACCTTCGTAGAAATGTGTATAGCTTGTTTGTATAGAAATCAGAATATAGATAGAACAGTCACCATGTCAAGATATAGAAATAAATTAATTGTTGTAGTGGCAACTGGCTTGCACTAGTAATTTTGGGCTTGACTGCAGAAAACTTAAGGCCAATCTACGCAGGAGTAGCCGCGCACGATTCTTTCTTTGTTTGTTTTATTGCGCCCAGGAGTTGCCGTGCCCAGCCGTGCAGGAGCACAGAATTACCCGATGCAACAAAACAAACAAAGAATCGTGCGCGGCTACTGGCAACTCCTCGCTGTAGATTGGCCTTTAGTGTGCGTACTTTCATCCTATAGGGCCCGGGTACGATGTACCTCTGGACTGCCCTGGTTTTGGCCACTTAGTGTGCGGGTTTTGGCGGATTTTGGCTAGGGAACTGATGACTACGTGCTACTGTAGTAGTCAACGCGTTAATTCGCGGATTAGGCCTCAAAACGTAAGATTGTATGATTGTAAGCTGATTTTTCAATCATGCTACTTCCGGTTAAGCTTCCGCCGACAGCGGCGGTGACGTAGTAATCGTTGACGTTCTGTTGTCACGTGACCACGCCGTAATTTGATTGTGGACAGATACGCTTCACTGCGCCCGCGCCTTCGTGCAAAACCGAAAACTGGAAAAACTAAGCGCCTCTCATTGATAACGAAAAGAAAAAGCTAAGTATCTTTCAAATTAAAGTTTTGCGCAAAATGCAGACACATACCTGTTTTCAGTGAAAATTGTGAAAATTTGTTTTGAAATCTCTTGCGTGTCAGGACGTTACGTAAAAAAAGCCGTCATGCATGCTGTGTCAGAGCACAGTTGTTTTTCTCGCTCGTTGCCAGGGATACAGCAGCCAGGTGAAAAGAAGTATTGGCTGCTTTGACATCTTCTCAACCGTTCTCGGTTATTGGCTTCGTTGTCGTTCGCTCCGGAAGCTGATTGGTCAGCGCTGCCCAAACGTCATCGATCCTAGTCGAACCTAAAATAATAGCACTCTTACTTTTACTCGGTCATCCTGTTGCTAAGTGCATAACTGACAGTGGTGTAGGAGGGGAGGGGGGTGCAAGCGCACCCCCTAAAGTTTTGATTTGGTTAAAATTTCTGAAAATCCAGGCAAAATCTGTGAAAACCTTTGCAAAACCCTGAAAATCTGTTCAAAATCCCTGAAAATACGAGCAAAAATGGTGCCCAATGTGCTTTGATTTGAAAAAAATAGCGCCCAAACATGCTTTGATTTGAAAAAAATGGCGTTTTTTGGAGGTCATCCGGAATACGGTCTTCATGCACAAAAAGTGACCCGATTTTGGACCAGTTTGGGGGAAATTCGGGCAAAATCCTTCGCACCCTCAAACATTTGCCTGCTCCTACACCTATGATAACTCATACTTCTACTCAGTCACCCTGTTGCTGAGTACAGAACTCCACTTCTACTCGGTCACCCTGTTGCTGAGTACGTCACTCACACTTTTACTCGGTCACCCTGCTGCTGAGTACATCAGTTCATAACAGAATGCGTGCACGTAGACAAGTATTTTGGTTTGCTAAGTCAATAAACACATAGAAATTAACGTCCAAAACACTTTCCTTACATGAAATTCGGCCAGTCCTTCGTGCAAGAACGAGTCGCTCTTTACTGCTTGTTTGTTTTCTTTTAAAGACTGAAACGGACGAGGAAGAATGTATGGCGGTAAGCAACAGTGCTGACAGTTCCATTGTTTCTGAAAGCAAAGAAGACGGACGTCCGCTGACGCCAGACGATGACACCAGTGAGTGATGACAACAAGTTTGGTGCATTGGTCCTTAACCGGGGCTGCCATTTGCAATATTCAGGGGTGCCGCGAGCTAATTGGTTTTCAAATATATGTATCATTAAAAATACAACTTCAAAATGTCATTCAGCCTTAAAGCAAATTGCTATGGGCTCGCCATTGGGTGGCACCGCAAATTGTATTTACGAAAAAGGTTAGGAAACACTGCTTTTGTGCTTCGCTGGACCGAGATTTCTATTCGAAACAAACTACAACATATATTCGCAATTTTGCTCTTGAACTCGCGATAATTTCTAAGACATCTTATGCAAAGCTTTTTTTTGTGTTGTTTTGTTTGATTGCAAGTTTTGCAAAGTTTGCCTGTGTTCCCGTCCCGGCTTGCGAATGGTATGCGGGAAAAATCTTGACCGTCTTGTCGGTGTCGCGAAGGTTTGCGCGACGATTCTAAACGCGATGACGACGAGAGCATCGAAGAAGCATCTTGCCTATCGTACGGGGACAGCATGATGGAAGACGACGACTGTACAAAAACCGAAGGTGCGTCAACTTAACTATCGTGGAGGGGGGTGCTTGAGCCTCCAGGAAATAGGAATAACGGTAAACTTAAATAAATATGGAATGCGCTGAGAGAAGCAAGCGCTCTTGTCTTGACGCGCGGCAAGCAATCGCTTTCTTTTATTAAATAATTTGAAACAAGTGTTTCCCAACCAGGGGTGCGAGACATCATTCCAGGGGGTGCGAGAAGCGTCCGTCTTAATGACAGGAAATTCATCTATTTGTTACTTTCCTGCGGAGTTTTTGTTGTCTTTTGCAGTGGATTGCAGGTTCAGCCTTTTGACTTTGTATTTTGTACATATTTCAAGCAAGCGATTATTTTTGTAGAGAATATTCAAATGTTAATCTGTGTCATCCCTTCTTGTCCATATATGTCATTTTCTTTACATCTAAAAATGCAAATTCCTTTCTAAACGTTTGAAAGCTAGTCCTTGATTGTAACTTGTAGGGGGTACGACGTCAGAACAAAAATTTTTTGGGGTGCAGGACTGAAAAAGGTTGGGGGGAACACCTGAATTAAAATCTCCGAAATCGTCGGTGATCTTAATATTTGACTCGGCGCAATGACGCAACGCGCTCATTCCCCTCTTTGGTGATCAACAAATCTCGGCAACTTTGCGCGCCACTGACCGGCGGAGTCTCTTTGTTGCGTCACTCATCGCCGATCGCGCGACGCCGTTCTTGCGCGAAAACCGGCGGCAGCGACGTCAGTGTTTATTAGCGCACAATGTGTTCGACGTTTTGCATGCCACCGCCCTCCCAGGGCCAAAGGAGATTGCCCGACGCATTAGTTTGTTGTTTGTGCGAAACGCGGCGAAGGTTCAATTTGAAACAAAGGACCCGACCCGAAACAAGAGTTGCGATATTTCCGTTTCAACTTGAGACCAGCCAAGCACACTGAGCCTCTTCCCAGGGGAGAGCGAAAAGCTTATGATGTGCTTTGAGCCTATTGTTTATCGGATCAGACCACGAAGGGAAAGGTTAGATGAGGTTAAGTAGCGGAGCTCAGCAGCACATAACATGCATCTTTGGTGCGGTCTAGTATGTTTTTTTAACTGAACAGGGTTCCCACGCGGTATTGGAAAAGTATTGAATTGTTAAATCGGTTTTCAAGGCCTTGAAAAAGTATTGAATTTGGCC
>JGI24158J21664_10009565_pt1 | contig 12940 bp, 11 predicted proteins | sample Ectturendosymbi3_FD_21664 | JGI IMG/M metagenome (IMG submission 21664) | reverse complement strand
TGCGGGGGGCGGTTCCCACGGCCCTGGACATAACAATAATAATGAGTTTGAACGCTGAAAACGTTTGTGGCGAGATACACGCGCAAAGACGTAGAGATTATTTTTCTATTCCACTGATAAATGTTTACACTAGCTATTTGCGTAGTGGTGACAGGAATATCAATCGTAAATACGACTGTTTACAGTGCACACCAATCCATGCGCGAGAACCTACCGCTTTCCAACCGAAGATGATGGCAACATCAGCGTGCAGGAGCTTATGCTGGAAAGCCGTTTGTCGCTCCATGTGCCCATATCTTATCTGTAAGTGTTGAAACTTACTGTGTTGAAGAAGGCTCCACTCGCATTTTACCTCCTTACCGATTCACTTACCAACATGAGCGTTGGCGTAATTGCACAGGATGCGATGAGCAGCACGGTTCCGCAACTTCGTCGATTTTGTTTCAACGTCATATGTTTTGGATAAATGCGAGTTCAAGACGCAAGGATAAGCCGAGTTTTTCTCCCTTTCATTTGAAAGTGTATTACTAGCTACCGCAACCCCGAAGTGTTAACACGGTATGGGGCTTTAAAAATAGCTTCGAACGCTGGTTTATGTAAAATCTGCAGCTGACTTTGTAGTTAAAGAGTGGTTAGTTAAAGAGTATATCATTCAAGAAAAACGACTTAGAAGTATGTCCCAATGTTTGCTTGGCTGAACGTATGAAACCTTTTTCATACTGAAGACCGCTGAGACGATCTGAACATCTGCACCCTGTGGCATAGTGACAATCACCACGCATCACTTGCTAATCCAGTTGTAAATGCCCCGTTATTTGAAATGGTCGCCTGTGAAAGAGCATGCCGTCTCTTGATGTTTGGCTTGTACGTGTTGCAGTGAGCACTAAGGCCGCCGTTCTATTACCGCGTCCACTTGGTTAAAACATGATGCATCCGTAAGTCGCAGGCGAACCCTGAAAGCTTCTAACAATCCTTTGCGCGTGAAAACGAGCTTGCGTGTGTCACTTGCGCCTGTCATCAGTGTGGCCGTTTTCGCTGTCGAATCTCCCTGTGCTCAGCATATCGGTTGTCCTGCTTCAGAAAACTTTGCATTGACGAGGAGACCAAACTGATCGCCACGTACGAAGATCTGGGGCAGTTGACGACACATTGGAATAACCTGCGAGATGCCAAGGTGGCCGTGTGCAAAAAAGACCTTGAGCGATACAACAGCAGGCTGAAGCATTCTCTGCAGAATTATACATGTTAGTGAGTTTGCACGTGGTCAACGAAGTATGTGGAGTATTTGCGTGTTCCGACGCAGCAGACAGTGCATGATGCTCTCCCGCCAGCTGACATGGCACTGCTACGTTGCGTTGATAGCCGCGGTGACGTTTGCACATTTTTTCTAATGCGTCTGTCAGTAGTTCCCTGTATCTCGCACTCTTCGGTCTCAGGCATTGAGACATTGTGTTTATGGGCTATGCAGTATAACGCCATAATGAAAAGATTTAATGGAAATTTAGCTCTATGCAATGAAAATGACTCAAAGAGGTACATGACGGTACACCGCCCTTTGTTCGTATGTGGCGCCTAGTTTCTTATTCCAACAAAGAAACAGTGAATATTTTTTGCAAAAGCGGTGGTAGGTGTTTACATACGTTCCACATGACATCATGCTAGTGCTGATGAATGCGTAGTTCGCTGAAATAAAAAACTCTTGTGTATCGGCTGATTTAAAACGGATTGTACAAATGAACAACTCTGGCGCAGAAATACAACAAGCATAGTGGGCAAGTATGTCGTGCATTACATTGTTGATGGGAATCTCGCTCCTTTTTGTGTTGTTTTCGTTGGTTTTGGTCGTTTACTTACAGTGCACATGATCTGAACCATATCTAGTATTTCGTAAGCACTCCAGCTTGCTTGTCACCATTCACATCTGGTTAGTTTGACTGCATCAACTGCTTCACACCGTCGCCGGAATCGCATTCCAAACGTTGCAGAAAATGTCAACTTTTTTATTAACCCTCGCATTATTCAAGAAGCAAATACGTGCAATAAGACCTTACCACAGTCTAACTAAGATTTACTTCAGAAAATAACAAAAACTGTTCCTTTTTACATGCTGCTGCTAGTTCACGTACCCTTGTCTCGCTGATAAACTTACGAACCTTGATCTACGGCAATGCAGTTGCAGCCGGTTGCGATGCGAGTGCATGCTTGCGGAGCAATCTTAAACGCTGACTAACGAAGAACCAGCATTTATCTATTGCTGTGTCGTGATGTTGCTCAGTCTACTTTAGGCAAGAAAAGTTCAAATGGTACTCATTTCATTACTGAAAATGGAACTGCTCAACGTCAAATGTGGCGGGATTTCAACACTACTGATGCTATGATATGTAAATGGTGTTTTAATTATGACTCGTAAAACCGAGCAGGAATACCGAAAAAATAAAATAATCTTATTCAGAATCTATAGACTACCGTGGTGTTTGCGAGAATTGGCAAGCGTTCGTCAGACCTGCCATTGAAAGCATCAACATTTTGCTGCAGCCAAGAAATAGAAACGAATTGTAACACTTTTGGGCAAAAATTAACTATTACAGCCGTCTTACCTGATAAGTCAATTTTTTATGTTCCACTTAGAAAACGTAGCATTTAAATTGGATTTCCTATTGTCAATATTCGTTTCAGCTGTTGAGAGATGAAATAATAAATGCTGCCCAAGTCGTACATTATGCTCTGTCGCAGTTTCTCAAGCTGTCATGTGGTGCTTCGCAACATTGTATTGGTTTTGTGCCTTACTGATAAAAAAGATTTTGAAAGACCGATTGCTCAGGCGTGTAACCCGCTGACAGGCACAAAAGCGTTGCTCGCAAACTGAGGAAAGGGCTGATGCAATAAATTACGTGTCACGAGGTTTTCGCCACTTTCTGGCTGGTGAAACGTTCACGTTAATGACTGACTAACCATGAATCATTCATGTCATTGTTTTTATCTGCAAAGAATATTCTTGTCTTAACAGCGTAGCGTTTTGCAACTTTGAAGTCATATCAGTTTGACATCAGGTTTAAACCATCTGATCAACTCGAGTCTGCTGGTGGTTTATCCAGATGACGTATTGGTCCACGCCATAGCTGTGACAAATGGAAAAAGCAGCAAAATGCGAAGATTTCGCACTTTGTGAAGAAGACTTGGACGATCACTTATTATCAGTGCAGGCGAAAATGTCTCAAGATACAGCGTTGTTACCAAAGGAATTTCCACAGGAAGCAAGTTGCTAGCAGCCAGGAAACACTGCATCTGCGCAAATCCGTTTTTACAGCACAAGGAGTCGTGGAATCAAGTTTAAATGGCTTTACTGCAAGGGGGAGCAGATTCACGTGTCGCTTAAAGTGCTGCGGCGGCAAGTATTATCTCTTCTCCACAACGTTCGTTCGGGATCACGAGAACGAAGCACAAGGCACGTTTAGTGGCAGCAGGGTTGCGGGGTCGGAGGAGGTTTTTGGGTGGAGTCGGATTCCTAAGAACACTGGGAGTCCAATTGAATCATTTCTTTGCATCGCATTCCTAAGTTAGGAGCACTAACTCAAGCCAGTTGAAATGGTACAATTTTTTTAAAACTTTTATTGAAACAGAATTCTTGCTGTGCATCGTGATTCTGCGTAATCGGAAAACCAACAATAACTGCAAACATAATGTCCATAGGTATGTAATGCGAATGAATTTGGGCATTATTCAATCATACAATGCGAGTAGTAAGCAGTAGGTATTGTTAATATTGCAGACTAAAATAAATCTTAATAATTTATATATTATGTTTTATGTTCAGAAAATTGAAAAATTATCAAAAACAGAATAAACCTAGCTACTCATTCTTGCTATATACCACTTACAAAGGTTTATTGAATGCAGCTCATATGTTAATGTTGTTATTGTTTAATTCTTTCGCAATATAGTAGATACTCATGGTAAACAGAATGAATTTTTATTATTAGTAAATATTCTTTAAATAAAAACGATTAATTCAAAGCCTTAACTCATATATCTAGCGACAATAGCAAAATGCTTATTTCTAAAATAATCTGAGCTCGCTTCTTTGCCATTGTTCAAAGCCAAACTTCATTCATAGCATGTTAAGCAGTCGGAAACTTTGGAAAGGTCGGAGTCGGAATATTTTGGGAGTCTGAGTCGGACATTTTACCTCCGACGCCGCAACCCTGGGTGGCAGGACACCACGAGATTGAGAATATCGTTCGAGCTTGCACCTTTTGTCAAAGCGCGCCACCAGCTTCTTGCAAAGAATATCGAGTTTGGCTCCAAGCTGAAAAGCCATGGAAAAGACTGTACTTTGATTGCACCGCACCATTCCTTGGTAAACGTGCCCAGTCTGTATCGATACTCATTCGAAGTATGAAAAAGCAAGGCATTTCACAAACTTCGTTTAACAAAGCCAACGATCACTGCATTGAAAAAAGTATTTGCTATCGAAGGAGTACACAAAATAATGGAAACGGGCACCAGTATCATCGGAAGAGTTTCAAGTATTTTGCGACGAATTCGACGTTACATAATCTTCAGCAGTTTATCATCTGGCTTCAAATGTTCAAGCTTAACGTCTCGTGCAAACGGTGAAGTGCACTATGACAATAAATTGCGAGGGACGAAAAGTTACACGGCAGGAATTTCGTGTAACCTTTCATGTCAGCTTTGCAGAAGCTTATTGCTGTCTGATCCTAATAGCACCACGCCGCAGCTTCGATGTTGGGTCATTAGCGCATGCCACAAAGGCACAAACTGTGCTGTTGGCGCTGAATGGCTTCTTATTCAGAAGATGGGTAACGTCAAATCACATGTGCGGTCGGATTGGGTGTTTCAAAATAGCATCAGAACCAGCTGCGGTTAAGATTTACTGATACTGAAAATGCACCTCCGAGACATTTCGGTACTGAATCCAGAATTGTCCTCCATTACAGTCGTTTGGTGCACGACGACCGCTTTTACAGTTTGCGGGTTTACCAAAACTTGTCTAATACGTGCATGGACCATTTCAGAAAACTTCAAAATTTACTACACAAGCTTCGCGGGCACTTGGTATATAGCAGGGGTGGCCAAACTGCGGCTCTTTGAGCTTTCCAAAAAATTAAATATTTGTTTTCTAGTTTTTATTACTATCGCAAGGTGTAGAAACATTGTAAAATGTTACTGTGGTAGCCAGCGTGCCGTGCAGTGTTACTTTTGCAAGTCGTTCCTAAAAGAACTACGATGTCACAGAAGCGTCAATTGCAAATAAATTCGTGTTTTTAGATTTTGTGTTGCGGCTGTTTGTAAATTGGGTTTTACGATATGCGCCTCATACATAGAGCAGGCTTGGCCATCCCTAGTATATAGTATTTAAGCGGTTTGCGTGTATCTATGCCAGCGTTTATAAGAGAAATCTTTTCGTTTTAGGTTTGATTTCAATCAGTGTAAATAATCTTACTTTGCTTTACAGCTCCTTTTTTCAAAAAAAGTGTAGACAAAACTGATGAAAATAAGGAATTCGCCCCAACGAACTTGCACCTGCAGCGGTTTCGAGTGCAAAGCTCCAAGTTTGTGAGTGATGCCAGCTTCTTAAAGTAAGTTTGTTTTATGTTTGAGGATTCAGCTCATGTCGAGCCGTTTTCGAGGGTGGAATGTTACAGAACACTGTGTAGCATCGCCATCTGCAACGTAACGCGTGCATGCGCATCAGCATTTTGCGCGTTTGCTTTCTGTGGCTGCTTGTTTTTGTTGTCGCTGAGACATTTCGGTCATTTGTCTCAGTTGTATCAAAACTCGCCGTGACAGCGTTCATTAGCCTATGTTTTCGAGCATTCTGGCCGAAATTACTTAATTTTTTTCGTCCGTTTCAAAATCATGTCGGTCTACAACCGAAAAATGATCGAAAACAAACAGGTGGCTGCTGAGCTCTTTTCGTCTATTTAACTTGCATGAAAGTTGACAAACCCACTCGCAGACAGGGCCTCGCGTCCGGTTCCGCGTCATCCTCGCCTAGCAAGGGGGCTGCTGCTGGTTCTGACGCCCGCTTCGAGTACGACTTGGTAACAGTTGGTGCTGCGACAGCCCACGCGTTGGGTTTCAAGCAAGGTGGTCTGCTTGCCCAGCTTTCCAACGACGGTGGCAAAAAGTAAGTGCTACCAGGCAGTCTTGTTGGCTGATTCCAGATTACGACCGCGGACAAATTGACCTGAACCGTTATATGTTCGGGATTTAGCGCAAGGTGGAAAAAGCTTTTTTTCGTTGTTTTTCTGTCACGCGACATTGTTTATTATACATCGCGCACGATGCGTAATTGACGTGAAGATGCATCGGTTGCATTTACATGCACTTGTAACAGTAGTCTAGGCCGAGAGTTCTCAACCTTTTGAAAAATTCAGAAGGCCAATGGATTGACCAGTATTGTCTCACTTCATTTGACTTTTGAAATAATTATCACCAGTGGCAGATCTAGACCGGATGTTTTGAAAGGGTGTTCTGAAAAAGAGCAAAAAATTTCATCTATTTTTAGGGGTGGCGTTCCCAGAGGACGTTGTTGTTGTTTAAGGGGAGCAGTTGCACCAAAATTTCCCCCAAGGATCAGACACTGATCATCGCTAATCACTCATATTTTTAGTAATTTAATTGAAAAGACACCACTACCCATAGATTAAATCCATAACCCTAGCACTTGGTTACCATTTCCCCAGCGATATCGATACCCTGGATGATCTATATCAGTGGTTCTTAACCGGGGGGGCGTGAAGAAATTTTCAGGGGGGCGCGAGCCCTTCCATGCTCTGCAACATGGAAAGTTTTTGAACGGGAATGTGAACCTTCCAAACGTTACAACAGTGCGAATTTTACGTCGCTACATGTTATTTGGTTTAGTTCCGGCAGAGATGGAAGTCAGGGTTAAGTTTCTTGATATTTTTCAGGCCAAATTCGAGCCTGCATCTCAGGGCCGCAACTAGGGGGACTGTTCAGTCGGCATGCCAAACCCTTCAGCAATAACATCTGTGTCTTTCTCACATTGAGAGCAGCATGGTGCACACATAATTTGAAGGTAGCCGGCTGCATCGCAGAGCGGCTAGCCTAATTCCAGATGAACATGAATGCATACACTTTGCACAGTTCCACGCAGCGTGGGATACCGCTATGGCTATCTGTAATTCGACGAGCTTTCTGCAATGTGGCCGCACACCTGCGTGATACTCAGGGCCCGTAAAGGCGCGGGGGCATGGGGGGCACGATTCCCCGGGCGCTGGATCATTATTTGGGTGCGGAATCACTGCAGGGGGCGCCAAAAAGTCCCAACAATTTCACAAGTGCTTTCTTCAATACAGTAAATTTCCTTCTGAAAGACCTCATGTTCGAACATGGGAGGACTAAACTTGCTTCTTGCCCAGGGCGCCGTCTAACCTCATTGCGCCCCCTGATGATACTAATTTTCTACAGTGCTGCCGCCAGGTTCTTTGATGCGACGATGTATATTTATGACAATTCCACTGCACTTGAGCCACACACTTGTTGAATGTGACGCTAGGCTTAGGCGGCTCGGGAACATGCCGATCTGTGAGTACCGGTAAATCATGCACAATGTTAAAAGAAAGCGTTTCCATCGAATGCTGCAAAATAATGTTGCACCAAATATTGGCCAAAACTTGTCAAGTAATCAGTGGCCTGTAATTTTGGGTTCAGGGCTCTATACAACCTACCGTGGGGTGTTGGTAGCGAGTGTTGGTAGTCATCACGTTCAGTGCAACAGTTCTACTTTTGAAACGTTATTGTGAAAAAATATGTACCTCTTCCTTGAACGATGCAGAAAGTCTAACAACGTATGGTTGCGCGCTTTGATGCAGTCAGATGCATGGGCGTCGGAAGGATTTTTTTCCTGGTAGTGGGGCAAAAAGTGGATTTTTCCAGGCGTAGTCAAAATATTTTTCCAGGGGAAGGGCAAAGTGACAAAAATTCATTTTACCCACTCGAAACTAAGAAAACGACTTTTTTTGCTAAAAATTTAATAGGAAAATGTCAATTTTCAAATTCCATGGGTGGCAAGCCCCCCATGCACCACTGCCGACGCCCATGATCGGATTGTTTATATTCCTTATTCTTTGAACAGTACAACCGCATTTTACTTAGCAAAGGAGTGCTCGGACGTTACAGCGTTTGTTTGAGGGCGTGTGCATGCCACAATACTTTCGTATTCTAGCTGACCTTCACCAGGGTTGGGCTTATTGTCTTACTCTGAATGTAGTGTTGTACCAAGTGTTACAGGTTAGCGAACAATAGTGTCAAGAAAGTGTGTAACCCGGTTGTTTTACTTCCAAGCGCGCTATTAATCGTTCTGTTGTGTTTGTTTTTATCAATCTGCATGTTGCAGACTGTGTGTGTTTGTACTCTATAAACTTTGTGTCTGTCACAAAACCTTTAAAATACAAAAATTAAATAAATTTACCAAGAAATACATTTTTACAACTTATTGAAAGTCAGAGGGGGTGAAGCAAAATAGACTTGCTTAAGGGGGGCGTAGTAGAAAAAAGGTTAAGAACCACTGGTCTACATTCACTTCGCGGAAGTGTTTAACTCTACCCAGCAGTTGTCGATACTAAAACATAAAGCAAGACTTCCACTTTGTGCTTGCTTGTCATAGCGAAGCTGACCGCGGATGGGTTTGTTCGCTTCAAACAGACCGACCCCTTCGTATTCCGACCTACAAGATTTTCTTTTTGTTTTTTTTGTGCCCAGCAAGAAGTACGTTCCTCTGCACCCTCTCAGCCAATGCGTGCGAAAGAGCCACAAGTCGGATCAGATGCTGTCGTCAATTCACCAACTCGAAGAGCAGATAGCTTACCAAATAGAAAAGCTGCGAAACCTTGTATCTCAAATCTCCTCAAAGACATCCGTTGACCTCTACTCTGCCGACAAAGTGGCTGCATCGCATGAAGCTCTTGCGACTCTCAGTAAAAAAGTGAATACCAGCTACTGCAGTCGTTTACGTGGCTAGAAACACGTGCCGTGACTAGAAGCAGATTTGTAGTTTTTTTTCTTTCCAACAGTGGCAAACCCAAAACTTTGCAATTGTTAAAAACGTTACTGATTGGTAAGTCCAGATAAGGTCAGTCTATTTTGTGAGGTCCAGTTCATTACCAGGAGGTACTGTCAATCACATTTTCATCATGTTAAATCATTTTTCCCAACATTACGGTGAAAGTGCATTTGAGACAGAAAATACGGTTGCCATGCTCGCAAGCTCAAAATAGAAATCGAAAACACAAGTTTGCCCGACGTGTCAAGAAAAAGGTACTACTCTTCGTTTACTGTTGTTCGCTGATGGTGTGCTCTTCTGATGTGCTTCTTCTTGCACAGTTCAGCTCAGATTTATGCCTGTGTTAGAAAATTAAACGTGAAACCTTTAAAATACCAAACCCACAGTTTGTTTTTTTAGCTGCGCCGCTCGATGCTGATATACAGTAAATAGCCTGTTTTAATGCTGTTGTATGTGTCGTTTTGGCTTGTTTCACGTGAGTTCGCCGAGAGTTGGAGGAAAAAACGATACGGCGAATAAACTTCATCGGAATGGTCTTTACACTCTCTCGCCATCAAACACCGAACACGTTCGGCTAAGATAACTATGACGTTTCTCTCCCCACGTTAGTGCAACAGCAGCTTTGTACTTTTTGGTGTTTACGTGCTCTTTCGGTAACTGCTCATCATTTGCGAAACAGACTTGCGAACTTACCACGCTTCTCGACGCCCAATTGGTCAGCTCGGCGGTAGCGGTGTTGGCCGCCGCTCGTCCCAACCGCAGCCCCATCGTAGACCCGACAAAGTCAACCAAAACGGGCCAGGCCGTGTCCGGCCCGAGTGTGATGGTGAACGGTGGAAGCAACGTTGCAATGTTCAATGCAAACGCCAGCGCTCAAACCGAAGCCACTCCCGAAAGCGCATGGGTAAGCTTTTAACGCAGCTACGTGAGTTCCTTACCAAACTTCTAAAATAAACTCGTCAATCTTCTTAGTATTGCACAGTGTTTTTTGCTGTTGGTCATGCATTTACGTCGGCCGTGGGCGAATGCGTTCCGAAGCATTTTTCAGTAATGCGAAAAAGCTTTTGGAAACTTGCGAAACGCGATAGAGCCTTTACAGTTCACTAGTACTCGACTTTCGCTCTCCTTTCCTGGTGCGAACCGCGTCTTGCTACTTACAGGAAGATCTTAAACTGTCGGTGAAAGTGACGTTGGCGGATGTCGTGAAATCTGTCCACAGAGTCATAACTCCTGCGTTGGAGGAGGAGTTCCTGCGGGGCGAAGGTGCGTGTGTGCTGGGCGACGTCCTCGAGACGATGCCTCTAGTTTACAATGCGAGTTAGCCATTGTTTGCGTGCTCAGGCTTGCGGCTTAAACAGCAGGCAGTATTGTGCAGTGTCGAACAAGTCGCAGTTCACCAAAGCGGAAGAAGACTTGTCGGCGCTGAAAGAGAAAGTGCGCTCAGCCTGTCAACAAGCCACGGCGTCAGTCACCTTCCAGGAATTGTCGCGCGAGGAGTCGAGCATGCAGCAGGAGATCGGTTACAGGAGGAAAGTTGTCTTTTCTCAGGCGGTATGCGACTCTGTTTTGTGTACAGCACTGGGTTTTTGCATTTGGTTTTCGTTTCTTTTTGGGATATGCTCGCTGGAATTTCGTGTTTTCTTTTTGTTGTTTGGTTAGTTACGATTCTTACGGTAAACATTGAATGTCACTGTTTTTTCAGCTAAGCGCTTGTGTTTGCGGAGTAGCGACTGCCATCATTTCATGCCTCGGTGATGGATCGCGTTTAGAACAATTCGCGGAAGTGGGGATTTTGTACGAGGTTGAGTCCCTGCTCAGCACGTACGGCAACGAACTGGGGATGCTGCAAGTGAGTCTGCGTGCGTTTGTTTGGTCGTTTCTTCAGCAAATCTCGCTACCTAAAGTTATACGAGATCGTCTTATTATCTTTTTCTTTTTTTCGTCTTCTTACACTATGTGCAGTTTCCCGACATGTCATGGTTTAGAACCAACCGTTTGTTCTACCTTTTGTGACGGCGTATTTTCTTCAGAAGTTTCTTAGTTGGATTCTGTTCTGCTCTGAATGGCTTGTTGTGTTCTCGTGGAACTGTGAATCGGTGCTTCCCGTTTACTTGTGTCGTGAAACTGGTGGGCGCTGATGACGTGCTGTTCTTCCGCGTGCGGTGCAGCGCCGCGGCTGTGACGTCATTAGTAGCCTGGTTTCTGGCTGAAACTGTTTCAGAAATAATGTAGTTGGCTTTTTTTAAATCGAAAAGCAATCGAATTCTTCCATCAGGACGTCGCTTTTAAATACGCTCTTGCTTTTATTGTGGGGTGTGTCGTCAGGAACTTCCTGGTACAGTTCGTTGACGCAGGAGTAATAACCCCGCTCACTGGCGCTTACACCTGTCACGTTGATATTGCGATGGTGACCACAGTCGTTGTTCATGCAGGATTACGCCGTTGGTGTCATGGATTTGCAGAACGTAACTTTCAAATGCGTACGTGCATCTGTGCAACACATGAGGATGTCGCTGTCCGACGACAAGTCGATCGACGAGAAAGTGCTCCCCACGCTGAGTGGCTCCAGTGACGTTTTGACCGTTCTGTGAGTAACTGCGGTCAGGGTGGCGAAACCTTCTAAAGTCACGTTTATTGAGTTATTTGTCCTTCTTCGTCCATCGCACGTGACTTGACTGTTGTAGTATTTCTGCCTGAGTCCATGAGTTTTTTTTAAATATAAGATATCAGTAGTTCTAAATAACGCAGTTGCTCGAACGATATGCAGCCAACCCCGTGACAAGGCATCCCGTCGATGGTCAGTGCAGTAAACAAAATTATCATACGTTTGGAAGTATTTCGTCAATTCTGCCTCTGTCTTGCGATAAGAGACACTTGCATCTAATTTTAATGAGTTACGCACTTGCAACGCAATAAACATGGTGCGGCCCTGGATGACAGCGAAAGACCTCAAGTGGTCAACTGGGAAGCTGAATACAAGTTAGGGAAGCTGACGCCCATTCAAGGCAATTAACGTTAAATATATTGACCAAGAACAAGAACCTTGTTTCATGCCTGTCGCATACAAGTTAGCGAAAAAGCAAGCAAAAAAATTTACCATGCAAGATTTTTCTGATAATTTGGAGTGAACTTTCAGAGAATTTGACTTGGTGCCAGTAATTACGCGCTTTTTCTGAATTACCTTTACCTTCTGTTAGTCAGAAAATAATTTTACATTGTTATGTAGGTTCCATTTTTATTTCTTTTGTTTGTCCTGTTTTGCCGATTTTACCGTTGAGGTTTTTAGGTCAAGCGTTTTGTTTACCATGGACGGCATTCTTTTCTCCGGTGCTGAGATAAATTCTAAGAAATTTTGGAAAGGTCGGAGTCGGAAATTTTACCTCCGACCCCACAACCCTGGTTTCTACCATCGCAGTATCCTGGTTTAGACTTTGCCTGATCGCTGTTGCTCAATAAACCCCGCACGTTTCTTACAGAATACCTTTGGACGATGACTCCTTCGACCTTCTTCCACCCAAACTGAAGTCTGGCTGTTTGATTAAGGTAAGTGCTTAGGTTGCTTAGGGCGTTTGTTCCAGTGTTTGCAGGAGACAGGCTTATGTTTGAAGTCATTCTTGTGCTTGTTTGCACAACGTCACCGCAACGAAACCGACTACGCCGAGGTTGCCAGGGCAACAGAGTGGAGCCCAAGCACTCCAAACGTTCAGTGTGGGACCTAAAACTATTGTAAGCGTGCAGAGTTATGCTTTTCCAACTTCAGATCCGATCAAATAAAAATGTTCAAAGAAAAATGATTTCTTATAATAAATACTACGGCCAAAGCAAACGATACAACTGACATCTTGCAAACGTTTCGATAACAACTGTTATCATCTTCAGTGCATAGCA
>JGI24158J21664_10009564_pt1 | contig 12942 bp, 7 predicted proteins | sample Ectturendosymbi3_FD_21664 | JGI IMG/M metagenome (IMG submission 21664) | reverse complement strand
TCTCTAGCTCAATCTGCTGCCGAGTTATGGCTGGCCAAAGTTTGCCCTGAAAAGGCAAATTATGCCTTTTCTGAAAAGTTTTGAATTAGGCCAAAAACTGGGTTTTTGACTCATAATTTTTGCTGCAAATATGCTAGCAAGTCAATCAACGGCTCTATGAACGCGGATTTTAACCTAGTTTTCAACAAAATTTTGAGCCAAAAGAATGGGTCACTGGGTTGGGGCCCAGGGCCGGCCGAAGGTGGCCAAAATTTTCAAAACATACCTTCTTTGTGACGTCACCTTCAGAAATCCCCCCACCGAAAACGAAAAACTTTCTTTTTCGATTTTGACTACAAGACATGCTGAATCCGTGGATGGTTTGGATAGCTCTCTAGCTCAATCGCCTAGCGAGTTATAGGATTGCAAAGTTCTGCAAAAAGGGGGGTAAACCCTGGACTCAAAGGACGGCGCGGAATAAATTTTTAAATCTAAAAATTAAAATAACATTTCTATTGAAATATCTGGTTTGTGCGATCAGCTTGCTAATTTTTTCACGTTTGAATCGTTTGAAATTCTGGAATCTTACGCGAAAACGCGGTTATAGCGTTCAACCCAGTGGTTGCCAAAGTGGGGTAAATTACCCCCGGGTAATATGCGATTTTTGGGGGTACCGCGGAACCAAAACCACAACGTTGTTCTGTATTATGAGAGATCACTGCGACATATTAAGGATAATCAGACATAATCGCTACCTTGATTAGGGTAACGGTTCGAACATGTTTGGTAACTACTGGTTTGACCGGTATACAATTAGTCGGAGTAATTTGTATTCACTCTGCGAAGTAGTGTGCGGTTGCAAAGCTATGCAGAGTGAACAAAACAAACAGATAATTTGCAAAGGTTCTCACAGGTCAAGAACAAGCAACCGCAACTCAATAAGCATGCAGGCCGAGTGGGAACATGCATATCTGTGACTATCGGTAAATCTTGTACAATGTCGCTTAAAAGAAAGCGTTTTTCATCTAATGCTGCAAAATAATGCTGCACCATATATTGGCCGAAATTGTCGAATATCAGTAGCCTATAATTTTGCGTGCAGGGCTCTATACATCCTGCCGTGTCGAGTAAGTGTTGGTGTTCATCAGGTCAAATGCGACATTCCTACCTCGAGGCTGTTGTGAAAAAATATATACCACTTTCTTGAACGATGCAGAATTTCTAACAACGTATGTTTGTGTGTTTTGGTGCAGTCAGATTGTTCATATTCGTCCTTATTTTTTGAACACTGCAACCGCATTTGAATTTGTGACTGAGTGCACGGATGTTGCAGTGTTTGTTTGCTTGAGGGCGTGTGCAGGCCATAATGCTTCCGTACTTTACTGGCCTTGACCAGGGTTGGACTCAGTGTCCTACTCTGGATGTAGGGTTGTACCAAGTGTTACGGGTTAGTGAACAATAGTGTTAAAAAAGTGTCTGTAACCCTGTTGTTCTACCTCCAAACTCGCTATTAATTGTTCTGTTGTGTCTGCTTCTATCTATCTGCATTGTGCAGACTGTGTGTTTTTGTACTCTATGCACTTAGCAGCTTTTTTTTAAAGGAAAATGTTAGGTGCCCGGTATAGACCTGTAGGGACCCGATTTCTCTGATTCTAGGAACTCGGTGATAATTTTCTCCGATTCCAGGGGCCCTATTATCAATTCTAGGGACCCGAATCGGGTCCCTAAAACGCCTTAACAAAACCCTGGACTTAGTGCTTGTTACAAAACCGTAAAAGTAAACAAATTCACCAAGAAATACGTTTGTTTTTACAACTTATTTAAAGTAAGGGGGGTGTTAGCCAAAGGAAAATTACTTTAGGGGGGCGCGATGGAGAAAAGGTTAAGAACCCCTGGTATAAGGTCATTGTCTCAGTACGCCAGCTGAAGAAATTGATGGAAACAAGTTTTAAGAATGATTATTTAGATAGGGGCGATTTTCCAGCAAATTTCCTGTAGGGGGCGATTGTACAGAAAAGGTTGAAGACCAGTGGTTTGAAGGGAGCGCGAGCGAGACGCTTGCCTCGGGCCACTCCTTTTCAGGGGCCACCTCGGGGTGTTTCGCGAGAACATTTTCCTCATTTTCGTGAACAACTTATTATCCACGCATATAATATAGTCCGAAGCAGATCATAAGCAAGTACTCTGCTTCCAAAGGTGCCCCCAACAGCAACTGTAAAAGGACCCACAGCAGGCACAGCAATTATAATGGACCCACAACAGGCACAGCAACTACAATGTGTAGGTACTCTGCTTTCAAAGGACCTCTAGCAGCAGCTGTGATGTGTACGTACTGTACTCTGCTTTCAAAGGGGCCCCCAATAGCAACTGTAAAACTAGAGAGGGCTATGCCAGCTTGCTAGCGCTAAGCTTTCATGTGTTGCTTGCTTTGTCTTCCCAACTTTCAGTGTCTTTAACTTTTGCATCATGAATACCCTTTTGCATTTTCTGTTATGTCAGTCATACCGTAGTCTCAGTAACGTATCCTTGGGTAACCCGCATATACCCTTCCCAGGCTTGATCAAAAAGTCTTATCATGGTTGACTGATTATATTGACGTCATTTGAGGGCCCCCTTTTCAGCCTTGCCTTGGGTCCTCCTAACGCTAAGTCCACCACTGCCTGTACGCCTAGTTGTATATCTCCAGAAGTCAAACCTCCACTTGGTCAACATATTTTGTGTAGTGACTGTTGTGAAAAAATGTATTATGGCTAGCCCAGGTAGTCTTCTTACATTTTGTACTGCGTAGAAGTAAGATACCTTTGGTGTTTACGACCAAAGTTACACATTTGCGCAGCCTGTTCTTCAGATGGCAAGACGGACTTATAGTGTAGTTGAAGAGTTTATTTCGCAATCACTGTTAAGCTTGTCCCAACATAGTAGTGCAGGTAGTGGATCACGCATGGATGTTAACCATGTTGCGTCCACGTAGGATTTGAGATGCAAATGTTATTGATCTAAACATGTGCCGTGCACCAAAAGAATAACAAGTCTAGGACATCAGAAAGTTTTATGCATGCGTAGGTTTTGGCCAGTAAAAACCACGATGCGCATGTTTTTTAAGCAAAATTCTCAATTTGCCCTAATAAAAGAAAACGTTCGTCGTGGCGCACTGCTTTGACCGTCCTCAGGTTTGTTCCTTATAGGTAAAAGTGTTTTCATAACTGAACGATAGGCTTGATTTTAATATCCTGCAAATTTTGTTGACATTTGCATTCATTACAACAACTCCAATAATCGTCGTTCAAGAAATGACAATGATTAGACTCAATTCCTTTTGCTAAGCTCTGTCAAAAATTTTTAGTTGCAACCTAGGAGCATATTATAGGTATTCTGGGAAAATATATGATAATTTTATAATTAATTCGCACAATTAGGAAAAACTTTGTTGTGAATTAATGTAAATTTTCAGAATGTTTAGCTCCCCTGCACAAACATGAAGCCCCCAATTTTAAACTTTCTGGCGACGGTTCTGCCAAAATATTCTCCGCAAGTGGAACAAAAAATTAATGAAAGAATAAAAAATTACGATATTTCGTTGTGAAGGACATTCGGTCTCCGGATATAACATAACGTCGAAATTTTTTTAGAAATCACTATTAGGGGGAACCCTGTAAGCGTTTTGGTGGGGCAGAGTTGGGCTGCTACGGCACTGCTTTTTAGCCAATCACGACAAAGGACTGCACACTTGTTCGCTATCCATAGACAGCTCGAAAGTATTTGATACTATCAATCATTAAATCTTATTAAGAAAAACGGAAATGAATTTTGGAATTAGAGGTATACCACTGATGTAATGAAAACTTGCTTGTCAAATCGTGGACAGTTCACGTTTGTGCCAAATACGACATCTGAAATTAATAAAATTACATGTGGCGTTCCACAGGGTTCCACTCTTGCCCCATTATTTTTTATCATATTTGCAAATGACCAATCCAAATGTTCTTCATTCAGTACAAAACTATATGCTGATGACACATATTCATGTTTAGCACATAGTGACTTAAAACAATTAGAACTTATGTTAAATAATGAATCAATAAAAGTAGATGAATGGATATGTCTCAATAAATTATCCACAAATTATGCCAAATCTATTTATCTTCTACCAGGAAATTCATTTAATAAAGCTGAAGAAGAAAAAGCGAATTTCCAAATTCACATTAATAATGTTGTACTACATCGGAAAAGGTCTGTAAAATATTTAGGTGTTTTGTCAGATGAATCTTAGTATTGGATCTCCCGTGTCAAATACTTAAAGTCTAAGTTGTCGTTAGTTTCAAGTATGATATGCAAAGTTCGAAACTTTGTACCTATTAATGCTTTGAGAATAATCTAGTACTGTTTCGTTTGTAGTCATCTCCTATACTGCATTGTATCGTATATGGGACAGCTTTCGATTCTATGCTTCAGCCTCCTTATACTATTCATAATAATATGTTATTCGCTCTCACTTTTAGAATTTTAAATGTCACATAACTCGTTTGTATAGACAAATGAGTTTTCTGAAATTTAAGGTATATATCAATCAGAACTATCCACATTAATGCATAAATTTCATAACAATAAATTACCACAATGATATGATAGCTTCTTTCAAAAATTAGAGAAACCCACTGTCACTTCACTAGATCAGTTGCAAACCAAAATCACTTTATCCTTAGAGATGGCTCTTATCTGGGTAAAAGAAATCTAACGTATCAAGTAGCAGTGGCATGGTCCAACAGACCGCAAGAGTTCTAATTTTCTCTTACGTGTTGGTTTCTCTAAAAGTTATCAAAAGGCTCTTATCGCGCTCTATACTACGTAATAAGCTTGACTTTTCATAATCAACCTCATTTCGTATTTGAATATGACAATGTATTCTCATCAGTTACATGATACTCGTTTATTTCAAATGAATTACTCATTATTTATCTTTCATGTTTTCTTGCTGATATTTGCTTTTTCTCACTATCGGCGCCTAAATATCACCTGTTCTACAATGTCTCTGTACTATCTCTTCAAATAAATGAACTGTGTATGACATTGAATTTGCTGTTGAAGTTTACTGATATTTGGTATATCAATTGGTCTTTTTTTCTTTTGTTTTGAACATTTGATTATAAATAATAGCCGCATACTACTGGTTACATAGTCGTTATGGCCACCAAAGTACTTTACACAACTTTAGGGACACCTTGACCAGATAATCTTCGTTTTTTCGGTGTCCAACCCTACGTTTATTTTTTGTTGATGTTCCTGTGCATTTATAATGTTTCATACTGGCAGAATTACCTTTTGACTGGGCTCCTTCATCTTTAACAATGCAGTGGTCATTTATCTTATATCATTTTAGTGTGACTTAGATTCGCCCCTGGACTCATGCAATTCCTCTGTGAGTTGTCTTCATAAGAACGTGTGTTTCTCAGGATGTTTATCCAGGTTGCGTGTGTTAGCACAAAACTTAGAAACAAGTTAAAACTTTGCATGTTAGATGTCATTTTGCGAGTAAGACGCAACGTAATAATGAAACATAAACGTTGCATAGATTTGAATGTGATCAAATATGCTGGAAAAATTCACTGTTTTTATGTACCAATGCCATGATGAAGAACCAGAAATGCTACAGATACTACATAATATTGCAACGTGTGGTGGCTGTAATTTTTTACTGTGAGATTTTGTAGTGTTGTCAGCCACTACATTGTATCAGATTTGAGAAACCGTATATCGTGAATACACTGTGAAATAGTCGAGATGGACGTGACAACCGGGAAACGTACGAAGATCGTAACTTTGCACGAACACACAGCTAAGTCGTGTAGAGATTGCTACAGTAGTTGGTGTGAGTCTTGCAACTGTCAGTCGTGTCATCACATTGAAACAGGATACTGGATCGGTTTCTCCTCAACGCATGGGGAAGTATGGACATACGAAGAAAACCACTCCAAAAAACATCGGTTGCTTACTCCGACAAAGTAAAAAAGATCCCCGCAAAACCAGCGACGCATTGAATAAGGATTTAAAGAAGAAGGGCATCTAAATCAGTTTTTCTACTGTACAGTATCCAAACCAGTGCCTCTGCAGCAGACGTCTCATCGCAGTTGGCCCAAAAGCCAGAAGACCAGTGAAAAACAGCTTTTAATCAAAGCAATGAAAGAAAAGCAACATAAGTAGAAAAAAGAACAGTGGAGAAAAGTCTTTTTCAGCGATGAAAACCATTTTTGTACTGGGTAAGAGAAGTCAGGGCGTTCGATGATCATCCGAAAAGAAGATTCGTGATTCCCATACAAATCAGTTTGTTAAGCGCCCGCAGAAAAAGATGTTTTGGTGATGCTTTAGTTACTACGGCGTCGGAAGCCTTCAACCAATGTAACGAATGATGCGCTCGACAATTCATTAACGTTCTACAAAGAGCTTCAAAGAACCTCGAAAAGAAGTATCCTAGTGGTTCCGGGATCTTTCAGCAGGATCTTGCCCCCTGTCACACGTCGAAAATGGTGAAAATTTTCATGGCCGAGAAGAATATACCAATACCTGATTGGCTCGGGAATTCTCCGGTCCTCCGAACGTAAATCCAATTGAGAATTTGTGCGCCGTATGCAAATGTCAACTTCGTGCTGTAAACTGAACGACTATGGAAAATCTCATTACAGGGATTCAAAAATTATCATTGATTCAGAACACGCAGACTCTATGTCAAACCGCGTTAAAATGCTGTTTAAAAATACAGGCCATATTCGTTACCGTACTACCGTACTAATGTGCCTGCATGTAAAGTTTTATAACCAACTACAGGGTAAAATAGAATGATTCATTGTTGAGTTGACATTCGTTTCTGATTTCAATTAATTTGCACATGAGTATAAATACCTTGCAGTGCTTCGTATTTTTCCACGTATGCATTCAAATGTTATTCTAGAATTTTGTTATGTTTACTGCGAATATCCACCTGTTTATAATTCTGATGTGGCTGTGGCCATACTAAAAGTATTTGTCTTGTTAGTCAGTGTCTGCTGAATTCGAACTTGTATACTGCATACAGCAGGGTTCTAAAAGTTTGCCTCAATTCCCCCAGGGGTATTGAGATTAGATATTGGGAATATTCAGCAATGTTAGGAAGTAAAGCACAAATCCGAACTCAAGTCCTCATTCTAAGAACTTGGGCTTCCAACCATCCAGATTGACTTTGACGTGATACCCGTTGACTTTGTAGCGACACTCGATTTGAACCCTACGCATGAACGAAATGATAAATCGCTAGAACGAAATAATAAAGCACACACTGCGCGTGAACGACATAATAAACAATATGACAATGTTTAATGGCTATACAGTGTTGTTCCATTAAATTTTTTGGCATTAACACTCCACCATTACATTCTCTCTAGCAATGCAGCAACATTGTACCTACACGATTAAGCAGAGGATTGATGCTGATGAATGTGATGCAGCCTTCGCATTGACCATTTCCTCACTACTCTAGTAAATATTTATATACCAATTCTTTTGTATTTCTTACGATTTGTTGTTACTAAACTTTCTTGAAAGGGGTATCCAGATTGTCAAAAGTTTGACGTTGGGAAATTGAGGCGATAAAACTTTAAGGACCACTGGTATACAGTATATGTGAATACAGTGAAACACTGCTTACTCAAAAGTAATGCATGTAATGGTCATTGGTCACCACTTGGCACTCACCAGTCACTACTTTACTTGGTGACATGGATGTTACAGTATGGCTCCATTAGAAAAGACATGAGATCGACATCACCTCATTCTTAAAATGCGTTTATATGAATGGTGGATTGTGCGGTAAACTTGAGTAAAATATGAACATTTCTTACTAGTTATTTTCAGTTGCTTTAGGTGTTCTTTGTAAAGAAAAAAATTAGCATATTTTTGTCCTGTTTGGAATATTCTGAAATATAATTTGGCATATTTTGTCTTTATGGACTTGACATAGAACCTTTACCATATAGCTTCAACACCACTGTGGCTTCTCTTTTATGCTTTGCAATATAATAAATAATTTGATTCAAAGACTCAACGAAATCCTGTGACAAAAATCCACCAAATTTTTATATACCAAATCAAAAATTATATACAATACCCTTTGAAAACATACCAAAATTTTCAGATTTGGAATACATATATACCAGTTGCCAACACTGTTGCCCTTGTCTGGACTGCACAAAACCTGAATGCTATCCAGTCGGCTGTGTGGGTAACTGAAAAGGTGCTATCTGCCCTGTTTGTTGATTTACCAACCCAAAAGAGGCGTTTTGCTGCCAACTAGGCGGTTTCCCCCTTAAGCGCTTTTTACTTTCACGCCAGCAGTGGCCCAAAATTCCGCTGTAACGGCATCTGCCCTCACTATTACGTAAATTAAAGCGTTGCCAACTGAAGTTATTCGTCCCGTTGCGTTGTCTATTTGATACCATTTGTCCTTCATTGGGTGCATTTGTTGACGTTACTTTTAGATGAGCTACTGTTTCACGAGCAGGCCACCAGCCCCAATTGTGCAAATTTCTATGGTCCACCTTTGCCTTGATTCTCGCCACTGGATTGGTCATGTGAAGTACACTCTCTTGCCTGCTTTTCTTTGATATTTACTCTTTACATTGCAACATGTTTCTTCACTTTCTGCTTAATCACTTTTTGCTGAACTGCTTTCTATTACACTGGCGTGCATGTAAAGCTGCTCTCATTGCCGATTTTTTATCCTTTTTGCTAGATCCACCGGGCTTATTTGTAGCTTATTTCAGCTGTCTCACCTCTTTTACTACTGCGTTAATTGAGGTGAACAAATTATCTGCAAGAGCTGTATCGACCGTTGAGGCGTTTTTTCTGTGTTCTGGAAGTTTGAATCAATAAGGTTCGCATGCAAACCTTGCGCATGTTTCATCAGTTTAACCAAAGTACTATCCATTAGGCTTGTCTTTTTCTCTGAATTATTGCAACAGATCATTTTGAATACTTCGTGGCATAGCTTTGATGAAGCTTCTTTTACCCATGAACCAAAATTTCCTGTCGGATTCGTAGAAATATCCGCTTCTGCTAATGCGCGGCGCATGGCTGCCGATGGCGTTTGAGCACCCACCTTTATTTCCGCTGCAAGACCTTGATTTTCACTCGATCTGGTACTTGAAAATGACTGCGAAGTGTTGCACAAATTTTAATAAATTAGCATGCGCTTTAACTTCCTGTGTAATAACATCCATGTATTCATCGAAAATTTTATCACAAAGCAGGGATACCTTTTGCGTATCTGTGAGGTCAGTTTGCTGCAGCTCAGCTTCGACTAACTCTAACCATGATATTCTGCTGGTTAATTTGAACTTTTGGGATTTTGCTTGACACTGTCGTTGCCATTGCGACTGTGTTTCCTTGGGACTCTTTACTGCTTTTTCATCGCTCGATTTTGCAGGCTTCTAGGATGACACCGAGCTTGCCTCCTCTCGTTGATCTTGATCCGAACTTTCACTTGAACTGAAGATTTTGTTTATATTATTTTTTTATATGATTTTCTGTCTCGCTTCTTTGGGTTGCTTGCAGAGGTGGCCGAAGTCACATTTTCAGAACCCGACTCCGCTGCTGTTCCAAAATTCTGGAATCCGGTTCAGGGTCCAAAAATTTTTTAATTTGAGAATCCGAATCCTGTTCAAACTCCGGCTACTGTCTGGGCACATGTAAAAAAACGTCTCCATCATAAATGCAGTAGCTTGTTTTGTCGGCAAAATCTGTTTGTCGAAATAGGGCGGGGGTCCGCTTGCAGTCCCCTGCGACACGTTAGCAGAAACTCGTTGAAAATTTCGGCACTTCTTTTCGTGCCTATAGCGCTCAGCACTTGTTTCCTGCGCGAACGCGGCTTGCTTGGGCGTATGTCTTTACAGGAAATGTGCAATTATTGCTTTGTGTTCAGACTTTGCAATACAAGACACACACAAGACAAATTAAACATGTACAACAATTCCCAAAATCAACTATGTGACCAGTGGCATAGCCAGCCAAAAATTTTGGACGGGGCCAAAAAATTTGGGGCCCAAAATGTTTGATTTTAGGCGAATAACAGTATTTTGTTTGGGATACCGCCTCTCAAAGAGCAAAATGACTAGATATGCTAATAGTTTGGGGAGCCATGGGCCCCCTTGGCTACGCCTATACATGTGACGTACATGATCAGTGGCGTAGCTAAGAGGGGTGGGGGTGTGTGGTCCGCCCTTGGCGGCACTTTCATGGGGGTGGCACTTGTGCCGTAGGCTATAAACCTGTACAAGCTGTATTGAAATAAAAGTGGTTTCAAAGTTGGGACACTACTTACAGTTGAAGGACGTTTGTGATTTTGAGTAATTTAAACAATGGTATGTGTATTTAAGCGATTGTTATCTTAATCAACCAATAAACAGTCGTGTGTGAGGGATTTTTTATGAATAGGCTTTTCTACATGATCCTGCAACACCGTTCTCAACACGCTTATCAACCCACTTGATGTCAAATTTTACTGATTCACTACACGGTCGATTGATCGAGTTTTGGTTCGTTGTTGACGTTTGATCGTAGTCCTTATATGACGTTATAGAGCTTGGAAGGAGTATGATGGATGAATGTAGGCCAGTGGCGAGAAATTAATTTTTCTCGGGGGCCACTTTCGGAAGGCCGCGTTTTGCGGGGGACCGTACCTTCCAATGGAAATAGAAGCAAGTCTCTGACAAGTTAGCATCAGCGCTAAGCTGGAGGAAATCTTAGATTTGAAGATATTTTCTGAATGCTTCCCCGGGCCACTGAAAACGCTGCGGCGGGCAACATGTGGCCCACGGGCCGCTCATTGCCTACCCCTGCTGTAGGCAAACGTGTGGCTGTGGTAAGCTCTAAGCTTTCGTAAGTGCGCTTAATTTTTTTATCTGCGAGTAAAAGCGCTTTTTTGGGTCTAAAAAACATTTCAAATGTGTAATTGGATTTGTGCTCGTCAAAATGGATTTCCGAGTGTGTGGATAATTATAACTTAGCTCAGTATTCTTCAACAGGTGTTTCTTTCTTCAACCCAAGTGTTCCGCAAAACATGCAGGGGAGTTACGTGAGATTTAAGGGTTCCTCGTTTTCTCAAGGGAAATGATTTCTTGCTTCAGTACGTTAGGGGCGGATCCAGGGGGGGGGGCGATTGGGGCGATCGCTCCAACGAAAACTTACGAAAGTAACATTTTTCACCATGATTTTGTACAATTCAGAAAGACACTTGGCTGCCAACGGAGACTTGACTGCCAAATATTACTGAAATCGCCCCCACTAATCCTGTGATCTGGATCCGTCCCTGACGTTGATGCATCATTATGAAAATTTTTAGATCACCGTGCTGCATTCAGATTCCAAGTAGGCCAGTCAGTTGTACAGGAGGTTGAGTGCAGTTAATAGCGGGAAAAGAGATATTGATAGTTGTTGCGTCGCTTGTTGTTCATTGTTGTGCAATTAAGAACGTTATTGTTGCATCACAGTTACAAGATGCTGCCTATGTACAGTTCACAGTAGAGAAACAAGACCCCTTGAACTTTTGCGGTTTATTCGAAAGTATAACCTTGGGAACCTTGTTCCAAATATAGTAATAATGCTGCGCATTTTCCTCACAATTGCCGTTAGTGTTCCTACCTGTGACTCCGTGAGAGGCGTTTTTGAAAATAAAACTGATCAAGAATTACTTAATGAACACCTTGCGTTACAGAAATCTCGTCATATTGTCCAACGAGCAACAATTGACAGATAAACTAAATTTTGACATTGCCATAGAAGAATTTGCCAACAAAAAGGCAAGAAAAGTTACTTTGCAGAAAATTGTAGTTTTCATTTCAGAAATAAAGATGGTCCTAATTTTTTACATTTTTTTACTCTTTTTCCCTTTATGTCATTTTTGCTTTTTGTTTAACTGTTACTGAAATGTTTGGGTTTTTGATGTGTATTTAAAGCGTACCATTTTTGAGCATGTGAGAGTACTGTAATATTATAGTGGTGCACAGGCTAGTTAACATATATACAAAGCTTTAATAGCCAGTCACTGTGCTTACGCATTTTTATGGGCTTCGGGGGCGCCAAACGCAAAGGCCGCCCGGGGCAGTCCACACTCTAGCTACGCCACTGCACACGATTTAACTGCAGTACGGTGCAGAGGTTTGAAAAGGCATTTTACGAATTAAATGTAATAGAACGCGACGAAATAAAAACACAAAAACATACAACAATGTGCGTACAATTCCCGTCACGAATTATTAAATCAGCACATAAAAACATCACAAATGAGTTTACCGTCCGTTGTAGTAGTTGATGGCTGTAGAGTCCAGCCTGCAGTGACATCAATTTTCGAGGTACGCTTCAACGAACAAGCGCGTAAAAATTCTTAGCTTAAACTGAAAAAGACGTTTGTTAAAAAATTCGTTTACGCAATTCTTGTTCCATGCTTGCCGAGCATAACTTGAACCGTTGTCATTCGGAAAACTTTTTAAGAAACATGCTCGCCGGACATAGTTGGCATGCAACACAGACAAGTCAGCGTTGCTAATAAGAAACTTTGCTTTCATAGACCTCACTACCAACATAGCTTGTGGAATTCCTCAGGGTTCCAGTCTTGGGCCATTGTTGTTTATAATGTACATCAATGATCTACCCCTTTGTTCAAAATTCAAAACAATCCTCTAAGCAGATGATACCTATCTGTCTCTTTCACACTCTAGTCTATCTACTTTGCAGACTATGGTTAATAATGAATTACTAAAAGTACATGATTGGATGTCCCTAAATAAACTGTCTATAAACTATGCTAAGTCAATGTATCTCCTGACAGGAAAGAAGATAAAAAGTAATTTAGCAGAAGATTTCTTAGTTAGATTAGGCAACCATCAGATTAAACGTGAGCAGTCTGTGAAATATCTCGGTGTTATTGTAGATGAAAAGCTT
>JGI24158J21664_10009562_pt1 | contig 12943 bp, 9 predicted proteins | sample Ectturendosymbi3_FD_21664 | JGI IMG/M metagenome (IMG submission 21664) | reverse complement strand
ACACTCAGGGGGCGTTTACCCATGATTTGAGAGTTACTTCATTTCATTGGTTAATTCAAGGGGCGTATTTGGCTTGCTGAGTCACCGACCTAGGACAGTACACAATATTTCACATCGTTGCGCAATAACGGAAATAACAGTACACAATATTTCACATCGTTGCGCAATAACGGAAATAACAACAATGGTCCTCTCTCTTATTTGGGTAAAACGAGAGAGTGAGTTTGCATTTTTGATTCTGTTTCTGCATTCTCTCGCGAATGTCATTGAGTCTGATACGAGAGAATCACTTGTGTTCTTAATTTACAGCAAAGAGCAGATTTCTCAAAGTGAGAGAATATCACTTTGCATTGTTGATTCCCAGCAAATGGGAGTTTCGTGAAGAGTATGTACAGACCATAAAGTGTCTGCTACACTAATGGTTGAAAACAGTCTTTTGCTAAACTCCTCATCCCAAAACTAAGTCTCCACAATAATGCCGCTTTTTATCTTTGGCAAAAAGCTTCTCAGAGATTTGCCTGAAAATCTCACTTTCTAACATTATATACACCAGCATCATTAAATTATANGCTGTCTGTTTCTGAAAACGTGACAACCAACGTTACAGCAAAGCCAGTTACATTTCTGCGCGGAACGAATTATGGCTGTACTGTTGTCTCTCACATGTGCAGCTGTAATACTCTCACTGTTACAAGAAAATAGCCTTTCTAACAGTATACCACACAGGGTAACATGTCGGACAGAAGCAGTTAAACATCTTTCACGGTCTCTAGAAACTTGAAAAATGCTAAAAATTGTTTTATCGAAGCTAAAATTTATAAACTACCAGAATCAGTGATAGCACACAAAGCTCTGTTTCAACATCAACTTGACTATGTGTGGCCTACCATCTAACATGAAAAGCTCTTCACACAAAACGTGACAAACATCATTTTTATTTTTGAAGCTTCTCGAAATGCAAAACCTAAAGAGAAAAAAGTGGGCGGACATGGCATATTATGTCCCCCCCGGCTAAAAAAGCTGGGGGGACACGCCCCCCGTGTCCCCCATCAAATTGTGCCCATGCCTCTACCTACTGTGAGTTTGTGCATATGAATGATCTAATCAAGAATACGTTCGGACTGGCGTGATCAACATCAAAAACCTAAACGAAGTAAACAGCAAAAATAGGCAGTTAGTGTACATGGCCCATGCCGTCGCGACGATCAGAACGGCGAAGACTCGAGAACATTTTTTTTCACAACGCTATTGCCAACACAAGGACAGTGTAACTGCACGACACAAGAATTGCCCTTCGAGTGCCTTCGACGATCGCCCGGGGAGAGATTTGGTCAGTAGGGTGTTGAAGAGACCGCACGCACTTGGTCTTCGACGAAGTTGTTCCGATGGGAAGGCAAGGGTAACACGACCGGACTCCTACGAAGATTGCATCGATATTGGAGTGTCTCCCTGCTACAGTCATTATGCCAAGCGCTTGGCCAGGTATGACCCGGTCTAGACTCGAACCACGCCGAACTACGACCTACCCGACACGAAGCGAGCGCCCTAGCCACCAGCAGCGCCCTAACCATCCTGCCCCTCATATTGTTGGGATTAAGAAAAGAAGCAAGCAGGATATCTATTGTCTTGATACGAAGACTTTATCNAAATTGTGTGAAGTTATAAAACGAGAACGCAGCCAAGCGCAAATTAATCAGAAAATGACTCCAATAAGGTCAGTCCACCATGGAAAAATCGTCGGNGATTTCTNGATAACGGGAAAGAAATTGTATCAACAAAGTCGATAATATGGCAGCTGGTCCAGAAACGTCTTAAGTGTAATTGATACCAGTCAGCNTTGTTAGTTTGTGAGAGAGTTTTGCTGACGCTTTACACAGGTCGCGTGGGCAGCATGTCCGCATGTTGATCGAANATCTTCCTAAGCAACGTAGTCGTAGGTTGTTGTGAAATCGATATCTGCCTCTCATTCAGTTTGATGAGAGAGCTTTGCNGACAAGTTGCCGGCANGGNTCGATATCATCAGCTATTNACATCTCAACTATATATACAGTCAACTTGTGTCATGTGGATTCATTCGATTATGGTTTGCTTTAGAAACAACGGTCAACGGTGAAGAAACGAAAAAGATCTTTTCAGTATTTGCTGCATGTTTGCAAATCAAAAGAGATATCGTTGACAATGAATGGAGACGTGACATGAGAAAGAATCTCATACATATTTTCTTGATATGTTTGTTTCTACTGGGAACTTCAGAAGAATGATGAATTGCTTCTAACGTACGTTTTTATGGAGTTGAAATTCTGCACGTTTTGTAAATGTATTACGTTTATCAATAACATCATAATTTTAAATCTACAAATGGATAAACGCAAATTTTGATTCTGAACTTTATTTTGAACATCAATGAGCTTCAGTGAACCACATCACAATGACTTGAATGAAATAACAATAAAATTGTTTTTGACAGGTTTCTGTGTGATACCTGCATGAAATGTTTGCAACACATCCTGGTGAAGCAAACTTCCACCGGTATATCGAGCAAGTCATACTGAAGTATGAGAGATTTTTTCTTCATGAAGCCAACTTCTATTTCTAGTGTGAACTTTATTCACAGGTCAGTTAAGACAAATGTAACGTCAAAGTTGTGAACTACGTACTCTTGTCATTAATGCAGGTTTGAAACTTACATTTGAAAGAAACTGCCAATTTTAATGGTATTGTTAAAATATTGCGTTAGCGCTAAATTGAGGTATATACTGTTGAGGTATATTATGTTACCATTAAATAATTAAGTTTCCCTTATGTTGTGGCAAATGTTATGTTATTGAGAGTTGACTGCTTCTATTAGGAATATGATTTTATAAGAAACCCATGCATTTTGCAATTTAGCAACTTTTCGGAACGGTATTGAAGAAAGCACGTTTTAACAAAGTTTCTTTTTATTTTTTTCAGCGCTTGAAACAAAGCATCATTTTTTGCCGAGAGAACATAGTCAAGTAGAAGACGATTTCAACGCCGAGTAGCCATTTGTTATGTGGTGTTTAGATCAATACATAACTATTTTTGCATTTAGTGTTTTCGTGCTTATTCTTGTTTTTGCTTGTGGAAATTGGTTATGCATCAATGCTACTGTAACATAGTTTGTATCGTAAATTGACAAGCGTTTTATCAACGCCATTTGAGGTTTTTGTAATATTCAACGAAACTAGCATATTGTTGCTGTTGATACAAAATTTTCGACTTTTGCTTCTGGCAATAACGTCTAGAATTTTTTCATGAAATGACATAAATCTGCTTTCGCAGGTTTCCAAAGTTGGCCTTTTATATTTAATTTAACATGATGCTGGAAGTGCGTCTCATAACGTAACATTAAACGACTTGCGTTCGGCAAGGATTTAAACACATGTACGATTATTCCACTCGGGAATATACCTTTGACAATGAGGCGAGTTATCGCTTCTTTGCAAAATGTTTGTTTTTGAAATTGTTGTGTGATTCATGAGAAATTATGTACTTGTGATATTTTTGACTAAACACGTTTATCGTGTAGATCTCATTGCGCTATTCATCTGATTGATCTGATTTTATGTTTTAAACACTCTTTACTCGATTAGCATTCTTTGCTTTTCTTAACTTCGGAAGTAGCAAAAACGAACGAGTCTCTATTTGCTCTGCAGACATAGATTATTTCTTCTGATTACTAGAAGTTTTTTTTAAAACTTTGACACGAAACTGATTTCTTACTCAGTTTCATGACATTATTATGACTGAATGGGTCAGGAATTTTCTCTCGTGAATTCCATCGTTTGTATTTACCCAACCATTACGGGCATCTTTTGTGATGTAACACACAAGTATAGTTTGCTTCATTTTCATGTTTCTTTTCACACAATGACCGAAGCTGATTATGAGCAAGTTCATCGTGAATGCTTTGACGACAGCAATTTTGTTGAAGATTATGTTTACAGAAATCTGTTGTTTTTTCGTTTGTTGCTCTTTTTGACAATAAATGTTTGATTTGTTTTTTCAAGATATGTTTTTTGTAAAACAAAATAAACAAAATATGAACACTAAAACAAATATTAATCAATTGTGAAAAAGTGAGGGAAATCTCTAGTGATTTGTGAGGAGTGTTTGATCAGAATGTAGCTTTGCATCTTGACGCTGGAAAATTTCTGGTTTGTATCTGAGATAGTAAAAACAACCACTTTGTTATATTTTTTCTTATGAAAATAGAAATATTGGTATTAGTTTGAAGCAAATCCTGTGATCAGGGACAAAGTTTGAAACTTGGGGGAACAAAGTCTGTGCGATATGCATACAAATATATTATTATTCTTTGCGTTTCGATGACGTCACCGTGTTCACTCAATCGTGGTAGTGCTTTTTGCAAAATTGGCAAAATGGGAGGCAAATTGTGGAAATGATGTATTTTTTAGACGGTGGCCCAAGTGCCCAGGGTTACACCCACGTGCTATGACAGTTGCATAATGCTGTGTTAGTACTTGGCAATTATTACTGGGAATTTGCTTGTTAACTAAGTGCGCAAAACTTTATAACCACTTGAAGTGTTCTTTGTCAAAGTAGATGAAACAAATCAGAAAATATTGAGTAGGACAAAATCTATTGTGTCCTCCTTGTCCGAATGTTGCGGGGAACATGTCAACCCGTCCCCCCTTAAACTCGGTCACTATCTGGGATATTCGCCAATGTCGATAAAAAGAGACTATACTCTAGCGAGAAGAGAGATACGAGCTTTGTGATGGTGATTTGCACATTGAAATAACTACAGGTCTTGAAAGACATTTAAGGTTTTAGCAAAGGTTTGAGTGCCCTTTGCCCAAAATGGTTTAGATACACCAAAGGTTTGGCACAAAGTTATTGCGAAANAATATGANGCTTGAAAAATGGTCAGGGCACACATAGCAAAAAGCGTCGCAAACGCGAATCAATCAAATCGCANAATAACCACAAATTNGATCGGAAAGCATTTAATGCTGTACGCACGGCAACAGTCGCAGACGTACTGTATTTAACGGTATAGCAATACCAGCTGTGCTTGTTCGCTTAAAAATTTTGAGTTTTGGTAGAACTACTCGAACAAATTGGTGGCATTCCAACAGTTTACTTCAGAGCTGCAGGAGTTATGTAAGAATCAATATTTTCGGCAGCGATTGTTCACGGACTAATATGGACCAGTATTGTTGTTTCGTCGATTGCGTCGAAAAACAATGTTTTCAAACGTCATTTTAAATCGATGAGAAATTTAGAACATGAAAGTTTAGCCTGAAATAACTACACAAGTTGCCTGTCTTCATTACTATGATGGGTGAACATATATAGCGTTTCAGAATTGACCTTTGTGGGAGAGCAGGCGTGAAAGGTCACCAAAGATCATTGGCAAAATGACGGTTTACGACGCTACCGTATTATACAACTACATAATCAATCAATTTACTCATTATCCCGTAATGAACGTTTCACGAATGGAATAATTCACCTAAATGACCAGGCGAGCGCAAAACATCCAAGCATTTTTTCTTCTTCAAAATATGCAGACATATCAATCTTCTTCTTCGTCGTTTCAGCGAGTTCTTTTAGTCTATTGTTTGGCTGCACAAGAAGATCTCGGGGCAGGTGTTGAGCAGCCATTCAATTGTCTCATCGTCAAAACCGTCAGGCCATGTAGTTCACGGGGAGATCGATGGACTGGACATTGAAAGACAACATGGTGGACGTTTTGTTCTTCTGTGCGACACTCCCAGGCCACATAAAGGCCACGCCCCATTTGTCATGCTCCGAATCAGCATTGGCAAGGGCTCGACGTTAACCTGCAACAGGTGATGGAGCTGTGCATTGACATTTCTCAATATTTTGTGAAAATGGAATACTTTTTTCAGTGTTGTCAAAAAAACTCCCGTTTTTAACTGGTACTCCAAGCTTTTGTTGGATTGCGAGAGAGGTCTGCTGATGTTTTAGTCAAGCAGCGTAAACAGCTTGTCAGATATTGGTCCAATCAATTCTGCAGAAGTAGATTTGCAGGAAGTTGTGAAATCGATGTTTGAAACCGAGTTTGGAATTAGTTAAATATCGAAACGTTGTGAAAGAACAGTTGTACATTGTGCATGCGCTTGGCTTCCTATCAGACATGCTTCAACCATTTTGGTCATGCGTGTTCTGCACCAGAACAACGTCAATTGATCAACTGTAAGCGCTCAAATTTTCAATGATAGAGCATCTTTTAATAAATGCACACAAAGTTGCATAAAAATTAGTAGGCTTAAAATGACAATTTGGTTTCATTACAAAGGGAAACATTGACTGAGCTGGGTTTGAGAGGCTGATAGCCCATTTTTTAATATACAGCAGTCACTTGTTTGTCCATATTTTCATCTCTAGAAGTTTGCTCCAGTAGCTCTACCCAAAAATAAACTTTTTTATTGAATAGATATTTGTTGCTATTCTGTACTCCGATTATGAATGTTGTTTTGTGTATGAGCAAACACGGTGAAGTGACTGACGGCTGGATATTTAATTACATTTTTTGTTGTGAGGTGTTCTAATGCAGTATTCTTGCGTCTTGATTACGGTATTTTGCAACTTGACTATTTCATGTCTGCAGCGTTTTGTATGATGTACGTCTTAAAAAGCTTTCAGACTTGATATAGCTCAACAACCGCCTAGTACCGCAGCTGTTGACACAAAATCTTGAATTTCCAGTAAGATTTGGGCAAAAATCACTCCAAACGTTGATCACACATGATCTATCTTGAAAATTTTGTTATTTTGAATTTGCAAATCATCAACATAAGATAGTGTTCAAACCGACAGTGCTCTAAGTTTAATTTTCAAAAGCTCTCTCACGAAACTGAGTGAGAAACAGATATCGATTTCACAACAACCTACGACTACCCTGTTTAGGAAGTTATTCGATCAACATGCGGACATGCTGTCCACGCGGCCTGTGGAAAGCGTCAGCAAAACTCTCTCACAAACTAACAAAGGAGAGAGGGATCTATTACACTTTCGATCATTCAGGGTCAGTCATGAAATTATCTGCTTGGATGACACATCTACTTTCCAGATAATCAGAGAATGTTGCAATATATTGAACATTTTGGAATGCAAAAGTTATTTCATATGCTGTGTGATGTGAAACAGAGACCTGCCTGCGAAACCATCGTTCAGTTTTCATAGAAATTTGCGCTGTTGTCTCGACAGCTATCAGATGTAAACTGACAAACACGATAATAATATTAAATCGACGATGCACACAAGTGAACGCTTCGGTGAAGGCTTAAGTACAAACGACATTATATAATGAATGCCACTTGAAGTACTGGATACAAAAATCAAAGGGCAACGTTTACTTTCAAATTGCAGTATGAACAGAAACTGTTGCAGGTGAAAGATGCCCCACAACTTTACCAAGTGACCTTCACGCGTCAATATTGACATATTTGCCAGGAAAATATAATTATGTGAACGTTAAGTATGCAGACGACAGGTAGCACAATAGCACAAACAGCTGATTTTTTTGCAACGCTTCGCCGCGCTGATGTTTTGCATTCGACCTTTGACCTCCGAAGCACTGGACTGTGACCTTGCATGCGCGTCAGATGAACTGCGGCGCGCTGGATGCACAGCTCGATTAGCGAACTTCGAAGACTTGTAAGACGTGTGGCCATCATTTTGACAGCTTCGTACAAAAGCGCCAAGCTGAGATGCACCCTCGTGCTATGCGTCTATCCGGTTCTTGCGAAATGCTGGAAGCCATCCACGAGATGTGAAGACAGTTCAGCACATGTGCTGCATGTTCGGCATTTCATCATTTTGGTTTTAAGGCTGAACATGTTAATCGCCAAAGTATAAATTTGTTGAAGCAAACTGCTTCATACTTCGTAACCCATGATTCATCGGGTGCATGCTGTTTTTTTATATGCGTCGAAAGCATTCGACCGAGTATTGCACATGAATTTATTTGATAAATTACTTCAGCGGAAGGTGCCAACTTGTTTTGTAAGGCTACTGAAACACTGGTACAATGAAGAAAACGATGCAAATATAATGGGGCAAGCATTTGTCTGAATCGTTTCGTGTTACTAATGGGGTTAGACAAGGGGCAGTATGGAGTCCATACTTGTTTGCCGTATATTTAGATGATTTATCTATTGAACTAAACAACATCAAATCTGAGTGTTATGTCGGTGAAGTCCTATTGAACCACTTGATATTTTCTGATGATATTTGTGTGTTTTGTCCAAGTGTACGTGGGTTGCAAAGTATAAGAAAGTGCGTCAGGCTTGTGCAGAATCGAATGGAATTATTTTAAACTGCAGCAAAACTGTTTGTATGACGTTCAAGACTAAGAACACAAAAAGAACGGTCATCCGGTTACTGACACTGGGTGGACAAATTGTAAAATCTGTTAGCCATAACCACTAACAATATTTGGGGATTGTACAGTACTATATACTGAGCTTTCAGATGGCAAAGAGATTCAAAGACAACTGCGATGTCAACATTGTGCAGCAAACAAGCTGCGAGCTTCTATTTCCCGATGTTCGAACGCAGTGAAAAATGTACTCTTTTGTTCCTTTTGTACATCCATGCATGCATCACAGTTATGCTGTGATTTCAAGAAGGCATTACATCCCAGAGATTGCGCGTGGCCTATAATTTTGGTTACAGGGCTATATACAACCTGCCGTGCGAGCACGCGTTAGTAGTCACTAGGTTCAATGTAACATTCCTACCTTTGAGGCCTTATTGTGAAAATATGTGTACCTCTTTCTTGAACGATGCAAAAAGTCTAACAGCATATGGTTGCGCGCTTTGATGCAGTCAGAGTGTTTAGATTCGTCCTCATCCTTTGAATACTACAACCGCTCTNTGCTTTGTGACTGAGTGCCCNGATGTTACAGCGTTATTTTTAGGACGTGTGTTCTGACTGTGCAGGCCACAACACACATNTACTTCGCCAGGCCTTGGCCAGGGTTAGACGCTAATTCTTACCATGCGAATTTTGTGTCTTACTCTGGATGTAGTGTTGTACCAAGTGTTACGAGTTGGCGAACGACTGTGCTGAGAAAGTGTTTGAAATCCTGTGGTCCTACCCCAACGCCGTTACAAAACATTCTGTGTCAGTTATTATCAATCTGCTTTGTGCAGATCGATCTGCAATCTACACGTGCATTAAATCAATTTAAATACAGTTCAATGAAAATTCGTAAAGCTGTTTTCAATGAACAACAAGCGTGTTACTCTTTATGAAACACCATTTTTCCCAGTGTCTTATGTTCGAAAAAGTGCACGAAATTTTCAAAGGTTTCCTTCACCAAAATCGATGCCCAAGGAAAGTGGGCTAATCTACCAACTGTGATTTTGTGCAGATTAGCAGTGAACTGACCAAGGATACGCCCAGACCGGCGTGATCAATTTTAAAGCCTAAATAAAGTAAACAGCAAAAATAGGCAGTTAGGGTCAACATAATGATGGTCACCATACCTATAAAATCAGAGCAATGTTTATATATCGTGCGTCATATGTTGTTACGATTAAGAAACGAAGTAGGCACTTAGGCAGTATATCTATTTTCTTTGCGACGAAGCTTTTATCAAAAATTCTGCAAAGCAATAAAACGAGAACATGATCAAGCGTCAGTAATTATCTTGGCGCAAATGAATCAGAAAATGACTCCACCACGGTGAAATCGCCGACGATTTCTCGATAACGAAAAAGAAATTGCATCATCAAAGTCGATAATATGGCAACTGGTCCAGAAACGTCGTCAATGTAATCGATACCAGTCAGCATTGTTAGTTTGTGAGAGAGTTTTGCTGACGCTTTACGCAGGTCGCGTGGACAACATGTCGTATTTCGAACAAATCAACCCTTATGGATTCTTTCGTAGGTTGTTGTGAAATCGATATCTGCTTCCCATTCAGTTTGATGAGAGAGCTTTGCCGACAAGTTGCCGGCAAGGCTCGATATCATCAGCTATTCACATCTCAACTATATATACAGTCAACTTGTGTCATGTGGATTCATTCGATTATGGTTTGCTTCAGAAACAACAATCAACGGTGAAGAAACGAAAAACATCTTTTCAGTATTTGCTGCATGTTTGGCAATCAAAAGAGATATCGTTGACCATGAATGGAGACGTGACATGAGAGAGAAACTTGTGCATATTTTCCTGCTATGCTGATATTTCGGTGGGAACTTCAGAAGAATGACGAATTGCTTCTAACGTACGTTTTTATGGAATTGAATTCTGTACGTTTTTGTAAACGCATTTCGTTTATCAATAACATCATAATTTTAATTCTGCAAAAGTATAAACACCAATATTGATTCTGAACTTTGTTTTGGACTTCAATGAGCTTCAATGAACCATATCACAATGGCTTAAATGATAAACCAATAAAATTGTTTTGATAGGTTTCTGTGCGGTACTGGAATGAATTGTTTGCAACACATTCCTTTGAAGCAAACTTCCATCAGCATATCGACCAAGTCACAGTGAAGTATGAGAGGTTTTTCATCATAAAGCAAGCTTCTCTTTGAAGTGTGAACTTTATTGACAGGTCAGTTGACAAAAGCATACTTTCAAAGTTGTGCACTATACCCTGCTGTGATTTATGCAGCTTTGAAACTTATATTTGAAAGAAACTGCCAATTTTTATGTTATTGTTAAAACATTGCGTTAGCGTTAAACTGAGGTATATACTGTGTTATTATGAGGGGATTGCTTCTATTAGAAGTATGAAATAATGAGAAATCTGTGTATTTTGCAATTTAGCAACATTTATTGCTGCACGGTATTGTGATGAATAATTTGTTAACAAAGTTTCTTTCTCTTTCAGTGACGGAAGAACATCGCCATTTGTTGTCAAGACAACATAGACAAGTAGAGGACGATGTCAAAACACAGCGTTTGCCTGTCGTTATCTGCTGCTTAGATCAATACATAACTATTTTTGCATTTAGTGTTTTCGTACTTATTCTTGTTTTTGCTTGTATAAAATGGGTTACGCATCAATGCTAACATAATTTGTATCGTAAATTGACAAGCGTTTTATCAACGCCGTTTGAGGTTTTTGTAATATTCAACGAAACTAGCATATTGTTGCTGTTGATACAATGTTTTCGACTTTTTGCTTCTGGCAATCACTTCAAGCAATTTTTCATGAAATGACATAAATCTGCATACGCAGGTTTCCAAAGTGTGCGTTTTATATTAAATCTGACATGACGCTGGAAATGTGTCGCAGAACGTAATATTAAACGACTTGCGTACGACAAGGATTTAAACACATGTACGATTATTCCACTCGGGAATATACCTTTGACAATGAGGCGAGTCATCGCTTCTTTGCAAAATGTTTTTTTTTCAATTGTATTGTGATTTGTATGAAATTATGTGCTTTATGATATTTTTGACTAAACACGTTCATCGTGTATATTTCGTTCCGCTATTGGTCTGACTGCTCTGATTTTATGTTTTTAAACACTCTTTACTCGATTCACATTCTTCGCTATTTCTTCACTTCGGAAGCAGCAAAAACGAACGAGTTTCTATTTGCTCTGCAGACAAAGATTATTACTTCTGATTACTAGAAGTTTTTTTGAAACCGTTGACACGAAACTGATTTCTTACTAAGTTTCATGACATTATTATGACTGAATGCGTCAGGAATTTTCTCTCGTGAATTCCATCGTTTGCATTTACCCAACCATTACGGGCATCTTTTGTGATGTAACACACGAGCATGTTTCGGTTCGTGGTCCTATGTTTCTTTTCACACAATGACTGAAGCTGATTATGAACAGGTTCATCATGAATGCTTTGACGACAACAATTTTGTTGAAAATTATATTTCCAGAAATCTGTTGTTTTTTCGTTTGTTTCTGTTTTTGATAATAAAACTTTGATTTGTTTTTTCAAGATATGTCGTTTTTTCAAAAATTTGTGAAGAGAAAAGCAAGTATAAATCAATTGGAAATAGTGAATGAAATCTCTAGTGATTTGTGAAGATTGTTTGAGCAGAATGTAGCTTTTCAACTTGATGTTGGAAAATTCTAATTTGTTTCTGAGATGGTACAATGACCTATATATATTTTCTTCTAATGAAAACTAATTGTTGTTATAAATTTAAATCACATCCTATGGTATTCGCCATTGTTAACAAAAAAGAGGCTCTACTCTAGGTGAAAGAAATAGACGCGAAAGTCTTTGAAATTTAACTTGGAGAAACGCCTGTTCGGCACAACCTTGTGATGGTGTTTTGCACATTGAAATAATCTCGTGTTTTAAAAGACATTTAAAGTTTGAGCAAAGTTGTGAGTGTGTTTTGCTAAATAGTTGAGATACACCAAACCTTTGGCACAACGTAATTGTAAAACCGAATCAATTATATCACAAAATATTAGGATCTCGAAACGCTTCATGTTGTACGCTCGTCTACAGTGGTGGAGGGATTAAACCGTGTAGAAATAAAAACTATACTTGCTGGCTAAAAAATTTTGAGTTTTGGGAAAACTACTCGAGCAAACGTTGAGATCTAGAAAACCTAATCAAAAAAGTAACTGTTGCAAATAAACAATTGGAATATCAGCCTCTCAAAATCTTCTTATTTTTATGTTTTACTCTCATAATATAGATATAACGATTCAGCAAGAACGAACAACAGAAAGAAACGGGTAATTAAATCACAACATTCTATGAAAAGATCTACTGCAGGCAGGGGCGGAGCCAGACATTTTCATGTGGGGGGGCCACTGGAGGGGCCAGTTTTGCAACAAGGGGAGCTGTCAATGATCTGTGTAGGACTTTCAGAAAAAGACCTGAAAATTTTTGGGGGGCCACTGGAGGGGCCAGTTTTGCAACAAGGGGAGCTGTCAATGGTCTGTGTAGGACTTTCAGAAAGAGATGTGAAAA
>JGI24158J21664_10009559_pt1 | contig 12944 bp, 7 predicted proteins | sample Ectturendosymbi3_FD_21664 | JGI IMG/M metagenome (IMG submission 21664) | reverse complement strand
ATTGTGTGGAAAACTAAACTATTCTGCGTAGTAGCCGAAAGGTCTGTTTGAAATGCAAGAACCATGAAACTACTTTTTAGCAGTTTTGTTGTGAAATGCTTCCGTTTCTTGCATTTTTGCACTTAGTTGGCCGGGCTACGCCGGATAAAAACTTTTCCATGAAAACTTTCCCATATTGAGACGCTTTATTTAAGACCATTCATTTGACACATGTTCATTCAAGACCACTTCCTTTGAGACCACGTTCTTTTGAGACCACGTTCATTTGAGACCACGTTCACATGAGACTTTTTCATTTGAGACCACATTCATTCGGGACTACAGTCATTTGAGATCACTGTCATTTGAGATCTGTTCAGGTGAGATGACAGTCATTTGAGACCACCATCATTTGATACCACATTCATTTGAGACCACATTCATTTGAGGCCACCACATTAATTTGAGACCACATTCAGTTGAGACTACTTCATTTGAGACAACATTCTTTTGAGACCACATTAATTTAAGACTACATTCATTTGAGATCACTTGGCCAACCAAAACTCAATAAAGTCGAAATCTGTCTGCCGTTTCTAAAGTTTATGAAACGTTAACAAACCAAATTTCACGCTGATACCAATTATTAGGTCAAAAAAAGTCAAAAGTTTTCATTAGGTCAAATTTTATTGTTAGATCACAATTTTCTTGCAGCACAGTATTTTTCTCTTTACAGATATTTTACTGAAACTACAACAACAGATATTGATATGCATTTGCCAAATATAGTTGCAATTCTGTAATAATAGTGGGTTTAATGCGATTTCCGACGAGAAAAGTTGTTTTACCCACTACTGGACGATTGAATATTAGGGTATGTAGGATAGGCGTAATAGGCGTGAAATATGGTCGTGCCGTACTTGTTCTGGTAAATGCTCAATCCATTATGCATTTACTGTATTGTTTCAGCTTTATGATGTTCTCAGGTTTGACTCTACTGTAGTTATTAATGTACACATCAACATGCCATCTCCGTTGAACCACTAATTTTATTTATTTTCGAAGCTTAGAGTGTATGGATATGCTTCTGGGTTAACCTCAACATATAAGGCAGAATTGATTTGTAGTTGGAAACGCAGAAAGTTTATAGGCCAAAATAATGTCAAACTTTGTAAATTATAAAGTCAAAATTTTACGTTTTTAGGTCAAAAAATTGGTTGCCATATAGATCCCATTCATTTTGCGCCATGTTAAAGTGAAGCTGATTTGATTTACTGTGTATCACTTTTTATGATCTGCCTTTCACTTCTTTGCGGGAGACCTGAAGTTTTGCAAGGTGACTATTCATTTGAAATTTATCAGGGTTGTGCCCTTCCGTGACCACAGGTGACTCAAGCCGGTTTCTAGGTCGGATCAGGGGTGGCAACGGGGTAACTGACCAGGGTCCCTCACTCCAAGCTCCCCACCGTGATGATAATTGTTTGTTGCAAATGATACTCCTTTCAAAATTGTGAACGGAAGCGATACAAGAATACAAATCTGTATTCCGATGTTACAGTGGGCAGGCCTACATGTATTGATTTCTGTACAATTTTGACTTGCTACCACTTTTAGTAATCACCACTGAAAGTATATACGTTTGCTTTCGTTCAATGCAAATATATTTCAATTTTACTTTTATCCTTTTTCCAATAACCGGTCTTTTTTCATGGGTATGATTATCTACTCGTGCATCACGCCTACTGCACAAAGTCGCGAACACGATACTACTGGCGTGCTAAAGCTAGTCCCGCTGCGGTTTCTGTTTGGTGTATAGAAATGGTTCTTTGGTGATTGTCATTTGTTTCAAGCACCCTGACTTTAAATAAGCTGTACAAACATATGTGTTTATTGGTAAATTGATTGATCACATTTTCCATTTTGCAGGGCGCATAAGGGCTCGCGGCCCCTGGAAGTTTATTGACGCCCCCCGGGGTGACGCCTTGCACCGGCAAAGAACCATTGGTGTATAGCAGGGGTCACCAACCTTTTTGAAACTCCGGGCTACTTCTTGTGCACCGATTAATGCGAAGGGCTGTTAGTTCGATACCAACTTATGAAATAAAATTTTTGCTCAATTTTTAGTATTGATATTCGTTAATGTGAAGACATTGATCATGCTAATGTTATTTTTAGAACAGGCTCGCGGGCGACTTACATGGTCCTTGCGGGCTACTTGTTGCCCACGGGCACCACGTTGGTGACCCCTGGTACATAGCAAGGCTGCCTAATATGCGCATGTCCGCATGCGACCCCGATGTTGTTTTAAGCCCACGTTGTGATAAGTTCGTAAGCAGACTTTTATAATTTTTAGTATTTTTTTATAGGCTCAAGTATATTTGCCACCAAAACACACCAAATTTATATCTGTTGTTTCTGTTATGGGCCTACCACCCAAAAACTTGGACAACAAACGCTTCGAAAATATGTCAATTTTTTAGATTTGGTTTACATCCATACAAGCTGAGAGGGCAATAGGGGGGGAAACAACACAAAGGGACCAAAAAGCAAAGGGGGCGATAGGGCGGCCGAAAATGCTCAATCACTATTCGATCATTGAATTAACTTCAGTAGCCTACTACTATGACTTGTCAGTTTTTTGCAGATGTTAATTTACTATGATTATCGTTTGAGCTTTTTGCTAAAGCAATTTATTTATTAATTTTACTCTGGATCTTCTACTTGCACGGCTACAGTGTTGAGTATTTCAGGGTTGCGGAGCCGTCGTAAAAATGACACAGCTTCTTTTCATGAACATGGCTCCAGCTCTGGAGCTTTTGGTTTTCATTAGTGTGGCTCCGGCTTCTATTTGTTTTTATGCAATAATATTTTAATTGTCTCGGTGCTCCTCAAGTTCAGTGGAAAACGAATAAAATCAAGTACACAAAACTAAGAGAATATGCCAAACCTTTTTCATTTATTCAATCTGGTATTTTCTTACAAGCAGCGGTCTTACCATGAGGAAATCAGTGAAAAAACAACAATCGCAAATTCAGACGATCAAGAGAACAATTACTGGCAGAATGGAATCTCAAGATAACGGTAATATAAACAATTTCTGTAAGGGCAGTCGCTGGTTTTACAATCAATGCCTGAGGACCTTTTGTTATTTCTTACGACCAGAATCAAGAAAATGGCTCTTTGGAAAACTACCTGTGTGTTCGAGCATTTAAACCATGCAAAGAGCGCAAAACATATAGTGGACTGTCATGTGTTCTTTCAAACACGCACACATTTGCATTAACACAAATGCGAAGATGCGTTTAAAGCCTTTTGTTCAAATAAAAAGAATGACTCCTGGCAAGAAATTCACATTTGACTTTTTAAAAATAGCTGAAAACGTCTGATTTCTCATCTTTTGCACTAATAATAGGCAGTGATGAATAACAAAGTAAAGCACAAGTTAGCGTGGAAACTGGTTACCGTGCTAAAAACAGAGATTTCTTTACACAGATCAAAACGTCAAGAAAAGTCCACATTTGTTTACATTGATTTTTTTACCCTCTTGCTAATGTATTGCTATGCAAAGCAATGCTAGTTCGCTACCAATTATTTATAACTTACATGTTATGCTACTGCTTGTAAACGTAATATTTTCTAGTGAACATTCCTACTTTACAATGGCGTGCCGTGCATTACACGCTTAAATGTAATGGCATCATATCTTAATCATACTCCCTGCTAACAGCATGACTACATACAGCTACAAAAGCTGTGGATATTTTATTATATACATACTCATAAGGCTCAGTTGTTTTTAGATCGCTACACTGCTACAGACCCGTTTTGATCATTCTGACTAGAAAGTACGATATTGTGGTAGTTAAGGTTTTTCTTACTTCTACAACAGTGGTTCTCAACCATTTTGGTGAAGGGAGCCTAATCCAGACCTATGATTTTGTTGGAGAGCCTCACGAACGTTTTTTAACATAATTCAATTTACACGTTTCGTTTTCCAGCAGAACGAAGCCTGTTACACAAAATATTAGAAGTTTTATTGAAAGACTGCTGAGGGCCACACAAAGGGTATCTGGGAGACGAATGCGGCCCTCAGAACTGCGGTTGAGAACCACTGGTCTACATGAATTTGATAGACAGTCACGGCCGAGTCGATAAGGGTGTCACCGTAGGGAGCTGCAGGATAAACTGTTGACTTTTTGCAAACGATTTGGTGCTGCTAGCATCATCTCAGCAGAGTCTTCAGAATGCACTCGATCGGTTTTCTGCTGCGTGAGACCGATCCGTAATGAAAATCAGCGCTAAAAATGCCGAGGTACTATATGTCTCCCTATAAACCCATGGCAACGTATGCGGGAAGTGAGCGGCACTACACTGCAGCAGGTGGAGACGTTCAAGTATCTAGGGCTGGTATTTACGTGTGACGGAAGACGGAGCCCCAGGAGATTGATATAAGGATTGGTAACGATAACGCAGTTCTGCGTCAGCTTTATCGCTCTCTGGACACCAAACGGGAGCTTTCAAGCACCTTAAAGCTCTCGGTTTTCAAATCAATCTTTGTTCTGATCCTTACCTGTGGTCATGAAGCTTGGGTAATGACCGAAAGAATAACTCGGGTGCAAACACCAAAGTTGGGATTTTTGAGAAGAGTCCACGGTGTGACAAAGGGGCGTACCGAGGTTGGATTGCTTCAGGTGCAAGAAACTAGTTTGGCGATTCCATGTTTGAACCTAAGCTTTTTTGGGATGAAATGTCTTGCGTTGAAAAAAAAACTTGCGACATTGTTGCAACTTTCTGCAGCGTCCAGTGATTCGGCCTCCGGGGCATTGCTCCCTCTCTTTATATCCCTAGTGCGACACTTAGCGACAAAGTGCGCAGCTGTGAAATTCGCAGTGCCCTGAATGTCGAACCACTTCTCCTAATTGAGAGAATACAACTACGTTAGTTCGGCCAGGTATCCAGAATGCCCACCAGAAGACTGGTGAGGAAAGCCATTCTGGCTAAACTCACGGGAAAGCGCCCAGATATCATCCTAGGCCTAGGTGGAGTAACTGCATCTCCGATGTTGGTTGGTTCCATCTTGGTGTGGAGCCAACAAAACTATCTGCAATTGCTGTTGACTGTGGGTATTCTGAGTTCTCCCGCGGATGCTGCCCTGCAACCCTCCCTAGAGGAAAATCGGGCATGCAAATGAATGAAATGAATAACATGTACGTGTGTTTATTCACCGGTGTTCAAAAGTGCCTAGTTAGTGAGTGAAGAAGTTCCCTAGACGGCTAGAATTGATCAATATGAACGTAGAGACGGCGAGAAATATTTTGCCTATGATTCAGGATACCTTTCGCAGTAAATAAGATGAAAATTAAGTTCAGGTTCCGCAATTGTTGCGCCGGTGTCATAATGCGGCCCGCGGGTTACCCTGTAAGTTCTCATGAGGCCCACAGAGCAATTTGAGTTTGAGACCCCTGATCTAGTGCTTGTATCAAAAATTATCTTCTTGCAGCTAAGTGTATGTGCAGTTGAGTAAGGACATTCTTGACTATCACAAAGAGCAAACGAGAACGTTGCGAATTAGCGTAGACGTAATTTTTACAAAGGATCACGTCAGGAAATTCGTCAAAGGGGTCCGAGTTTAAAAATTGCCACGGGCCCCTACCATTTAGATCGGCTCTCCCCGCACTTTAAAACGCCGCAGAGGCCAGAAAACTCCTCCTACCTCGGGCTTGTGAAAGGACCGTTGCCCCCTCTAAAATGTAATTTAGACCAGTGCTCTTCAACATTTTTTGTTACGCTGCACCCTCAAAAGATATTTTGACGAACTGATGCACCCTATTTACTTAAACACCTAAAACTCATGCACACTATTTACTGATACTTACCTGTAAGTACCCAGGTGTAAATTAGCAAGTCCCCTTATTCAGTAACTCAGCTACACAATTCATTTGATAATGGCACATTGTCTGTTGCTTATGAATCACTAATAATCATCTAAGTACAATTAGCGTAAAATGGCGTGATGCTTGTGCACCACACCTTAGATTGTGCAAAGTCTCGTTTAAATCCTGAAAGTCATGGGTTGGTAAATGTTTAATTTTTGCTAACAGAACGTTTTTTTAAAAATTATCTGTTTAGAGTGACAAATTTGTGATGCACCTTTGTGAACCCTTTCTTAGTAGTGCAACCCATGGGTGATTTGGTGCACCCGTGCACACAAGTTGAAGAGCGCTGATTTAGACCACCTCAAAGAATTATATGTTTTGCGTTCCTGCCCGTTTCCTTTATCGAGGCGCCACAATAGTTTTAGTTTTCAACAAAAATGAATTATGAGAAAAAACGTCGTTTTTCCTTGGTCGAAAACATCACAGGAGAAACAGTCCGAGGTTTTTAGAAGAGAAATGCAAGTGCGCATGAGCAAAACGTCTGACACGTGATCTCTACAAATGCGACTGTTTTAGCAAATAACCCTAATTCCCGCAAAGAAGTGGAAGGTAGATCATAAAAATCTGATTCACAGTAAATCAAAACAGCTTCACCTTGGCATGGCGTAAAATGAAAGTAATCAAAAGTGAATGTGATCTAAATTGAATGTGGTCTCAAATGAATGTGGTCTCAAATGAACGTAGTCTCAAATGAATGTGGTCGCAAATGAGTGTAGTCTCAAATGAATGTGGTCTCAAATGAATGTGGTCTCAAATGACTGTGGTCTCAAATGAATGTGGCCTCATATGAATGTGGTCTCAAATAAATGGGGTCTCAAATGACTGTGGTCTAAAATAAATGTGGTCTCAAATGACTGTGGTCTCAAATGACTGAGGTCTCAAATGAACGTGGTCTCAAATGACTGTGGTCTCAAATGTCGTGGTTTCATAGAAATGTGGTCTCAACTGAGCAGGTCTCAAATGTCGTGGTGTCAAATCAAGTGGTCTGAAATGAATGGTCTCAAATGAATTGGTCTCAACTGTCTGCACACCGATAAGAACAATAAACTCCATGTGCGGCACGGCGTGTAATATCTGCAGGAGGTTTTTGGAATTGTTGTTTCTGTCGATTTTTGTGATGTCAATAATTTCTTTTCCCGCGATACTTTTGTCACAAAATTTGGCATTGGCCGTCATCATCTAGCGATGATATTACTGGGATGTGATCGGTGAAAATTTTCTCGAATTTCGGTAGGTGGTATTCATCACTACACCCTAAAGAATTTGCCAAAGAGATAAATGGACCCCTATGACACATAAGAAGCTGTGCAAAATCAGTAAAATTTTAGTTCATTTGCCGAGTGAACTAGCTTTTAATTGGTTTTACACATGCTTTGTTATTGACAGTTCTAAATGCGAAAGATGCAAAATAAGTTTTTATGCCCCTAGTTGGCAAAAGAATGCCTACAAGACGTATGTTTGGAATGTCAAATCATTTTAGTGAGAAATCCTGCATGTGAATTTTTTGTAGTATCATTTTAACCATCACAGTTTTGAGGAAATCGACTTTGAAATAAGGTGCCATTCCAAGTATGTTTGTTGTTCCAAATCTATCAAAATTGTTGAAAATGTCAAGACCCAAATTTTCAGAGGCAGGCAAAGCTCTTAAATCCCCGCAAACATCCCTGTGCAAGTATAATGATTAAAAAAACATATTTGAATTTGTAATTGTTTCATCACATTTATTAGTTTGGTGTTATGAACCAGTCTTGTTTATATTTTATATTTCTTGTCTGTAAATGTGAATGATCATACTTACTTTTCATAAATTCACCTGAAAAGTGTACTAATTATCCATAGTCTATGAATCATCATAAAGAGAGTGTCAAATTGCAGGAAGCTACAAACTGGATGATGACTACTGAGAGAAAGAAAGGTTTGTTTTATTTCATTCCAGTATTGTCTTGATCATGATTCAGATTTATGGTTGAACAACTAGTGACGTGATTGCACATGTTTGTAAAATTAATATATTTTTGTTATGTAGTCTTGTGATTAGCTTTGCATGACATCAACCACTGCATAACCAAGGCTATTGATTAGTGTCATTATGTGATATTTAAAGTTGTTCAGGATAACGCTGCTAATTTGGAAAGATCAATAACCAGATGTGTTAATCTTGACAAGCTGGAAATGCTACAGATCTCATCACATCATATTATAAGATTTTCAGATAAAATTTTGAAAAGAGCATTGCAAATTCAACGTGCACCTGGAGTAGTCTACAAGCGTAAGTTAGGTGTAGAGGTTTCGGAAGTTTTTTGTAGTGATCTCAATCTGCAGTTTTCAATCTGGTGTGCGACTTGATTTCTTGAATATAAATTTCTTTGTACGCTCATGTACACATTGCGTAGCAACTGAACTAAGTCGTGTAAGCGCATTTCTCCCAGGAAGATGCATGTTGGTCTACAACAATTAACCATGGTTTGGATGGGAAAGAAAGTGAATGATTTGAAAGATCATGAGTTGTAGCCTACTGCCCAATACTGCTAGATTTGGTAGATATATTAGGTATAATTGTTTGCCACTGTAGCAACAGATGTTTTTGTTACGAACGTGCCCGCGGCTTTAGCTCCCTTTACCTCGTAGGCCCACTTGTGGCCGTTTTGGACTTCCAGGTAAAGAATTGGGTGTGGCTGAAGCGCACTAGGTTTGGAGGCGTTTTTTCAAAGTTAGTTGCAAAGGGCAGGAGAAGGCCTAATTTTTGGTAATGATTTCCACCGGGTTCGTCTGTTTTTATCGACTTTCCCCGGTTTCTGAGGGTTTCCGCCTGCTTTTAAGATTTCTCCCGTGCTTAGTCCCTTTTCAACGTCTGTGTATTAGTCCGTGTGGTGCTTTGAGACAGTGTTCTCTAAATAGGCTCGCTGTGTATTTTTTATACTTCTGATTAAAGAGGCTTTGTCCTCACTGCGTGCTGGCATCTCAGAGTACTACGTCTGGCAGGTCTGTTTGTTGCACCATTCCCTCAAGATAGTGTTGCGATTGGAAATCCCGAGCGGCATGTGCGCAAAGCTTCGCACCGTGGCAGCAAGCAACAATAGAGATCACCCGACTAGATCACTCTCGTCGTCACCGTTAGCAAGCACAATCAGCTGTTCACCAGGTTCACAAGCATTATTAGAGGTCACTCACCAAGATCACACCATCGGGATCACTCTTATTATTGCTTGTTCACGCCACATACATATTGTGTTCTTCGCGCACATCCCGTTCGTGGTGAATCACACAATCAACGCAACACCACCGGAGAAGTTGCAACAATAGTTACGGGTTTGCAGATTAGCATGGGTGCGTTCGCCGTGGCAAAACCCATAACCAAACCTTCCCAAACACCAGCGCTCACGTGAAGGCCTTTGGCACTGCAGGTTTTTCAACAAAATTTATTTTTGGCCACGCTAATAACTTCTCAGAACATACACAGTAAGGTCGAGAGGCGGCGAAAAGACACACCGGTCATCTCGTCCGCCACCCCCAATCACTTGTTGTCAAACACCCAACGCCCTACGGTTTTTCTGACCATGTACCCTTTCAGTATTTCGACAGGAGAGCATGTACCCCTAATGGTTTCTGCAAAAAGGATGATTTTAAATAACACAAATCTCACATACATTTGGTACCTTGATGATGGATGCATTGGTGGAGGCCACGGACTGTGCTCAGCAACGCTGCCGCCATCAGGAATGGACTATCTTCAGTTGGCATGGAGATAAATAATTCTAAATCTGAGCTGCTCATTAGTCATTATCAACCATACAAACAACGAGCTCCAAACAAGTAAGCTCTTCCTGGAACATCTCTCTCAATTTCCATCTGTCCCTATCTCAGACCCCAAACAATGGCGGTAATTTGGATCCGTTTGCATCAGGAATCTGCCCAACTTCACATAGAGGCAAAAACTAAAGTGCTTGACAGCATCATAGAAAATCTCGAGCTAATCGAGCCACATCAAACTTTTTCATCGTAAAACATTGTCTCTCAATTTCCATACCAATACATTTGCTGCATAGTGTCCTATGCTTCAAATGCAAATAGGGAGTGGAGATATTTGTCACTACTATAAAAACCAACAGAAAAAATGTGCAGTGTGACTTTTGCAAAGAAAACTGGTCATAAGAATCCCTACCAAATCGACATGGAGTCCTTGGCCTCGTTCCGCTACAGATCCGTCTCTTTCATGTTTCCTGCCATTTTCTCATGTCTTTAAGGGCCTCGTCAACAGTTTGCTTCCGTCTCGTAACAAGGAACTCCCTCATGGTGTAGCAAACGACGCAACTGGCGCTTGGTCTGAAAACCATTATGCATTACCATTATAAAGAAATACAACCAGCCTGGGATGACCACGCCTGCAGAGATTAACTCAATGCCCTCCTCAATGCTCGTAATCCTTGGGAGAAATGTCGGCTATTGTCTGCTCAGGATAGCCTCACTTTTGCCTGGTCAGAATTGCTAATGTTAGAAACCTGTTCAGGGCTTATGAGCTCCGTATTGCAGTCGCCCTCCGAGCTGTTGCCAAATTTTTCGTAAGCACAGAATGTCCCTGTGGCAAAACTGATGATAACCTTAGGCTCCATGGATTCTCCTGCTCTTGAAATGCCGACCGCTTCACCAGACATTCCGTCACCATCTCGATTCTCGAAAGGTCATTCAGCCACATTAATCTCCCCTCAACCTTGGAACCTGTCGGCTTGACATGGGATGGCAGGAAGCATGGATTGACTTTGGACCCTCGGTAAAGAGGTCTAAGCCTAGTATCAGTAGTATGTTTAAGGGGAGGCGAGCGAGGCACCTGCCTCGGTCTACCCCTTTTTAGGGACCCCCTCCACGTGTTTTGCGCGTAAATGCCTCATATTTTGGTGAAAAAACGTATTTCCCACTCATATCTCAAACTCCGAAGCAGATCGTCTTAGCACAAGATCCACTTTCAAAGTCGCACAGCAAATAGCGTCAAGTTTTTACAACAGCACGTGGAGAGTACACCAAGTAGGTTAATTGTTCAGACAGATACTTTATGGCAGAAAATTAATGCTAGATATTGGAAAAATTGTTCAGTTTTTCTTACAACTATTTTTTCGATTTATTTCAAAACCAACTAAATTTTGTTAAAACTTGACGTTAAGTGCTTTGCGACTGTGAAAGTAGCTCTTGTGCTAAGAAGTTCTCTGACACCTGACATTAAAAGTTTTTGAGGTGGTTTTCACGGAATGGGACAGTTCGGCGCCGCCGTTTAGGCGATGGACGTTTCGGCAATGAAATGTGAAATGTATTTTGATTTGGAATGTCACCAAAATGCAAAAGTTCGTACTACCGTCGTAAAGCGTGTAGGCGCAAGATTCGGTCTAGCACTTGCACCAATCGTACAGCAATGAGAGCTGTTTATCCAAACGTACGTACACTTACAAAAATCGATGCTGACAATCAGCTGCACAACTGCTACTGTGGAGCGCGCTGTCTATCAAGATGGCGATGTTACAAATATTCTTGCAATATCACTGCGGTGAAGAACGGTTGATTTGCAGTTGCTCTAATTACTTTGCATCGTAATGTAAAACTGAATTACTCGAAGTCAATGTAGGACTTCTTGTGCAGCAAACAACATCGTCAACTGCTTGATTCTGAAAAGGCTATATTCGAAATGCGACGCTTGATTGGTATTTTGTTCAGATGACGCAGCCACAGTTTTTGAGGCGAGCTGTCGCGCCATTCAATATGAGAAGTTGCTTATAAAAGTATAATTTCAGTGGAAACGAACTCACGTTACTTGGTGTAACGTTGAGGAAGGCCTAAACTTACTTAATTTTGTCACAACCTCGTAGGTGTATAAACAGCAGATAAAATTAGCCCGAAACTACAAAACGAAACGATCGTGATTAGTGACTCTCCTCTCGCCATGAAGCAAAAATTTACAAAACAGCTCCTGCGTGTGCACGGCAGTGTATAATCTTCTGACAGCATTAGAGCCGGTACTGCCAGAGGAGGAAGTTCAGAAACACGTGCGTTCGACGCAATATCAATTTCGAGTGTTCAAAAACGTGGATTGTTTCATGTCACTGCGCAGGCGCTGTTTAGACATGGCGGTAATGTTGTTGTTTCGTGATAGTACTATTCAACCTAACAAGGGAAATGTAGGCTGTTGCCTGTTCCAAAACACCCGCATTTGAGACCTGCAGTGATAGCTTTTGATATTTTATCGGCTTTAATGCTGAGTACCTGCGGTGCAAAGGTCTGTCATGACAGCCAAACAAACCCCTAGACGCGCCCCTGCCTACGTGAAAAATCAAGCAATAAACTCACAAACGTCTCATGCCAGCAGAAATAAACGTCACAAGCCATATGTCTTTACACACGTGGTCACTTCGCAGAAAGTTCTTCCAAAATCATCAGGATGACAACCAAAACACGACCCATCAGGATGACAACCAAAACACTCATGTAACAAAAATCCTTTGTATTCTAACCTTCAAAGTATTTCAAAAACACACATTTTTTTCGTATAAAACATTTGCGACCAACATCGCCGAAACGTCCCGTCGCCGAACTGTCCTAGACCGGGTTTTCACACCAAAGCAAATGAACGAACTGTGATTTATTCACTAAATGCATTTTGACTAGAACTTTGTTTGGTGCAAATGAAGTCTCCTTGTTTTGTTTGCTAAATTACGTGGTTTCTCTTCCAGGATTGTATGCTCTTTCTCAAAAATCCTCAAAACAAAAACCTTTTATTTGGCATATGGTTAGTAAAACAACCTAAATATCACGAATTTGAAGCCGTTCTCCGGGGTTCTTCGCATAAAAAGAACGTTTTATACTTTTACGATGTGTGGATTTGCTGTGAATGCGTAACAAGTATCAACAACCACTCTGATAGCGATCTATCACTACCTCTCTCACAGTAGGCTACACATACTGACTTTGTGAGCCATATTGATAAGTTGATGTCAAATGATCTCTCCTTGTTACATTGTAACATAAGGTCTTTGTATAAAAATATGG
>JGI24158J21664_10009558_pt1 | contig 12945 bp, 6 predicted proteins | sample Ectturendosymbi3_FD_21664 | JGI IMG/M metagenome (IMG submission 21664) | reverse complement strand
CCACGGGGCGGCCATTAGGATTTTCCACGAAGGGCCATTAGTGATGAAATTTCATTTGAACAACACGAAACAAAGATCAAAAATTTTTATAATAAAACTGTAGTAGGACAATATCAAATTTCAAAATCCATGGAGGGCTGCCCTACCTTGCCCCCCGCGCATGACTGTTAGACTCGCTTCCCGAGCCAGCAACGGATTTTTTTTAAGATTCCCATGCTGACTAACTTCAATGCCCCTTTGTGCTTTCTGTTCTATCTCGAGTTTCATTTCATCACGATGTTACTCTATGGCAAACTGGTAATTGAACATGAATTTACACCAAGAATGAGAAATAAGAGACGTAGTTGCTTGCAAGAAAACAAATTAAAAGCCAGAATTTGGTTAATAATGACAGAGCTTAGCTTTCCCATTACACCTTTCCAGCGATCGTTGCTCTGTAAGAGTCAAATACTCTGCAAGAGAAATACTTCATTATCGCGTACGAACCAGACTCCAGAGGACAGTCACATAATGCATTAACAAAATGTAAATGTAAGTCCGTCAAACGGCAGATGTATCAACTTGTCCAAGTACATCAAGCACGATTGCGAAAACGCAGGTGAAATCATTATGCTGCGCATGATATTGTCAGAGACCTGCTTGCCATCAGCCTCCTCTTTTCATGGGTCGGGAATGGTACTGGCAGACTCCTAATCGGAGGCAGCATCGGATTTTCCTTTGTGTCAAGCATCGTCTTTACAGGATCAGCGTTCACTATGATAACACTGGTTTCGGTGCTGCGTTTTGCTTTGTCGAAATCCTGGGTTGTTGGCTGCGGTCAAGGAAAGCTGTTGTAACACCTGGGTTTCTGGTTCCAGTTAACACCGTGTTTTCCAACCAATATTTTCGCTTGGTTTATGTTAAAGTGAGTTGTAGACAACGAAATGATTCCAATTCCTTGAAGTTAACGCAACTTCCAAGTTTAAGAGGACTTTGAATACTTGTTCAATTTTTAAGCTAAAAGTTTTTTCCACAATGACCTAATATACTATATAATTTACAAACTGAGCGATGCAGGCCCGCAACCAGGGTGGACATATAACTTTGTTAGTTGCTAGGTGCAATAACAAGCTGTAATCTTTTGCATTCTCCGGAAATGTCAGCTGGTTGTGACTCTGGAAGGATGCATGGCATATTAACATTTGAGCTTAATCACCTATTTCTACACAGGACAGGCTTACTGTCTTCACTTAATCCATGCGACATGACCAAATGAATCATTTTTTGTGATGTGCAGCCAAGCCATGATTGTCAAGTGCTGAGTTGATTCTAAATAAAGTTCTTTCAAATACAGTAGATTGCGAATCAATTACAAATTGTTTGGTAAATCTGAGAAATTCACTGGACTTGATAAAATCAAGTCCAGTTGGATTCATACAATGAATTTAATTTCTGGTAAATCTGATGTTTATTAAATTCACATGATTTGGTCAATTTTCTGTTTTTAGGAGTTCAGCTAACGTTTTTCGAATTGAGAAAAAAATGTTACTCATGTCGCGATGTTCAAAATCAAAAGTCGTTACCATTGATATTTTTTTCAAAAAAATGTGGCTCGTGAGGTGTTATAAAATCACATTTAGAAAATGTAAACCGTGCTGTCGAAAAGCTCCTAGAGCGACTACACTCAGGTCAAGTCAGTGATGTCAGTCAGGCAGTCGCCGCCAGTTTTCTGTGCTTCTATTAAAGAAACAAGGTTTCTAGACCTTGTATAGTGCAAAATTCTGCAGAAAAGTAAACACGAAATTTTCCTTTCATTTTGTCCACGGCCTACCTAAGACAACTTCCGTAGGTCGTGGTTTGTCAATACATCATAAAAAAAATAAATACAGAAATATTGGTTTAGGGTTAGTAATTTCGTGGTATTTTTTCGTAACAAAATTTCGTCAAAGTTTTATTTTACTGTGGATTTACATTCAATTGTTGTTGTGATATGCAATATTTATCTTGCAAATGCATATTTAATTTATTCAAGAAACGTTTTCAGAGCATTTTTTGCAAGCTCTTGAAAATATTTTCCTTGCAAAGCTTTTTCAAAAATGGTACTGTACATTTGGAACTAAAGAAAATTAACTTGAAACAAATCTTTATGCAAGTTTACATCTGTGGTGCAAAACACATTTTATATTCTGTAAAATCCGTTGCTTTCTTATCATCAAACAGGTAGTTTTTATTGGTGCTTTTGGAATCTCGTTTGATCAATCCAATAGCGCTAAAGTGATATGTTGATCTGTATCGGCGAGTTTTGTGTTGCAGAGTTAACCATAATTTGGGTGCATATACCACCTACACCAGCGAATTATCTCGTGCCATACCAAACGTATCAGTGTAACTGAAGACCAATTGGACCATTTTTATGGACTAACAACTAAAGTCGAGAATTGAAGGCTCTAAGCTTACTGTGCTGTTCTCAACCTTTCTGTCGCTGCGGATCCCTTCGTTTTGTCAACGTTTTTCGGTTATTGAGAAATTAGATTTGGTCGCTTTTTAGCCTCAGCAAAGTGTACAGCCGCACAGCCGAGGTGGACCGAGTCTCATTTTACTGACTCCGCATCCGCTCCAAAGCCAAACCGTTTTGCTCCGCATCCGTAAATCTTTGAAATATTCAAGTCCGACTCCGTCTTGGCTCCGCAAAGTTCCAAAGTTTACAATAATTTATATGCACGTTGCTTAAGTTTTGCATAAAGTAAAGTAATTCCAAACTACATGATGTTTTTCTGTTAAAAGAGAACTCTACGCCAGCTGAAACAACGACCTTCAAGTATGCCAGCTTGAAACAGATATTTTGTAATTTTTGCAACTTCAGTTCAGTTACTAACAGCTGAGCAGCTCAATGCTGACAGCGTATTGCCAAAAATGAACGTATTTAAAGCAAAGCAACATGTCATTTAAAGAATACTCATTATGCTTGCTTTGTAGCAGTCTAAATAATCCAGTACCTTTTTGTCTTGTTGCAAGACAATACCTTCCCACTAAAGCTCAATATGCATACAGCACCACTACAGAACTTTTCTTGATGCAGTTTTTACATCTTCACTTTTAACTTTGCACTGTTTTCTGTAACACGAAAGATGTAGCCATCCTTGCGACAATACTCAAGTCAATGATAACTGTAGAATTCTAAGTAAGCCTCAATCATGCCTGTCAGCAACTTTCTTTTGCTGGCGCTGCATTACTGTTCATAACATCAACGCAAAGTAAGCGTCACAGGCTAGTGTGTCGGCCAGTAGATGGCGCCACATGCAAATAAATGGTCACCGCTAGATGATGCCTATGAGTAACAAGTCTGTGATAGTCACCACAAGCGAATTATCGTAATTCTCTCATCCCTATATAATGATAGTGCAGCCTAGTAGTAGTAGAGTGAACTCAGTGAGGGAGCTCTATTGCTGTTGGCTGCTTTCCTGTTAGTTAATGCCCCGAATTGCCATCTTTCGCTTGTGTTTGCCTCAGTAGTTCAAGGCGATGCAGTCAAATGCAACACTAGGCTGCATCACAGAACCATGGCAATAACCATCAATCAAACCATAAGCAAGCTATCAGCAAACAGCGCAACTAGGATTCGGGTACGATGGACAGTTCCCCACAACTGGGCATATTGTTCAACTCCTCAGCTTGCCAAACTGAAACTTTGAGCTGATTGCAAATCCACATGTATGAAGGAAAAGTTGTAGGCGAATAGGTCGATTTCGCATGTCCAATTCATATTAGATTTTGCGTACCTTGATACTAGCAAACACTAACTTTTGACATGAAAAGGTTCGAAAATGCTGTGACTTGACTCTTGCAAAGAAAATAAAGAAGAAATCAAACTCCTGGCCCTCTGCTTTTCTCCACCTCTGGCGTGCAGTCCATCAAATCACCACAGAGCTCACACCTGACCTTTAACTCCGAACATTCGTATTTCTTAGCGCAAAAAAACACTTTATACAAATAGTTAATGAACAAAATTTGCCTGAATACGCTTATACAGGATGCACATTCAAATAACCTGGCAGTTGTCACAAAGCTTTGTGTAAAGTGAATGGTTTGTTAAGATCGCGAGGCTTATATGGAGATATGTGTTTCATTGCTCTTTTGTTTTGTCGAATACGGGGAACGGTTAAATCACTTATCACACCTTCTCCGTTTCTGATTTAGCTGGCATTGAAAAAGTTCAGCATCCCGTTTCTATGTCCTGCAGAGCACATTTCCATCCCACAACGCCTGCCTTACTTTATCTGTAGAGAGAAAAATACTTCACAATGGTGTTCGGCATCTAATTAATTTTATGGTTATAGAAGTTAGAACACTTGCATCATGGATGTCTTGCCATGCAGGGTCGGTGTCGAGGTCCAATTGAATCATTTTCTACATCAAGGGTCGGGAACCTTTTTGGCCAAGGGAGCCATGAAACCTACGCATTTTTAATTGTATTTGCGTGACAGCTATATAATATTTTTCAACACTTAATGCAACTAACTTACTGACCAAAGTGTGCATTTTTAATCAAAATCAACAATTTTAAACAATTAATGGTAAATGTCTGAATTTTCTCTTCAATAACATGCTTCTTGCTGTTAATGCGACTTTTGGTGTTGTTGATGGCTTTGTAGTCTGGTAGATGGAAAATTACAGAAAGAGTTTCATTCGTAATCGTAACAATCGTGTTAAGAAAACATCATGCGAGCCAGATGCCGTCATCAAAAGAGCCACATCTGGCTCGCGAGCCATAGGTTCCCAACCCCTGTTCTACATTGTACTCCTAAGTTAAGAATCCTAACTCGTGCCTTTTGAAATGGTACAATTTCTTTTCAAACTTTTATTGTTACAGAATTTTTGCTGTGCACCACGATTTTCACTGATTGCTAGTTTCTACAAAATTACAGCCAAACTTCATTCACGTTAAGGAGAATTTTCGACCCCGGAAATTTTTATCGGAAATTTCCACTCCGACCCCGCAACCCTGTCGCCGTGATATGTACTTTGGTGGTTAACATGCAAGTGTTTGTTTCATCCTCGCTTTTCACGAAACGTACCTGCAATGAGTCGTTCCAACCGCCTGAAAATCGTGAAATCGACTAAGAGCGTCGTGTTTTCGCTAACAGTGAAATAAAAAGGTTTTTCTCCAAGGACGGAGAATAAGCCGCACGTTTAACCTGGCATGACGCAACTATTGTGTTCAATCCAAAGTTTACGAATTGAAAAGGAAATTTTCAACTACGCACGCTAAGTGTGGATAGGATTTACAAAAGCAAGCAATTGATTTGGTGAGAAGTTGGAAAGACCAAATCTTGTTTAGAGAAAAAACTTAGAAGGAACCTTTTGAATTTAACTCATTTTTCATGATTCCCTACTATTAATTTCTGAACGTTGCCCTTACACTAAAAGGTTCGTCCGTCCCTGGGTTGTACATTAAGTTTCTTGCAAGTCAACAAGATTCGAACAGCTGACTGACACGATGCGAGAAGAATCGTGCTCGAAAATCCCTTCATCTTTTTGGACGGGATTTCCAACGCCGCTCAAACAGCTACACCGCGATCAACTTCCGTCGCAGACCACTGCAGCAATAGTGCAACAATCTTGGAATCTACGTTTCTGCTGCAGAATGACAGCCTGTTGTTTGTTCACTTATTTGTCTGAATGGAACACAGTTGACCAAAGCCTTCTCCACACAACGAACAGTTACTTTTATGATTGTATGTAGTATATTTTAAAGTTTATTGCACTGCTTGACAGAAGACTAATTAATGCAACTACACCACATTAACATAACCATGGCTGACTACACTAAGCTAAGCGTATGTGGGAATGAAGTATTACAGACAAATAAAGCTATTGCAGTTTTGCAATTTATACGTTTTTAGCCACACAACTCAGGTACACTGCAACACACACACTTCTGAAACAAAAGCTTAGCATCCAAATAGAGTCCCATTTCGTATAAGTCCACCTTGCAATCATCGGGCAACAGTAGTTTTCTGAAATACGAACTACTAAAAAGAATGGACTTTATGATGCAACAATCTGCGGAGCTCCATTGACCGGGCTGTTGACTTTTCTCACGCATCAAGAGAGGAAAGAAAACGTTCATATCTACAACAAAAATATTTTCGACGGAGTGACGCGTTCACTCGGACAAAACGCGTTTTCGCCCAAATCCCCTGCGCTGTTTCACTCGGTGATGACGCGACTTGCCCAGTTTCGGGTTTGCGAGCCTCTGTTCTGCGGTAAATGAAGCTGTTTAGGGAGGAGCACGAACAGGAAACTTGTGGCCGACAGCAAATGAACGCTGAGAGGGTGGCAACATATTACAGGTTAAGAACGGACAGGTGGGTTCGGTCGAAACGAAACACCATGACAAGAGGAGAGCTTTTAATTGAGTGATGGTCGCTTTTGAATTTGGGGACACAGCAGAAAAGCTTTTGCTATTTCTTGCAGATCAACCAAAAGACTGTTTTGGCGAAGAAAATATTGACATGATGGTAATGTTTGACGGGACGGCATGTCATCTAGAAATACGTCGATACGAATTTCACTTCAGGCGTAAATGGGTATGAGGCCAAGTAAAAGAAAATAATCAGAGAAGGTAGGATGAAGGATATACGTTTTCCCAGGCCCGTAACCAATGGGGGCGCAGCCCCCCTAGAAAATTTGCTCCTCTCTGAAAAAATGTGTTGGACATAGTTCAAAAAACTGCGCCCCTCTCAGAAAACTCTTCGCCCCTCCTGCTGACCCAAGCTGGTTACGGGCCTGCGTTTTTCTGGAATATCCTTTTTTTGTTTATTCGAAGAGCAACCGTTGGCGGTTTTGCGAAGAACACCAGCTTCAGGGACCTCCTTCGGTTCGGAACCATCATCGCAGGCGCGTTATTTTTCATCTGAACAACGAACTGCAACTCTCACGTTGCATACGATGTTCCGGGCAGAATATCACAACAGCTCTCAGAGACCCAAGACCGGTTGGGGGGGAAAGCGACGACGGAGGATGCATATCGTAAACAATGGCGTTGAACAAAACGTCCTTGTACGCGCCATCAGCCAAGCATCAGACAAAATCTCTCCCCGAGGACCACATGAGCTATTACACAACAGTTCCAGGGCCGGACATCTTACATAATGTGATTGTCTACCAAATCTTCAACTTTTTCGTAAATTTGTTATTTTTCATTATTGACAAAATGTCTTTGCGGTCGGATGAAAATGGCTTCGCAGGCCGGATTTGGTCCGCCGGCCGTAGTTTGGTGACCCCTGCATTTGACCATTCTCTGCAGCAGTCGATGTTTGGTGCTTTTTCACAAACACCGACCATAAGAATAAAAGCTGGTTTCAAGAAACGACGCAGAAACCAGTGATTTGAATAAAATCCCGTGTCCAAGTTATTGGCTGTTGTTGCGTTGCTGTTGGCAAGATATTTAATTTTTACACTGGTTTATAAACAAGCACCAAGACCTTGTATAAAATAAAACAGCTGCTGGCTTCATCAACAAATTCTAAATCCATCACGCATCCAATGAAAATACACGCCTTAGTCGCGTCCGCGAACGAACCACCGAGAAACAGCTCCTCAAATCGCCAACAGTTGGCGGTTTTCTATCAAGCAAATTGCGAAACGCAACAAGTTACAGCCAAAAATTCAGGTCCGAACTCACAGTAACTTGACGGAAACAGGAATTGTCAGAAAACACGCCAAGCAGAGAAGCGACACACGAGCACCACCGTGCGGCAGAGAACACGTTTGAATTTGCAAGCAATTGACAATTGTGTCGGACTTTTTCCTTTATCAGATAACAATCGAAAAGCGCATCTTTCAAAAACGCCAACAAAGTTCTTGGAGTGTTCGATTAGCTTGCTTTTTCGAATTATGGAAAAGCGTGAGGCAGATTGTTGACGGTTGAAAACAAGTTTCGGAATCAGAAGATGAATATTTCCATCAACTTCAAGATCTTTGCAGCTTATCAAACAAACTCATTTCCGGTAGTCTCATGCTTGCATGAAAGCCATAACTAGACCAGCACATGAAGCAACAGGTTGCAATGGACAAACAGACGAACCACCCAAGAACGTTTCTCGGAAAGTTTGGAGTATTTTTCCGAAACCCCAACGTCATTTGTATATTTTTTTAAGTCATTTTGTAAATCGAACGACTTGTCCAAGGTCGAGTTACTTTCCGCACCGTCGCTGCACTGTTGGCACGCGGCGTGCACATTATAGGCTGGTGTCGAGATTCAGCCGATAGCGACGAGAGATGACCCCCACGCTCAGGATTATTTGCATACAATGATGTAAACAACTGTTCCGTCGCTCGGACAAAAAAATGCAATTAAGACAGGTGGTTTGTTGCCACGGAAACATTTAAAAAAGCTCGTAATTCCCACGAACGATCGAAATCTGTCGCCGGAGATCTGATATGCGGGCGCAACGTAAACAAACGGCGTGTGACGTAAACAAACGACGCGCAACATAAACAAACGACGCGCGACGATTTTTATTATAAACTATTTTATCGTTAAACAAGTAGCTGGAGAAGACCGGGGTGTAACCTAAACGACGCAGTTCCATCTTGCTCATCGCAACCTGCAACACAAACCAAAGTACGCGTCTCTCAAAACAGGCTTTCGTTGATGCGTCACAACGCGAATTGTTGCCAAAACAAATGTTTCGCTTCAGTGCGTCTGTACAGCACTGCAGTAGTTTTGTGAAACATGCGTTTTAAAAAGAAACGGCGGGAAATCCTCCAACTTTATGAAAAAAGTTTTGCGAGCGGTCAGATCGGTCAGTCGGCGAAACGAATAATAAGAAAATACGACAGTAGTTCGAATTTTTCTCTTTAATGTCGTCACAGCGGCGCGAACCCGACTCTTCATCCGACGCTGACAGATTACGAAACCATCCAATTATTACCTTGTAACTCGAGCGCGTTGAAAAAAANTTTTTCCAGGAGGGGCAACAGTGGTGAAATTTCGTTTTCTACCAACTCAAAACTAAGAGAAAAAAAATTTTCTACTGAAAAGTTAATAAAAAANTACCAAATTTAAAAAATGCCCCCTTCTTCCGACGCCCATGCTTGTAATGCAACCGGCTTACACACCTGCTTTTCCGCAAAACACACAGGTTTCAAAGAGAATTTTGAGCCTTTAAACCTATCGACCGTGGGCCCTCCACCAATAACAGGCCAGTCCCGCCCCTCGCTTTGCTCCGGCACGTCGGTCTTGATCGGGCCAATCATGAAACTCACCCTCCCTCTTCTTCTAAAACGGTGAGGAACGTCGGGGCCCGCATTTTGTCCTCGGCCTGCTCGGCGGTCCCGACCATGCGGATCAGGGCCTTGATGCCCACCCAGGCCGAGCGGCCCGAGAGGCTCTTCCTGATCGAAGCCCGGACTTCTTCGGTGAACGCATCGAGCAGCTGTGACGTAAGACAAGAGAACCGGTTGGTTCGACGGTGGTGCGCGCGAGATTTATGTTTACATCAGGGCGAAGGCTTCGCGTGCACAGGCGTGACTTAACGCGCTGGGAGAATGACTTACAAGAAGGATGGCGCGTCGTCGTCGTTCGCACCGGTGACGGCGATTTCGCGCGCGTTCTTACCGCACAGCGCGACGGATTGTGAATAACGAAGCTGTATAATAGTTACCTTTTGAAGCTTTTACAGCCATATACCTAATGTTGCGTGAAAATATATAAAAAATTAAAAATTAAATTTCGTGTCGAATAAATTAATCTTTAAATCTTTCGCAGTCGTCACACAACGATGGGGTGAACGGGCCTTTGTGAAGTCACAGAGACATGCTAAAATTCAGTGTTCTTAACCTTTTTTTACAAATCTTACCCTTTTATCAAACCCGACTATCAGATTTACCCCCAACACACTCCAAGGTGTTATTTATTGAAAACACGAACTTAGCAAACTCTTAGTTTGAAATGATTTTATAATAATTATAAATTGGCTCCAATTTATGGTTCAGCAAATTTACCCCCAGGTTAAGGAACACTGTGCGAAGTAATGGTGTACGGACGAGCTGGGAAAACCACGCTACGTTGCCGCCCACAAGAGCTACAACCAATCAGCCTTAACCTTAAACCAGTGCCTTCATCAAAGCAAAGTTGCGCGCAAATCGTAGTTAGCGGAGTTCAGCAATTGGTAGCTCCTCAGCACAACGCTTGTCCAGGGGATCATGATCCACGCGATCCACGCACTCACCTCCAGGGCAGTGCATATGTGGTCAGCTGTGGACAGGCAGGGAATGTTTATGTTCGAATCGAACGACTTGTCCATTCCCATGTCGTGTATGACGTCTCTGTTGCTCGACGTCGCGATGACGAGCAAACGACGACCCTGAATAAAAAGGCAAATTATATATATATNTTTTTTTGTTAAAGATGAGTCGNTGAAGCGAATGTTCTGACATTATTATCCAGTGGCAAGGTGAGGTGGTCGTGGCGCACCTGTTGCACGACATGTAGCTGAAATATCTAGTTGGCAAACTGCTGGGATATTTATCAATATATCTGGTAACACAACAAGCACATACTAGCAACACACCTGGTAACACAAAGAGCGCACATTTATGGCACACCTGATAACACGAAGAGCGCACACTCGCAACATACCTGGAACACGAAAAGTGCACACTCGCAACACACCTAACACTGCTGCAAGAGGACAATTGCTATACGCCTCCTCCAGCGAGCGAGGAAGACTTATTTATTATTCATCACTCAAATCAACTCCCCACACGGATCCACGAGTTGTTATTGTTAAGAATCTTGCTTAGGCGTGGGCATTTTCCAGACCGCGTCTCGCGCTTGCCCCGAAAATGCTGCGAAACCGTGGCCACTGACCCATAAAAACCACACACTGGTTCGGGCACTTCTTCCGCGACTTACTGCAGTGACATCATAAAAGACAGGAGTGCGGTTCCATGGCCTCTCGAGATTTGTGGCGTGAAAACATGAGTTGCGTGAAAAGATGAGTGACATGAAAACACTGGCGGCATGAAAACACGTGTGGCAACCTTGAGAAAAGCAAACGAGTGGGGGGATAATCCGAAGTAGAGCAAAGAAAATTACAAACAAGGCAAGTACGATCTAACGCAAAAGCCTACACCAGTGGTTCCCAACCGGGGGTCCACAGACAGACTTTTAGGGCCCATGATGACCTTTTGTATAGGATGAAAGCAAAATACCAAATTATACCCTCCGTGGTGGTCTAGTTTACAAAAGACAACGAATCAAAATTTACTCGAGAGCCCACACCACAGGGCAACACAAGATCTGGCTCATCTTAGCAATGCTTTTTACACAAAATTCCATTCGTCGTTAGGCATTTTGATTGTTATGCAACAGTGTCAAGTTGTTTCGTGATAAGTTCCATGAAACATTAATGATTTTTGGCGCGCAAAGCGGATGATAACATTTTCTAGCACCGATCACTTGTACGTGACAGCATTAACCGGTTTTGTTAAAGGGGTCCGAAGCTTTCAGCCAAATCGTCAAAAGGGTCCACGGCACTGAAAAGCTTGGGAACCACTGGCTTACACGCTAAAGTCTAATTGCTTTCGGGGCAGATTGCATTGACGTGTATCGACGAGGCAGCGTTGGCTTCTGTATGTTCCGGTATCCCATCAATTATTCAGTCTTGTCTCTTTTCCTTTTGCACTTATTGTTGGCCACTAGTCAGAGGCTTCGGGCAGAGTGAGATCGAATCCGAAGGATCTTTTTTCATCGTTTTTTTTTTCAGGTCGAAACATTTAGTTCAGGCTCTGGCTCCAGAACGATTTGGTTCAATGAAAACAAAAACCATTGTATTATTTGTAAAACTCGCTTGCTCCACAAAATCTGCCTGTGGAGCCGGAACCCAAATTTCATAATCCGGTTGCAAAATCTAAAAGTTTTTGGCTACGGCCATCCAAAATTGCTTGGGCTCAGGCTCCACAGTTCTGCTTTTAACACAGTGGTTCCCAAACTGTGGTACGCGTACCACTAGTGGTACGCGAAGGCCTTCAAGGTGGTACGCGAATGGCCCTACCACTTTCTGTTTATCTTCACAAGAATATATTCGTAGCTATGTTTTTAGTTATCGCGTTCTGTTAATTAATTCCTGAATTTTTGTTTACTTCCCTTGTTGGTTTTAAAAAATGGCCATTATAATTTCTCACAGCCATTATCTTCACGTCGCATATGCCAGGGCTGCGGAACCATCGTAAAAATGACACAGCTCCGTCTCCGCAGCTCTTTTATTCATGAACATGGCTCCAGCTATGGAGCTCTTGGTTTTCCTGATTGCGGCTCCGACTCCGGAGCCCCCTTTTTTCATGGCTCCGGCTCTAGCTCCGGGTTCTGTACGTTTTCACAAATTAATATTTTAATCGTCTTGGTGTGCCTCAAGTTGAATGGAAAAAGAACTAAATCAAGTACAGAAAATTAAAAAAATATGCCAAACATATTGAAGTAATTTAATCTGGTAGTTTTTTACAAGCACTACTCTTACCATGAGGAAATCAGCAAAAAAACAGCAATTTCAGGTTCAGATGATTCAGAGAACAGTTACTCACAGAAACGTAACTCGAGATAACGGTTATATAACAACACTGGAAGGTCAGTCGTTGGTTTTGCCATCAATGCATGACGACCTTTTGTTGTTTCTTACGACCAGAATCAAGAAAATGGCTGTTTGGAAAACTACATTCGTGTCCGAGCATTTAAATACAAACCAGTCCCAATTGACCAAGTGTTTTGCACAGGTCCTACATAGGGGGGCGTGCAGAAAAAATATTGCCCCCTGGAAAAATGTGTTGGACATAGTTTAAAGCTATTGGACATAGTCTGAAAAATCTGGGCCCATCTCAGAAAACTCTTTTCCCCTCCTAGCGTCCCAAGCTGGCTACGGGCCTGGTTTTGCACTCGTTGCATGCTTTGCCTGTTGCAGT
>JGI24158J21664_10009556_pt1 | contig 12948 bp, 8 predicted proteins | sample Ectturendosymbi3_FD_21664 | JGI IMG/M metagenome (IMG submission 21664) | reverse complement strand
ATTGGCACGCATTTTCTTCTAGTATAGGATGTTAATAAATAGCAATACATGAAAACTCAACTGCCATCCACGTACCCCTGGAAATCTTCCCGTGAACCCCTTGGGGGTTCGCACACCCCAGGTGGAGAACCACTGATCAAATCAAATAAAAATGAGAATAATCAAGTTTCATGAACTTGTTGCCGCAACCTGCTGCTAATTCGCCAGGTTCTCTCACAACTGCGTCATGGACACAATCCATACATCGCGCAACAACAAAAATAATATATTGGGCGTGATACGAACGTGATGAGACAGCAGACTTAGCCGTCCGAGCTAAAAACTCCGCATCACATGAACGACAGTTTTGAATATTTTATTCGGGCGATGCACCCGTTGTCATCGCGACATTTAAAATTGAACTCACCAATCGGAGCTGTTCTTTACAAGCATGACGAGAATAAGCAGCACGGCGAAATGATCAAGGGATAAGGAAACCGACAATGACGCAGGGAACGAGGTGCTCTAGCCGCCACCATCACCAATAAACCCACATACCGTAAAATGAGGTATTTTAACAGCAGCAATACAAATTGCAAGTTCTTCAGAAGATGCAGCTTGACAACGAACGCGTGATGAATTTTTGAGTGTTGTTAGGTAGCATCTTTGTCCAACAAAAGGCGTCTGTGGATGGCTCTATCTTCACACAGGTTTCTGGTCATGTGCAACCCCTTACTTGATGATCGTGCGTAAACTTGCATTGATGAGGCGAGGAATAGAAGTCCTGAAGGCACGTGCATCAAATATATCACAATGTTTTTCACCAGGCGATAAAACAGCACAAGCAAAAGAAACGTCTCCCTCTAGCCAGTGAACGTGACTTTGATTGAAACAAATCACAATCGTGATTATAGCGTCTGTTCAAAGCAGTCGCGAAAACGCAAAAAGCAACTGCAAATTTTCAGCAAAATCGTTTATAAAAGTTCGTAAGAATTCAAACAGTGCTACGTTTATAAGTTGCACAACGTACCATCAATCGCCCCACTGCACAGTCCCCCCGTCACATTTGCTAACAGTGAAGCAACACTCGGTATGGCGCAGCGCATTTTTCTAATGGCTGAATTCCAATGCGTCAAGCCGACTATGCTGATGAGTGACGAGATTCGGGAAATTTGCTACACTACGCATTTTCTACACACGCTACGCATGATGTGAGAGCGGGCAGTCGGGTTTCGTTGTTGCGTGGTTTAAAATTGAACGATTGTTGCGTCAGGAACAGTCGAAGCCAGCACAGGTTGGGGCAAAGACAAAGCGACCCAGTGCAGGTTGCCGTTGACGTTCGTGGAAGACATCGCTGCTACAGTGATTGCCTGCTCGTCAAGGCAATCTGTGAAAAAACATAAAAATTTATAAAAAATATACACACTACGTATTTCAAAGCAGTGTTGTGGGAGCTAGGGTGTAAGCGCACGGCCAAAAGTTCTGATTTGTTGAAAACTGGGGCAAAATCTCAAAAAGTTTGGGCACAGAGGTTTGGACGATTTTTAACAATATTAATGAATTTGCATTTTTTGCTATGGAGTGGAAAAATGGAAGTGTGTTACGTCATAGAAAACACAATAACCATATACAGTATATATATTAAATCAACAAACTGTTTCTAGTAACATCGTGCTTTAGTTTGTGAGAGTTGATGAGCAACAAACAGCTGCAGAAAATTTTCAGGTGGAAAGCTTGTCACTAAAAGCATTACAGGCAAAATATCCTTTGCACCTGAACAAGAATTGCCTGCTCCTCAGGGCCGTCGCCAGCGGGGGGGGCAGTGGTGCCCGGCCCCCCCATTTGAAATCTGTGTCCCCCCCATTTCACGTTTGGCCCCCTGGCTGCTGCATACATCCAATACAGTATTTTCAAAATGTGGCCCCCCTTCTGATTTTTGGCCCCCCCCTGCTGCTAAATCTTGGCGACGGGCCTGCTGCTCCTACACCTATGCTTCAACACAGCCACAATAGACGACTTCGTGAAACTAGTGAAAATAATAATGCTGGCGTAAGTCGCCAATTACCATTCCAATGGAAATTATCGTGAATGCACTTAACGCGATGAATTTCGTAAGAGATCTGTGCTCACCGAAAACCTAAAACCACAAAACATTTTATTCTTATACTTTTCGTCAGCTTTAGTGTGTTCATGTCTGCTGTGAGCTATTGGCAGCAGATAACAATATTGAAGAGACAAAAGTAACGTTTGTGATCACAGAAATCGCTTCGAACACAGCAGCATTTACCTATGACAGTGACCAAATGCTTGGGCGGGCCCTTGTAAATCAACAAGTTCCCTTCCAGTACCACTGGCACGGCGAACGTCAATCCATCCATTGATGTAAGCACCGGCTTGCCGTTTGTCACAGAGACTGTGAAACTGGAGATGAAAACACCGCGATCAAGCTTTAATTTTAGAAAAATTAACAATTTTTTCATAGTTGACGCTTGTCAATGTGGCAGATTAAGTGAATTCGAAAGGTATCTCTGCTGTGAAAATCGACACTGGTTTCGCATTAGTAGTGGATTGAATTTTCATTCGACTGTGCTCTGACAAAGTATTGAACACAAAGCTTCCAACAAAATTAACTTCACTAATGCAGCTCTGCTTGACAGGGCTCCTTATATGGCGGCGTTTTTTACTTAATACTCACCAAGCAGATGAGTGCTCCGTCTTGGCCGTGATCGTACAGCGAGCGTTGCTGCCAGGCTTGTGGCTGACAGAGATCTGCAGCAGGATTATAAAAAAACAAAGTGATGTTGAAAACAGTTTAAGGTGGACGACAGCGCCAGTCACGCTTGGACAAACGTTGCTACGCGCTTGGATTGAGCTAAAGCGCAGAAAATTAAGTCTGTAAGCTGGTTACGCAAAGATTATTATATATCGATAGTTTAATACCAATCGGTAAACACCAACGCTTCTCGATCTGAAAAAGGCTGAAAACGCGCAAAGGAACAGGCTGCAAGAGAGTTTCAACTCAATGATACTCACTTCACTGCATTACCGAATATCGGTATAGGAGTTTAATCGCGTGCCACGGAAAACGATTACATATGGTTCTTAAATGGGGATACGCGTAAGACACTTGAAAAATTCGTGTACCGCAAGGTGTACACAAATTTTTTAAGTATCTTCATAATGAGATTTTTGCGTAAAAGAACAATTACAGGTACATATAATATCAACTTGCTCATTATTATAGTGAAGGGGTATTTAATAGACAAAATATTGCTCAAGGGGTACATCATTAAAAAAGGTTGAGAACCACTGATACAAGGGAGCAAGAAGCAGAAACTCACTTCAGTTCCAGTCTTAGACAGCAGCGTGTAGGCATTGACGAGGTTAACATTGTCAGTTTCCGACTTCAAGAATCCGTTGCTGACTGCAGCGCGTATGCAGTGCTGGGCTTTGTCGAGAATCTGACCTGTTTTCAAACGAGCGATTAATGGCACCAGTTAATAAACGACCAACAGAAGCCTAATGTTCAAGCACAACCAACAGGCGCTACCGGAAATCGTCAGCCGAATCAAGTTATTTGAAAAAAGCGTACGGGTTTGAAGCGAAGCGCCGTCCTTGACGTCTGCGCCGCGAAAAGACTTTTGACGGGTCTTTATATGATTAAAAATCGGACACCGATATTCGCCACCCCTCTTAACAGATTGTCAAAAGTGGAATAGAAGAGAATAATGGCGCAAGGATTTTTCGATAGTTTTCTTCACAAGTGAAGATAAGATACTTGCGACAACCTCTTTTCAAGTTTTTACAACGATTAAATGATTACTGTGAGAATGATTTAATTTCAAAGTTAGTTGGTATGCTTCACTGACCACAAAAAGTAGTCATTTTGTATGGTCCATAACTTCGCGAAACCTTTACCAATTTCAAAAAAATTAAGTTTGTTGGAATCAACATGAGAAGTTCTATCTGCTTACTAAATTTGAGGAAAATCTGAGATGACCCAATTCTGAACATTGAAATCAGACGTATGAGCGAGCATATATATATATATATATATATATATGCACTGTCAACACGTGACGTAGTTCTTTTTTCTTTTCGACCGAAGTTCACTTGTGTTGCAATCACCATGCGCGATGCACCACGAACGGGAAGTGCGCTAAGAATAGCACCTATATTTATGTAGCGCGAACCAGCAATCGCAGAGTGATCAGGTCGTGTAATCTCTATTGTTGCTTGCTACCACAGTGTGAAGCTTTGCGCGCTTGCCCCTAGGGCCCTCCGAAGCTTGCCCCTCGGGCCCTCCGAAGCTTGCCCCTCGGGCCCTCCGATCGCAGCAGTTGGTTGTTGAAGAAGAACTTGGGTGACGTTTCATACATAAAGCACCAACTTGGGAGCGCTAACAAATCGGAAAATCTCGGTGTTGAGTTTATTGCGCGACAAACAATTTCTTGCCAAGTTCTATTTGTTTGCTTTTCCTTTTAACAAAAACATCGCTCGGAATGCGCAAACAAAGCGATCAGCTTTCGAGACAACTGTTGTTAATCGCCTAATTGCTACGAAAATTGTCGTACTAGCGGCAGCTTGTTTCAAGTGTTCACTGGGTGGTCGTTGCACGAGACGCTCTCAAATTTTTATATCGCCAACCCCCCCTCCCCCCATTTCGGAACCTTGAATTTTTGCCGCATCTCATTGAAAAATGGTGTCGGCAAAATTCTGCCATGGTGGCGGAAGAGGAACAAACTTAAAATCGTAAACGTACGTGGTGCGATACGTGAAGCGGAAATAAAAGCCGTAAACTTGTCTTCCGGTTGTTTTTTTCACGTGCAGACGTCAGCATTCGACTGTAAACTATCCAAGCCTATAGAGCGTTCGACTGTCTAACCAAAGATGAAGAGGCACATACACAGAACCAACCTTCGGACTCGACCGTCACTTGCTTCGTACACGTAACCAGCAGCTGACGGAGCAGCTTTCCAGCACAGCTCAGGGCAGCAATCCAGTCAGACATGCCATCCTTGGCCGCTTGCGTTAAGGCAGGTGCGTTCAACTGAAACCGATGATTGGAAACCAATGAAGCGTAACAAGAAACCAACGAAGCGTAGCAACCGGCCTGTAATAGCGCTTCGAACTCACGGAAACCTGTGGTGGGTGTGAAACTGTCTGTATTTTACATCAACGCTACAGTAAACTGTGCGGCGCATTTTTGGACAGGAAAATATTATTTGGGGCGGGAAGCGCAGTCTGGAGACAGAAACTACCGCGGTGTTTTACTGGTGGCGTGACAATGCCCCCCACGAACTGTGGGGACAGAAGTCGACGATGCTCCTGCACCTTTGAATTGTTGTTGATTTGTTGCGGTTTCCAGCTTTCTGAGCCGCAGAAATCATTTACTTTTACTTGTGACACTTGCGAAACTTCGAATCGGGATTGAGTTGATTTGGAAACTTGGGTTCACAAGGTGCCCCGGATTAAGGGTCCAGATGATGATTTCTATGCCAGGTTTTAAAATCTTTGGAGCAGAACCGTCGCCAGAAAGTCATCACTGGGCTTTACGTTGTGCAGGGGGATTTGACATTGAAAATTTGATAAAAAATGCACTGATTTATAGTGTTTCATATTTCAATTTGGGAGGGCTTCGTGTTTTGTTTGGGTGGCTAAGCCCACCAAAGTCCCCCCGTGTCGGAAATTATGTCACGCAATCCAAACTCGCGCAATGGTTTTCGGCGATATCTCGCGTCTGGTGGACAAAAATAGTTAAACAAACGCTTTTCAAAGACATTTTTCGTGTTGTTTTATCACGTCTTATCTGAATTCTTTAACCTGGCCGTGGCCCAACACTCCGTTCTTGCAAGAACCACACGCAACCTACCACTCCGAAATAGCTTTTTCCTTCTGAGACATCGGCGATCTGCTCCGCGATCTCCCTTCCGCAGCGACTTTGCGCTTCCTTGGTGCTCGCCCCCAGATGAGGGCACGCGACCACTTTCGGATGCGACACGAGGGCCGTGTTTGTTGGGGGTTCCTGCAAAAACGGGGGAGACTTTAATAGAGCTGCCGGCAGGGTTGGGTCACACCGTGATGTGGGAGCTCCGCTTTACTTGCAGTTTGCAACGAAAAGTTTCCAGAAAGAGAAAAGTTTGTAACGCCAGAGATTAAATCTGCGCAACAAAAACGGACTGTTGCTTTCATCTACTGTTTGTTGCATCATTACTCGCGTTATTTCATTCATTAGATTCGAAAGATCGTCGTCTGCGCCGGAGAAAGAAAAAACACGACCACAGACCTTCAGACGCAGAACAAAATCACCTCCACAAAGACGTCTAAACCTGCTCCCCCGCACTGGCCACTTTCCAGCGCCCGAAGCAGGGCGTCTTCGTCAATGATGCCCCCGCGGGCGCAGTTGATTACTCGGACGCCTTTTTTGCATTTTGCGAACGAAGCGTCGTTCAGCATTCCTGCGCGAAGCAAATGAATCTTTCGACAGCTGGTAAACACAACGGCTCTCATTGTCAAAATAGATCGCGGCTTCGCGAATTCTAAGGGCATCGAGTCGATAAACATCCGGTTCTTTGAATGCCTTGGGGTCCTTGCACTAATTTGTTTTTTCTTGTCGCAATGCTAACTATTGCCAATTAAACTCAGCTCGTTGCAAAACACCTGAATCAATAGCGACGCATTTTGGTCGAGGCAGAAGAACTTCGGCACCTGAAGAGCAGTGACCTTGTACTTCAAACCACAGCTTAAAAGCAACACCAGCGATTTGATGATTAACGCCGCTGATCAGGTTAAAACCACGAGCGCTCGACAGGAAACGACAGCTGTGTTAAGAACTTGTTGACGAGCGGTTTGCTCTATGTGGCCACACGGGCTCTCACCTCTCGTTTGCGGAATCAGCGGAGTGTGAACGGTGATGTAGTCCGCTTTAGGCCATATGTTGTCCACCGTCATCCACTCAATGCCGCACTTCGCGGCTTCCTCCTTGCTGACTAACGGATCGAAACCGATTGTCTACAAACAGTCGAAAACAATCACCAACGTCACACCACACGCAACTTTACAGGCACATTCAATTGATTCGTTTTCATTTGAACAAGATTACTAGCGGTATTCGAAATGATACTCGTTTTAAGGAAAACGAACTTTTGATACACAAACCAAATAAAAGCAAATTGTTAGCCGGGCGTCCAATCGTGCCTCATTTTCATGAACAGCAAATGACATTTTGAGTCATGAATTTACCGTCATGCCAAATGACTGCATTCTGGCTGCTGCTTCCCTTCCAATACGTCCCAAACCTATGATTCCAAGAGTCTTTCCGAACAGCTCGTGACCCATAAACTGCAAAAAGAAAAGGATCACTTCATTTCAGATGAGAACGACACCAACTCTCGTAAAAAACTCCTAGCGTTTTCATGGAAATAAAAGTTTACTTTTAAGCATTTTTGCACTGATAGTCAAATGTGAACTAAGTGAGTACAAAACCTTCAGTCTTCATTTTTTTGGAATTGCATGAAGTCAATTTCGTGCAGCCACACGCAAATGCCACAGCATAAAAACATGTTTAATTTTGAACTCCATCATCTATACCAAAAATCGACGTTCCTTATATATACAGCCGGTGTCAAGCGAAATTTCTGACCTATATTATTGTTTGTCATCTATTTTGCTTCTCAGAGTAAAAGAATAAAGTATCGTGATAATTTTTTTTAATGTGTGTTGTGTAAATTAAAACTTTTTGGTTGGATGTGAGACACCCAAAACAAGCTACAGTATGGGAATAACTACAACCATTAAAAACATTGGACTTGGTCTCAGACCTCAATTATACTTCTTTTTCTAACCCTATCCAAACCCTAACACGACACACTTACAAACCCTAAACCCTAATCATCAGTTTTCTCAGCTTATTTGATATGTAGAATATTACTCTGTGCGTGCGCACATGGCGTGAAGCCAGAAATTTCGCTTGACACCGGACTTAGGACAAATCAGTCAATTATAATACCAAGCGCAGAAAAAGCCGCAGGTCTTTGAAACAAAAATGCATGACACATCGCGTATGTGTAAAAAATCGAGTGAGTTCCGTCCGTGCGACAAGATCAGGAATTCGTGCTCTACGCAGGGCGTACATGCTTTTAAATTACAGCGAGATGATGCTTAGCGCGCATACCGCTTTCCTGTCCCATTTTCCAGCTTTCATCGAAGCGTCGGCAGCAGGGATGTTCCGGCTGAGAGAGCAAATCAAGGCGCACGTGTGCTCGGCGGCACTTAGCGTGTTGCCACCGGGAGTGCTGCGAAAACCCGGGAAAATTACAGGAAAATTAACAAGGCACAGGGGTGGAAACGAACGTTCAAATGTCTGTGTCGCGTGTGAGCTAAACTTAGGGGCAGGAACTAAGCTTAGCCTCATTTCAATCTGCACAACATTTCAAATATCACAGAAGACTACCGTAAGAAACAGATTCAGAAAAAAGGAAGAGAACAACCATATTAACAACATACAGAAGTCAATAAAATCAACTTGAAATGTCCCCAGCACATTTCTCAGTAACATTTTTCAATTAACGATTTGTTGCGTTGCAGGGGTTTGCGTACAACTTCCAAGTTTGCTTTTTCGCTGAAAAAATTATAAGGCTTCAGTTCTAAGAAATAATTAGTCTAGGCCAGTGGTTCTCAAAGTGGACGGAATCGCCCCCAAAAGGGCGATTTTGAGGGGCAAGGGGGGCGATAGGGGGGAAAAACAACACAAAGGGTGCAAAAACGCTCAACCATTAATCGATCACTAACGCAACTTCAATAGCCTTCGATTATGACTTGTTAGTTCCTTACAAATTTTAATTTACTATGATAATCGTTGTAGGTTGTTGATAAAACAATTTATTCGTTGAATTTTACTCTGGATCATCTTGTGCCCGGCCACAGGGTGGATTATTTTTATAAGAATTCTGAACGTATTTTTAGCGCTGTAATACAATTCCTTAGTTCACCTATTTAATACTTTCTTTAAATAAAATTCTTTAAATTTAGCACCTTACGTTTGCTTTATCAGGCTTGGAGGGCGGAAATGACGTGTCGGAAGTGCAAAGGGGGCAGTGGAATAAAAAAGTTTGAGAAACACTGGTCTATGCAAAGGTGACGTAGTCGAATCAATCAGCAATTTTTAAAAATAGGATATCGCTTTCACGTAACCACACGCATCCTCACCCCTGAAATCTTATTCAAGCAATCTCAAATCTTATTCAAATGGAATCTGGTTCTAATGTTTTATGACAGTCAGCTGATTCTTCAACTGTTTGTAGTAAAACTTGAGCTGTCAATTCTCTTATAAGCCTTATAAATATTCTTCTGACAGATAAAAAGGATTCTGAATATACACTCAAAGCAAAAGTTTTCTTACTTCATCACCATGACACCATGCTTTGTAGCACTTTCTATGTCTACATTATCCACACCAGTTCCTGCTCGTCCAATGATTTTCAAGTTAGGAGACTTCTGAATGATTTCATCATCAACTTTGGTGGCAGAGCGGACCACCACCCCATCATAGTTCTGAAAAACAGTTAATAAACAAGGATTGCACTACATGACAATTATGCACTTGCCAGCAAAATACAGAACACAACAACGCACTTGTCAGCGTTTCCACAACTTCAGTGTGAAAACTGAAGGTTTTATTAAATTGTCACAAAATTTTTCAATAAGACTAGTGATAAAGAATAAATAGAACTTTTCATACTGATGGAAGCTGTAGGCAAGTTTGCACTTGCTTAAAAGATATCAGCGCAGCATTAGACAGACTTGATCAAGCAGTGTATTAAAAATATAAATTTTAAGGAAGGCATCCACATATATGAATAAAGCCAACATAACCAGGGAAGCGGTATGCAAGTCAAATTAATTATATCAAAGTACCTCAACATTTCTACATTGGTCATATCTATTGCACTTGTATGCAAAAAACTGAGCAGTGGGTAAAACTAATGGGAGATNTATAACACAGTTGGATGAAGCCCAAAATGTTTTCAACATAATAGCTTAGTTTCATTTGTACCAGTAGTAGGTTAATCTTATACANAAAGTGTTGAATAACTATTCAGAATTTTCACATCACTTTCTGACATTGAAAATATGTATGTATAATTTCTACACCACCTTTTAAATTAAAATCAAACAAACAAAAAACAGCAAAAACTAACTTTTTAACAAAGCAACAGTTTACCTGTAGTGTTTTTACCAACTCTTCTTTTGACAGTTTGTCTTTTTGAAGTGTGGCTTGGATTCCACATTTTTCTAAAATTCCTTTAGCACTGGGATCAACATTATCAAGCAGTAGAACATTTCTAATCATATTGGATAGTGTAAAAGAGCTGGAATTCACTAAAAAAATGCACACAGGCTTCCACCTACATACAAGCGTTGCACTTTTGTTAGTAAGATGGTTTAATATTTGCATGAAGCTTAAGAATGTTGCAAAAAATTTATCTAAAATTAGGCTTTCTAAATCTGAAAAAAAACAAGAATCAAAATTACAATCTAATATATACAAGGACCCCAGAAGCTAAAAATTAACACATTAGCATCTAAAGAACAAATTGCCTTGCAACGAAAAAGCTACATGATTACCCATAAGAACTACGGAATAACAAACTACAACTAATCACTACAATGGTAAAGGGTTTTGAACCATCAGGAAATTTTTAATCTAGGAAATCAACTTCATGTAACACTACACACCCTTAGTGCTACGAGCGTATTCAAATAGAGCATTCTACTTACTATCTAATTAAGTTGCAAATCCTGCAGTGCTGCAAAGTTGTCAAAAGGCAAGCAGCAATGTGCCACAGCCAGAGAATATGGCAATTTGTGAGGAGAAAGCCTCTACAATGAACAATGTATGCATATATCAAAAGTGAAAAATCTCTAAAATTGTAATGCTACATCAACACTGGTTTGTTAAAAAACATTTTCATCAGTCATCAAATCATTTCCTATGGTTAATTGTGCTTGAACTATGAAAGAATACCCATGCATAAAAACTTGTTCTTGGTTCCATACAGACTGTACAACACTGCAATGACCTGAAGTTAGTCTTCAAACAAAATTAAATAGCCTCTTGCCAAAGGAGGTGGATGTCATAAGTTATGCACAGTTAAAACTCTGGCAGTCATATATGACATGCAGTATTGCCACTTTGCACCTGCTTTTTCACAAAAACACTAGTATAGCAGCAATATTTCAGTAGACAAAATATACATGCTTACAGAAGTGCAAATTATCCATATAAAACCAGAGCAGTATGGAAAAATGGATGCACAACAATAGAATTGTGACATCAGTAGACTAGTTTTGCTGGTCACCAATAAATTCTGCTAGTAAGTTCTCATTCAACAACAGAATACAACAAACGACTGTTTGTCTTTTGACAAGTCTTCATTTCCCTTCAACAATGTAATGCTTATGCATGCTGCTGAGCCAATGCACGAGCTGCTGGTGTGTTGTTTCTGTGTTTGTTTCTCATCAGTGATTGTTGCGTGCAAGGTTACCACGTCCAGATGAAGAAAAAATGTTAAATATATTTGTCAAAACATGCCAAATAGCTTCGAACATGCATTTACTTGATGAACTTTCAGTCTTGCTGGGAACAATCAGGGCAAGATGCACTGTGGATGTGAATCACCTACTGTCTGCTGATTATAATGTGCTTGGTCTCAGCATCAATAGTCTTCAACATCTTCTGAATACGCGTTATGACAGTATGCTATTGAACATGAAATTGTTTTTAACTGGAACAATTCAAGACAGTTGGTGTAGTTTCCCTTAAAAAGCATGAACAGCTTGCAACAACAGCAGTTGCCTTGAATATTGCTAAATTTGCTAATTAAGTCAATAATAATTAGTTTATAGCCGACTCGTGGTCTACACAGAAGCGATCATAGACACAAGAGCACAAAAATGGTTTGCCACACATTAGCGCATTGCACAATCGGTTTTGCACATGACCAACATGGAGAGGAGCAAAACACTTTATCATCACCACAAAGATATAGTCATTCACAAGAGCACAAAAATGGTTAGTCACACAGTAGAGCATTTCAGAATAGGTGTTTGCACCTGACCAACATTGAGAGGAGCAAGACACTTCAACAGCATTTCTTACTTTTTGTATGCTTGGGTTGTATACATTCCACATTCATTTTTTACTACACAGAAGCAAAACTGGTGATATGTGAAAACTGAAACAATTCACCAACAACTACTGCATTTGGTCTCCATCATATAGGAGTGAGGAATAATAATTGAGGAAAAATGAAGATTTATGAAAAGCATCAGACATTGAAGCGAACAAAAAAAATCTGGATGAAGATGCGCATCATATAAAAAATTGATACAAATTGTTTCTCAGCAGGGCAAATAACAAAACAACATCAAATATGTTGGTGTATTTCTTCATGCTACACAGAAGGATGACATTATGCCTAAATATTTTTTGTGATGCATTATGCCTCAAGATTTTTGCACCTTTGTAAATTTTGATTGCCCTCATGATATGGACCATGTGTGTATCTGGAACTAGTCTTGTTAGGTCATAGACCAAAAATAACTAAAAAAATTAAGCAAATTTGGTCAATGCCCAAAAAGGTAAGCTAGCTGGGTCTAGAGGATACCATTCAGCAAGTTTTAATACTTCTATGGGTTAAATGACTAAAATCTCTCAGTGAAAAAAACAAAAAATCTTTAAACACAAAAATAAAAAAATTTCTTAACAAGCCAGAAACTGTCAGTTTTCAATTGCGCAGGCATGTAGTAGCAAAAATGAAATGTTGCTCTAGAACCAAAGTTAGAATTTTTGCGTAGGCCTATTGCAAAAATTAATGAATACAATCAGGAATCTCTAAAAAGCACCATTTCTTTTTATACAAAATCCTGAACAGAAGATATGTAAATGCCAGTCTGAGTCTACACAAT
>JGI24158J21664_10009555_pt1 | contig 12948 bp, 7 predicted proteins | sample Ectturendosymbi3_FD_21664 | JGI IMG/M metagenome (IMG submission 21664) | reverse complement strand
GTGACGTAGTGGCGCGAAGCATACGTAGTCACATGACTCAGCTGGATACGCGCCAATGGTGATGGCACGTGACGTCACGATAGAAGCATGACGGCCTGCTGTTTGTGCCTAATATCCAAATTTGCTCATTTTTTTCGTTTTATAGCTACAAGAAGGCAAGTAATCTCGTTGCCTTTCTGATCCGTTTGGCTATGAATGGAGTAAGGCAGTTTGGCTGCCATATCACGTAGAGGCTTTCCAGCTTGTGATTTGCATCAGTGAATTACAGTGCATGTGAAGAGGTGGTACTTTTTTTAGATTCATACTGATGATCACATTTGTGTTGATTCCAGGGAAGTTCCGTTTGGTTTAACGTTACGAAAGTGTTGAACCATGTGGTTCAAATTCCGATGTTGTTTTACACAGTAGCCTTTCATTTGAAAGAACTGGACGATCAATGTAGAAAACACGTTAGGAAATTTTGTACATGTTTTGCGTAAATGACACGGAAATATTTCTTTGCTGTGCTGTGCAGATGTTGATGAATGCTTGCTTGGCCAGGATAACTGCGACGATAACCTGGGTGTTTGTACCAATGCTCCAGGTACCTTTGCCTGCTCTTGCTTGCAGGGTTTCACTGGGAATGGTGTAGCGTGCACAGGTACGTGGTTAAACTGACAATAACTTGTGAAGCCGTGTGTCTTTAAGCTTCTCTACTCTAAAATAGAATTTACAGCAATTGTTCGAATTCCTTTCTTAGACATAGATGAATGTTCGACTGGTGCAAACGATTGCAATTCTACTTTGGAAATCTGCAATAATTTTCCTGGAGGCTTTAACTGTTCTTGCCAGCCCAGTTTATTCAGAGCTGGAGCTAACTGTGTTGGTGAGTTGAACATGGATTATTATTTTACTCCACTCGATTGATGTTTTTGTGTATCTTTTGTAAATTTGTGCTTGACCGGACTTGTGGCCTTGTAGTTAGAATGCTCACCTCACGTCTGGTAAGTCGTAATTCGGCGTGTTTCGAATCTCGGCTGGGTCGTACCAAGACGTTAACAATTGGAACTTACTTCAGTCTGGCCAAGCCCTCAGCATCATGACTGTAGCAGGGAAACTCCAATGCGGCAGCAATCTTCATCGGAGTCCAGTCGTGTTGCTTCCTCCCTTCCCAGTGGAACAACTTCGTCGAAGACCAAGCGCGTGCTGTTGAGAAATGGGACATCTCTTCAACACCCTAAACAAATCTCTGCCCGGGCAGGGGTGGAATGACAGGGGGCACAATTCCCCAGGCACTGGATCACTGTGGGGGCGACGAATCACTGCGGGGGGTGCTAAATGCCTTCCAAAAATTTCCTACAATTTTACAAGTAGTTTCTTCAATACAATAAATTTCCTTCCGAAATACCTCCGGTTCGAACATGGGGGAGCCAAACTTGTTTCTTCCCTGAGCGCCGTCTAACTTCATTGCATCCCTGTGCCCAGGCGATCGTCGAAGGCAATCTGAGGACAATTCTTGTGTTGTGCAGTTATGCTACTGTAATCCTGTACTCGCAGTTGCTTTGTGTAAGAACTTTCTGCACATGTCCTCATGTCTTCACCCTTCAGCTCGTGTGTGTTAGTGCTAGTAGGCCGTGTGTGTTGTGCTAGTGAGCCTGGAAGCTGGAACTAGTCTTGGGACTTTGAATTTTTTTGCTTTCTTGTGGTTGGAAAAATGCCAGGTTGAATAAAATGTTAACTTGAAACGTAATTTTGAATTTAGTTTTTTAAGCATGATGTTCATTCGTCATGCTGAATGAAATTTATGTATTTTGTTCCATGTTAAAAAGTGTGTTTGGTCATTTTGTTGTGTGGCAGATCTTAATCAATGCAACCTTGAAAATAATTGCCATCAGTTCGCGAACTGTTCATATAACGGCACTACTCTTGCTTGCACATGCCAAGAGGGTTATGTCGGAAATGGAACTCTTTGCACAAGTACGTGAATTCTTTGATTCGTTCATTGTTAGAGTCATGTCCATCGTGTTTTTGTATTTAGTGTGTTGAAAAAAGAGTTTCTTTTGGTCGGTTTGAAAATAGCAAGAAATTTTTTTACTAGATGGTTTAAGGCTTAATCCTGAAGGAAAAATTAAATTTGTTTTAATGCACTTACTTACTATTGTGCTGTGTCATCAATTCCATTTAAAGCAGTTTGGTGGAATAATTCATGATAAGCATGATATATTTATTGCAAAGAATGTGTTATATGTTTGAAAAAATAAGTAGGTTTTTGTTTCAGTCACGCTGGACTTAATGTTTGTAATTGATGGGTCGGGATCAATTCAGTCATGGAACTTTGATAAAATCCGAACTTGGTTGAAAGACTTCATTGCTTTGCTTGACCTTGGGCCAGATAGAATTCAGATTGGCATCGTGAGTTAACTGTTTTATATCGCTGATGAATTCTGCAATGCATGGTAGCCAACTGAGTGCTGTTAGTTTCGTCTTTTTTATTAGCGTCCTAAGGATACCTGACTTCAAACCATCAATACAATGTGCCATTCAGTCACAGCTTTTCTTATTCATTTGGTAACTCCTGCAAAACATCTTAACGCATCACAGGGAGTTGACTAAAAAATCAGCAATTTGGTCGCAATCGACCATATGAGTTAATTCAAAATCGGTTGCACTCAACCGAACAAAATAACTTCAAGTGCGTCCATACTACACCACGTTTTACCAATAAATGGCACAATCACAACTGATCTGTCCAAGCACGCAACAAAAAAGTTTCACCACCAAAAAGCAATCAGTCCCAGCGCCTTACCCAAATCAATGAACAAGGTAACCAGAGATATTTGGAAAAAGAAACCGCACAAAGGGAAATTAAATTCTAAATGCTCGATGACGCTGATTTTGATCGCAGGGAGCACCTCGGTGTTCAGCTGCAGTAGGCTGGGTCTGCCGTCATCTTCGGTAACAGGGATGCTGCCACGCCTTAGGGCGTTTTCCTACCCAGCCCGCAGCGAACACATCCAGCATGGGTAGCAGTGGTTGCCCTTGTAATGACAGGTTTGGTAAGTTTTCATAAAATGCCACAAAAGGGCCAGTTGAAGGAACCTGGTGCCGCATAAAAAATCACAAGAACTTCATAATTCATTGTCTTATGTGCTGTCATGCATCTACAAAACATTAGATGCAAAATTTTTATTGTGGTGTTGCGGGATAAAGTTTCATAATGGAGGTGTCATATCATGTCTTTTCTAACCTTCAAAGAAAATATTAACATTTTTTAGTTTTTTTATTAGAAAAATGTTGCAGAATTTACAATAGTGGATGGTTTCAATGTCACAACATTTCAAACTTCAAAATCGACTCAAAATTTGTACGAGCAAAGATCAGAAGAATGTATGAAGTTGGCATGCGGTTTAGTTAGCAGCACAAAATTTTGTTTGCGGTAATAATCCTACAAACAGAAGCTCTAGCACAAAATTAATTGCTTGCTATGCGATGTAAGTAAACTAGCAATATTTTTGCTCTTTGGATATTTCTTTATCCAAAAGTCATGTGTTCCAGTCCTTTCATGTGAGCGTGAACATTACGTACTGCTCCTTGATCAAAAAGCAGAATGGGTGATACAAGAGCAACGACAGCTTTTTGCAATTTTGAAACGTTTGTTTATCATGCTGCTGCTGTGTGGTGTTATAGAAGTCACTGTTGCAGCTTTGCGTTATAACATATTGCTTTTTTTGTCAGATTGTGTACGCGAATGACGCAGTCACGGAGCTAGCTTTGGGAACTACCAACGATCGGTCAACAATCACCAATGTAATCGACAACATGAACGTAAGTGCAAGTACTTTGAACAATGCTTGTTGCCACAATCAAGGGCATTAGAAGCTCTACATCAGGGTTTACGTAACTTTCGTACGCGTCATTTTTCTGCAGTCAGCTTTTTACACTTAAGCATCACATTCCTTTCATAGACGTTCAGCTGCGACAGAGATAAAATGAGAAAACATAAAGTAAACCAGGTTTTTTTCAAGGTGTTTTAGGGGCCCGATTCGGGTCTTAATCGGGTCCCTAGAATTGAAAATCCGGATCAGAAAAAATCATCGAATCAGAGTAAATCATCATCGGGTCCCTAGAATAAAGGAAATCGGGTCCCTAGAATCAGAGAAATCGGGTCCCTACAGGATCATATCCGGTACCTAACATTTTCCTTAAAAAAAAATCACAGCTTTGTTCCAGTGAGTTTGCGTTACAATCGTAAGGAATAAGGATGTTTGTGGCAATGACTGCTGACCCACTAAGTTCTTGTTCATTGAAGTAAAATCAAGAAACATAAATAGCGAGCATGTGTCAAAATATTGTTTGGTTTCGTTTTCAGGACAAATGCCCGCCGTTAGGCTTCCGAAGTTAAACTTCAGTAGTAATCGGCCATAAAGCTTAATCACCAAAAAGTAAAATGTAATAAAAAAGTTATATAATTCACATTGTAGAAATTAAGGGTTTGGCGCTATTTTAAACTCTGTATCTCCATCCCATCTCTGCCAACGTACGACCTGCCGGCCTGGTTGGCCAAATGTGTGAATCGCAATAAGTATTCCCTCACAGTACTATTTGATTAAAGACCAAAAGCATTGCAAGATGTTGACCAACTGTTCATATCAGTTGACCTGTCGTCACTGTCAAAGACGAAACGCTGCTCACATTCAACTATTGCTTATAGTACCCTGCACGCTTCACATACACCGCCGCAGCTCTACAGCAAGCCATCGTCACTGATTTCCAGTCATCTGGTTCCCGTTATCCAACTGCTATCCGAAGAATACTGCTTCTGACTGATGGACAAGCTACAGATCCAGAGTATGTGGTTTCGCTAAGTGCAGTGTCTCACCTAAACCCATTTTTATCAGTGAAATTCGCGATTCAGCCTTTGTCCAAAAGCGAAATTGCAAAACGCGCTTCTTATGTATGGGTCATATCATTACAATTCAGTTCAAATTTCTGAAACTGGAACCACATGGTTTAGGTTTTATTTTCTTTTCACATATGTTTACACCAACAAATTTTTGGGAAAATTGACACCAATTTTGTGAAAATTGATTGAGCGGTTTTTGACTTATACTTTTACCACTAGATGGCATTCGCATTGATGAGCAATACAAAAATGAATATAACTCTAGATCTGCTGGTCCAATCCTAATGAAATTGGTGTCTATCCCATGTTTTCTAGTTTGGGCTTTCTAAATATGTACTTTAAATTTAGCTAAAACCAATACTTTTCATGATATTTGCGTTTTAATCCCCTCATTTATCAGCCATTTTGGATGGATGCCAAAAATTTTTTTTACATTTTTGCTGGTTTCGGTAGAAGTCATGCCTATGTTTCCAAACATAATATACTCAAGACTAACATTTAAGAAGTTCTACAAAAAACATTAAGTAAATGCAAGGAAAAGAGTTGGCTTTAAACCAGTGGTTCCCAAACTGTGATACGCGTACCACTAGTGGTACGCTAAGGCCTTAAAGGTGGCACGCGAATAGGTCTACTACTTTCTGTTTATCTTTACAAAAATATATTCATAGCTATTATTTTTACTTCTCGGCTTCTGTTACTGTAATTAATTCCTGAGTTTTTGTGTATTTCCCTTGTTGTTTTTTCAAAAATAACCATTGTAATTTCTCACTGCCATTATTTTCAAGTCACGTTTGTGCCAATTCCTTGTTTTCCAAACTTTTAATCGAATGATATTTGGTAGATTGAGCTTTCCTGTAGCAAGGTGGTACGTAGTGACAGTATGGGTCCAACAAATGGTACGTGATGAGAAAAAGTTTGGGAACCACTGCTCTAAACAAATTCCTTTTGACTGCTCTATGGCATCACAAGTGACATGCACATGCTATCTGTTACTTAACAGTTTTGTGAATTGGTAGTTCATGACATCATAAATACCTACAATATGAAGGAAACCGCCTTTGATAACTTGCATATGTGCTGTCTTTTAGTGTTTCTTATGCAACTACTGCACTTGAACAGTCCTTTAACAGTTTGTTGATGTGACGTCGCTTGAAACCCACCACATTTCATTATAGATGCAAGCAACATAAGTCATCAGTTTTAGATTCTGAATCCTGAGACAAGGTGAGGATTCAAAGAATTCGTGTGTGCCATCTATTTCAGTATCATCAGAAACACATTTGAAGCTTTCGACCCAATCTTGCTGGAAAAGAAATAGCGGTAGGCTTGGGTGTCAGGTATTGTGCTGCCCTTTGAAAACCTTTCCTTGAGTTTGTATTTAATCTCAGAAACTTCTTCTGTTTCAGGAAAGAAAAACTTGATTCCTTTTATATTTTCATCACAATAGACAAAGGCATTCGTAGCATTCAGAATTTCGTTGTCCCTAGGTTGGCTCAAACTTTCATTTACAAGCTTTCGCTTGGCTGTACCGCCGACGCCGTCACAGGGGGATTTTCCATGCCTCGTTACAAAAAATGTCAAGCTTGCAGACAGACAAAATCACTCTGACGATATGAAAGATTAAGAAGATTCATATAGTTTTTATATTGTGCAGCTCACCAATCTGAAAAGTACTCAACTCTTGTAAGATGTGAAACATTGATTGATTTCAGGATGGGTGCAAACTCCATTTTGTACTTTGTAGACAAAAGCTGTGTCATGTTCCAAATCATCATAGATCACACAATGTGACAACACCTTTAGAGATCCCCCACCTCATACATATACCACAATAGGATGAAGTTTGCATGCAAAGTTCTTTTGACCAATGACAACTTTGTATTTCATCCTGGATGATAAACTGGTAATTTTCTGCAAAGTCTGCCAAAATGACACATTCATCTGATTCCAATGTTTCCTTTCACTGCTTCAAGTAAGCAGCCTGTGCCTTGGCAGTAAAATAGTGATCTAACTTCTCGGTCAACAGTTGGATATGTTCTGATGTTGATAAATATTGTGAGGTGTTCTGCGTGCAGTCACTTCTTTGTCACTGCTGGAAATGTATTGGTTCATTACTATTCCTTTCAGATAAAAGTTCAGCAAGCTTTTTTCTAAGCCATCAACACCTGGACCATGTGGGCATCTGTGAACCATGCAAAATTTATTTTTGATGTCACATACAAGAAATGCCATTAAAAGTTTGCAGTCCTCTTTCATGGCATGACAAACAAAACAACATTTTGGCGAATGGCGCGCACACAAACTGCATGACTGCCGGCTTGACCAGGCTAAATGCACCATTTTGGCTTTAAGCTGTAAAAAGTGGTCAATTTCAACTTGACATTTGAATAGTTTGCCACAAAAATGTTGTACAGCTCTTTCACTGAGCATAGTAAAAGTCACTTTTGGGCATAGACCTTTTTTCCAAGACTCACTTATGCCTTTAGCACCTGGCATGATTCTGGAGGTTTCATCATCTTGAAAACTTCCAACATGAGCTTTCTTGTTTCCTCTGAAATACAGAATCGAGGTTTTCGTGTTAGTTTTCCTGAAATGCTCTTTTCGTGTCTGAATTCTAGGGTCTTTTTTACAGCATATTTGTACAGTGTTCAGGTCCAAAGAAGTTAGTAAACTTCTGTCGACTCCAAGAATCTGGCTTGAGTGCAAGTATTTCAATTTTTTCATGATACGTGGATGCAGTGTCAGTAAACTTTCTTTTCAATTTATTGAAAAGATACTTAAAATCTTCGCTATTTTTTTGTGTATTTTCAAGATGTTGTTCATCCTTTCCAACATGACCATACACCAAAGTTTGATCAATATTAGCAACGGTACACATAATTTCATTTAGTTCACCTAATTTTTTTTTGGCACACTTCACCTTCTTCTTCTGGAAAACTTCGAGCTTTTTTCGATTGGTTAAAACATGCAACTTCATGGGAGAGACTCCATGTGTTTACCTTTTCTCTGATCAACTCTTGCTCTATTTCATCTTCACTACTTGCTTGTGTGCTCAATACATCAGCTTCTTTTTCCCTTTCAGACATTTCTGCAACGCTTTGGAATGTTTCGTGCAATTTGGACACCACTTAAATCCAGGAAAAATTGTGGATATAGGTGTACAAGACTTTGCAGCATCTAAGGTTATAGTTGAGACCGCTTTGATCTTTTTATGTGCTGGGTGAAGGTCGAACAAGTTGCAGCAATGCGTCTGTCTGGCAGCAAATGCTTTGCAGACAAACTGTAGAAGTAGATTCTTTGTCCATTACTGAAATGTTTGATCTCCAAAACAAGCATTCTTGCTTTTCATTTTCAAAAAGGCTCGTTAATTTTCTGCCGATTTTTTCACAGCAGACGAGTTCTTGTGACAGCTTGCACTGCGATTAGTTCTCAAACCAATATCACAAGGATTCAAAGACATGGTTTTGCAATATGAATAAATGTAGCTGCTTGAAATGATAAGTACAGGTTAAAGTATACGAGGTATGTTAAAATCAGAATCTAAACATCTAATCTTGTTATATACATAATAAGCTCACAAATATGATGATTTCACAGACTGTGCAATGCCACGTTGTGTTGTTAACCAATTTGTCCCTGGAGTCATTAGGCCACATTAGAAAAATACTGCAGCTACTTTGCGGTTGTGTATATACATATATATCACAGTGAAAAAACATATACCTCATTTAAACAAAATGTTTCAAGGATGATGTGTCCATAACTATGAATTTTATCAAACATGTTTTAACAGAATTTATGGATGTTTATCCGACCTTTAAACTTTATTGGCAATCCAATAAGATGTATCCTTCATTCTAACACTGCATCAAATGAGATGCTTTGAACTCAAAAAAAAACCTGAAGTCTTTAGTAAGCTAGGACACATCACCCTTAAATTGTTTAAAGAACTATTGAAGTACAGAAGTTCCAAAAGAAACGCTAGAACATAGCACATCTCCAAGTAATACAAGTTAAATTCCATCATATCATAGGTATTTATGATGGCATGAACTACCAATTCACAAAACTGTTAAGTAACAGATAGTATGTGAATGTCACTTATGTCATAGAGCAGTCATAAGAAACTTGTTTAAAGCCAAGACTGAAGTTTTTCCTTGCATTTACTTCGATGTTTTTGTAGAACTTTATAAATGTTAGTCTCGAGAATAATGTGTTTGGAAACATGGGCATGTGTTCTATCTAAACCAGCAAACATTTAAAAAAACATTTTTTTGCATCCATCCCAAATTGGCCGAGCAATGAAGGGAGGTAAAAACACAAATATCATGAAAAGTATTGGCTTTAGCTAAATTTAAACTACATATTTAGAAAGCCCAAACTAGAAAACATGGGATAGGTACCAATTTCATTAGGACTGGACCAGCAGATCTAGAGTCATTCTCATTTTTGTGGTGCCCATCAATGCGAATGCCATCTAGTGGTGAAAGTACAAAAAAATGATAAATTGAAAACCACTCATCAACTTTCGTAAAACTCGTGTCAATTTTCTTGTAACTTCAGTGGTAAAACTTTCATACAAAAATAAAATGAAAAAGGAGAACATGTGGTTCCACCCATATTCTGAATTGTATTGCCTGAAATTATAATGAAATGACCCGTATGTCTTTCAACATATGGCGCACATGAATTTTTTCGTTGCTTCACATTTTGAACGATTCGAATAAGAATCTCCTTCAGTGTAATTAGAAATATATATAGAAAAGCATTACTGCAGATGTGCTTTGATAACATACTGTAAGGATTAAACCGTTTTTCGAACAAAAACTGCTTCCTTTATTTGTGGAGGAAACGAAGCTTTTTGCACAAATCACCAAGTGTAGTCGTAAGTGAAATAAAGAACAGTAGTTTGAGTAGGCCTACTCTATTTTATTTTGTTGGCACTATATATTTTAGCTTTTGTTGGAGCACTGTATGTATAATATTCTAAGTTTAGTCTTTGCTTAAATGAAAGCCAACAAAGTATCAAGTAGCTGGCAGCTACTTATTAAGAGATGGACTGACAGCTGACTATTAAGAGATCTGCTTACAATTTGTTTCTCTGCATTGTCTTTTGATATGACTTAAAGAAACTTGGACTTTGCAAGCCTTTGGATCATATTCCTTGTGTTTTTTTTCAAAACTTACAATGTGTTTTTTCAATCCTTGTGATCACAAGTAGTTTTTAGTCAGTGCTGCAGGGAGAAGTGAGAATTGTGAAGATGGAGGAAGCTTTCAGTTATGTCGTTTGTACTTGATCAAGTTTGAACAAGCCATGCAATCTTTGCATGATTTGCTTTAAAAAAATGAGTAATTGTTACGTATTTGTTCGTCATCCTTGTGGCATTGTAGCCTTTGCAGCTCAGAGACATCCGAGTAAGCCATATTGAAAAGTAATCAGTGTTTGGCTAATTCACTGATCAGAAAATCAGTAAGTTTTGTGTCATGGATGAACAATTGTCGCAATCAACTTAGATTTTAAGACTAATGCTGCGGAAGTCGCTTTGGATCATTGCAACAAGAATGTACGAGTCAAAGACGAATCAGAAGTAGAACCAGTCAAGTTTGAATCAATTAAATCATGTCATCGATGCAATGAAATTAAACAAAAGATGATTGAAATAAACTAACGATTAAGTTCGACTTAAAATATATTTTCCTGACCAAATAAAATTTGACGAAGCATGAAGTTAAGATTGAATCTATGATTTGCTGCCTCGAAGCGTCTCGTTCAATGTGTAACATATACTCCTGTCAATTTCCAATCCTGATGATTTCAATAAGTAAGAGTTTGCAGTTTAATGTTTAGTTAGCAGAAAGGGGTTATGAAAGTTTGTTCATCATGTTCGTTCAAATTTTTTGCAATGTTTCAATTTGATTGAAAACAAAGATTGAAATGCATAACATCAATTTCACCGTACGTGTACAGTTCAATAGCAAAAGCCCACATTTCTCATTTTCGGCAAATATACCTTCAAAAACTAAAAAACTATTAGGAAAATGGAAACAATTTTTCTATGTCAGCAAAAGTGTAAATGTAAACGCAACAACAGCAAACCTTGATGAACCATCTTTTTTAAGCACTGTAATCAAAGTAATTGCGTTGCACGAGTTCTTTATGTTAGCCCATAGGATACAAGGTAGAATTGATAGTGATTAGACTAGGCATGGGGAACCTGTGGTCCGTGTAAAGCTTGATATCGCCTGTATCAGAATTTTCCTCACCCAAGTTAAAGTTAAAAATCGGGTCATAATGAAGATCCATGATGAGCAGGTGCTGAAAATAGGATGTTTTAAGAAGCCTCCATCCCTCATAGTAAGATAAAGGCAGAATTTAAGATAAAATCATTTCTAATTTGCGGCCTGCCAGTGATAATCCACAATTCATGCAGCCTGTGGTAGTAAATAGGTAAGTGTATTCTTCAAAATCAGCCCTACCCATTAGTGGAATCGTGACGCAACAATTCATCGAACTGACTACTTACCGGATTTTTTCGAACGCGGTGCCGGCATTTTAAATGCACACCTACAATGGAGCAATTGAAACGAACAGAACATGTAAGGCGTTTTGTATGCACTTTTCAATCACTCATATTTTTCTAGCTAAACGTTGTGTACATTTGCTCAAAGGTAAACTATCCACTTTCATGAGGCTGTCGTCCTCGGCTGTGGATACACGGCTTTTGCATTTGAGGTAATCTTCACATCTCTAGTAAGTTGTGCCATTTTGGGTTTTGTCAAGAACGTATATAAAACCTTTCAAGACCATATTTCGTTTGCTTTACTCACCTGAAATGAATTTGATTTCTGAAATACATTGCAATTCACTCCACTACTGGTCCGAACTCTGAATCTGAGTGTTCTGACTCCTAACTCCCAGTCGGTACTAATAGGTAATAAAGGATAAAAAAGGAATTTGCACTTGGAACAACAGAGCTTTATGACTGCAGCTGTAGAATGCAGCTTGGAGACCACGGCGTAATCAAGTCTTGTAACAGTAAAATTAGCTCCTGTTGAATAAATCGTCGTTCTATTAACAGTCGATTCGATTCACTGTCATTTGATAAATTTTCCTTCAATTCACTATCGTTCGATAAATTGTCGGTTCAATTCACTCGCCAACATTTTTTTCCTTTACTGTTGCATGAGTTTGTTTAACTGATTTTATACAGCTGTGGTCGCTGATTTCAAATCTGCCATCAGCTTTATTCTGCATGCCTTAGTTTTCATGCAATCGGCATTTTTAACATTCTTGTATTAGTGGTGTTTTGTACATATTTTTGTACAGTTTCACTCAATAACTAGTAACTCATTCTATAGCATAATCCTATACATTTTTCTGAAACGTTGTCAACATCAGCTTGTTATAGCTGACTGATTTTCACTTGGTCGAGCACTTTTTGCGAGTTACAGCACATGGGCCATGTGTCTCCTGTGTTGTAGTTTGTCTAAAACATGGCATAACTGACGAAAATCAATATTTCTGGTGCTGTTTAAGATCAAACACAACGATAAAATTGGGCAAGTTGTCAGTAGGCTAGGTGAGTTATTGAGGTCAATATGAAGGCTAGGCTACCTTCCAAGGCCTGTGTCTGTATGCACTCAGGTTTTCTGCAGTACAGCACATGTCACTATTGTTAGTCTCCTCTGTATTTTGTCTAAACATGGCAGAGCAGGTGAAAATTAATCTTTGTGATTATGTCTTTTTTTTTATAGATAAAATTAATCTTTGTGATAAGATCAAATAGCTACTGGTACATTAAAAATTTGGGCAAGATGTTGGCAGACTAGTGAGGTGTTAAGTCTTGAGAGCAATGTGCACTTGTCCAGGCTAAACCAGGAGGTTACCTGTTCCGTGTAGGTAGGCCCTATGTTGTTCAGCCTGGTTACTACTCTGCTATTCAGCCTGGTTACTACTCTGCTAAGGCTGTTACTTCAGCCTTTCAACTTTTCACCTGTAAGCTTTGCTTGCAATTTTCAGGACTGAGGATGCGTAATTTTACGTGAAATCGATTTCCTATTANAAA
>JGI24158J21664_10009554_pt1 | contig 12949 bp, 10 predicted proteins | sample Ectturendosymbi3_FD_21664 | JGI IMG/M metagenome (IMG submission 21664) | reverse complement strand
TAGTGATTGCAAGCGCTTGGAGACACGTTCCCCCTGGCTACGTGCCTGGTTTAATAAATTTAAGTAAACTCATTGTATGTGTGCATTTAAAACGCTTGTATTGAGTTCAACAAAATTCAATAAACTTAATGTATGTGTGCATTTTATAACGCTTGTATTGGGTTCAATAAAATTTGTTGAACTCTTTGTATAGGTGATTCAAAAGGCTGGTGATATTGGGTTTAATAAAATTCGATAAGATAATTGTGTGTGTGCATTTAAAACGCTGTTATTGGGTTTAATAAAATTCGATAAACTCTTCGCATGGGTGCTTTTGAAACGCTTTTGATGGGTATAATAAAATGTGATGAACGCATTGCATGTGTCCATTTAAAATGCTGGTATTTAGTTTAAAAAATTCAATAAACTTTCGTTTCGATAAACTGTCAGTTCGATAAACTGTCGTTCGATAAACTGTCGATTCGATAAACTGTCAGTTCGATAAACTGTCGGTTCGATGAACTGTCGTTCGATAAACTGTCGTTCGATAAACTTTCGGTTCGATAAACTGTCGGTTCGATAAACTGTCGGTTCGATAAACTGTCGTTCGATAAACTGTCGATTCGATAAACTGTCAGTTCGATAAACTGTCGTTCTATAAACTGTCGTTCGATAAACTGTCATTCGATAAACTGTCGGTTCGATAAACTGTCGTTCGATAAACTGTCGGTTCGATAAACTGTCGGTTCGATGAACTGTCGGTTCGATAAACTGTTGGTTCGATAAACTGTCGTTTCGATGAACTGTCGTTCGATAAATTGTCGTTCGATGAATTGTCGTTCGATGAATTGTTGTTCGATAAACTGTCGTTCGATAAACTGTCGCGTTGCGCTACAGGACACCTCTAAAGACCACCAAAGCCAAAATGGCTCTTTGCAGCAAAGTTTGAACAAATGCATGTTTCACTTTTCTAAATTGCATTATTTCATCAAAGGATACATATTACTACATCATAGTCAATTCTGGACAATCTTAAAGTTATTGATTTACGATCTACAGTCAAGTGTATTTGGAAGGTCATTAAGCAAGATGCGAGAACGTGTACATACAGTATGTTATGAAAGTGCGGGTGTGAGGGGAATAGGAAAGGTCTTAGTCGCTGTGTAATAGAGAGTTCTGAGAAGCTTTGCATACATTCAGCGTTGCAACACATCAAAAGAATTTCAGTCAATCAGAAAATGTGTCCATGCTTGTTTCATTGGCAAACCAAAGCGCCATCAACCTGCTGTCTGATTCGAATGTAATTTTCTTTTCAAATCAAAGGGGCAATAGTAAAGAGCAATTGCTCAACATGCAAAGGGCGCTTAACATGCAGTGGTTTTATCAAACATTTTCCTATTTTTGAAATCATTGCATTTAAGCACTATACCTATTTCTTTTTCACAATATTTGCAAACGTTTTGACAGCCGTATACTGCGAAAAAGCCATATTTGGATTTCACCTCTGATTGTTACGCACTTACTCTTCTTGCTAACGTACAAACTTTTTGACAAAATTAATGGATGTTTTATAACGTTGCGACTTCAACTGGAGCTTTTTTAAACTTTTAAATTTCTAATAAACTTCTAATCAAATATGCTTTCACAATGTTCATACGAAAATCAAGTAATTGAAGAATTCGGCATTGTAAATCACAATAAACAAAGACAATTAGCCAATACCATTAGATTGAAAGTAAATCGTGATATGATTAAACATTAATTTGAATGAGAGAGCTCGTGAGTAAAAGAAGCTGTTTAATGAGCGAAGTATATGCTTTAAAAATCTACACTGACAGATAACTCATTGCTCAGAAAGTAGCTTAGATAGACAATGAACACTGATGGTTAGGTGTAGTGTCCCTTGAATTCTTTTCGTATACATTTGTTTGCAATAGTGTTATCTCTGCTTTTTTTCCTTTCTTACGAACACAACAGCCGACCGAAAACTCTTCCGTTGTTGGCCAATGCCTATTTTAGTTGTGTTGCTGTAAGCACGGCGCAGCCACTCTTCAATACAAAAAAAACGTGTGGAATAGTTTTGTGAGCATTTGTCTGTGGGGGCAGTGACCTAATGACAACTAAGGCCGTCGCTTCCTGTCCCTACATTCCTGATTGAGTATTCTGTGCTTNGTCGGGATGCAGAAATAAACTGAACTGAACAGCGCCTAAGTTGTAGTTTACCCAGAAGAAGGTGGGTGCCAGACCAGGTTTCNTGGGGGGGATTTCAACCTGGTTTGCGTTTGAAGACGTTCGCAGAATGTGAAACATTTTTTGCATCTTTTTAACAACTGCATGACATTTCACAAAACGCATTATTTCAATACAAACACACATGCTAGCAATCGCACAAAACCTTGCTGGAAGACGAAGGTCCAATATCTTTCAAAACAATTGCTGCAACAGATGATATTGACATAAAAAAAATTAGGCAAAAGGTAAATTTATTCAGTATCCATTTTTGTGGCTCAAAACACGAAATAACAGAAATGCAATCAACAGAAAAAAGAAGAAAATAAAGACTCAAAAATTTTTGAGATTCAAAAAATTGTTAATTGCAATTGCATGTTAATTGTTAGTACGAAATAAAATGAGAAAAATAAACGATGATTTTTTAATTCTGCAAATTAGTGTGAAATATTGAGACACAAAGCATCGGCGAAAGATTTTACGGGTCAGCTACTCAGATTTGTTGGCCAGCTACTCAGATCCCATTTGTTGGCACAAATTAATACTAAATTTAAGATGAAATCTGCTTATGCAAGAAATTTGCAAATGAAGGGTCAGTCGTTTTTTAACGCTTATTGCAATAGAAATGCCAATTATAGTCGTAGAAATTATGCTTAACTTAAGAAGTGTCACAAGAAGCACCAATTTGGCAACTGTTTACTTAGCTAAGTAGAGTGTAGTGTTTATGACGCAGTAAACAGTTAGGCAACCACAGCTTGTTGCAACTGATTAAAGTATGCAGGCTTGCTTTTGCAGGTTGACTTCAATTTTGGAGATGAGGCTTAACTAAATGAGTGTTCAGTTCAGTTCAATTTGGGAAACTCACAAATAAAGCTCACGAAGATCACCCAGATAAAACAAACAAGAAAAAAATTACAAACCATGAGCATACAAGCACAATAGCAGACAGCTTTCCAGGTTTAATTAAGATTAAATCATTTTATTGTATTTTTTCAAACCTGACTGACTCAAAGAATAGCATCCGAATCCATGCCAAGATAAACTTACCCTTATCACATCAATATCATGTTTGCTTCTCAGTGTTGGTTTAATATCGGTCAGAAAGATTCTTGTTTTTCATGAGCAGCTCGTGACTCAGAAATATTAAAAATGTTTCATCATCCGGTTAGTGTGTTTGGACTTTTGTCTCAAAAATTTGCTAAGTTGTAATAAAATTCTTCGATGTTCTCTTGCCACTAATAGTAAGGCTATTTAAGGCCGCAATTAGAAAAGAACGGTAATATAGCATTAAATGGCGCTTACAGACCTCTTAAAGAGAACAGACAGCATTGGTGGTTGGGCTAAGCTAAGGTTGCCATCCGTCCGGAATTTCGATGTTAAAATTTTTTGTCCGGAAAATTTTTTAAAATGCTCTAATGTCCGGAATTTCGACAGTTTCAGAGGATCTAATCATTAGATCCTCTGAAAAATATGAATAGTCAAGATTGCGAGAGAAAACATACCCTTTTTTGTATTTTATCGCCTGTACCCGATTGTGTAACAATTCTGTGATATTTTTCTTCTGTGATACTCATGTTGCTTTGCGAAGCATTGGTAGTTGTAAGAACATACTGAAAAATGTCGTATAGTGCTTGTACGTTGTCATGGAAAGTAGCCAATAACACGGTCAGGAATTTCGCCTTTTCAGATATGGTATCCGCAGCCAAAGTATAGCCTATCAAGCAACTGGCATCTCTCCTACCAAATGAAAGCCTCATCTGATACCGTTGCAAATCGAAACCCGGAACACGCAAACGCTATATAGACTGCCTAGAGCTGCGCGCTCTTTTAAGTAGCGTTCTCTTCCAGCGATTGTGACGAACAATGTGCTTTATACTGTAAGATAAGTTGTCTGGCAGTCAATCGAAGACAACAAATCATGATTTAATTGATCCCAATCAAAAAAATTGACAATTGATGAAGTTAAAAAATTGACAATTCCCAAAATCTCTAGACCCGATAGGGACAAAACTGATGAAGAAACCAAATTATACGTGGAAATGGTCTTTGCAAAATTAAGGAACATGAAACCTTTGATGTTAGACGCATGCCGAACCAAGAACAATTCAACGAAGAAATAAAGAAAAAGTCTAAGCAAACTGGCTAGTGGCTAGATTAACAGAAGAAAAGAAAATTGTGATCTGCCGAGCGGATAAGGACGGAAAATTTTTTATCCTTAATGACNAAAATNACGACCCTATTATCAGGGGCGTAACGAGGAAGCTCAAGGGGTGCACAATGCCCCGGGCGCGGAATNACTTTTGGGGGGCGTCCAAAAGTCCCAACAATGTCCCATGTACTTTCTTCAATGCAGTACATTTGCTCCCCAAAGAACTTCGTTTCGAACATGGGGGCGCCAAACTTGTTTCTTGCCCCGGGGGCCATCTAACCTCGAAATACCCCTGGCTATTATGATCAAAGAACTGCAAGCACTTTGGAAAAACGGTTGTGTCTGTAGATAGATAAGACGCTTACCTTGACAAATTGAGAAAAGATTGCAACCACCATGTTGTCAAACTCCATGGTATTGGTGCAGTAAACGATGAACTGCTGCTACACGTAACTGGAATGAAATGTAACAGCAGCTCGCACCGCAAGGTCAGTGGCGCATTAGCAAATTTTTTTCGTTGCAGTACACCGGCTTACGCTTATATCGATTTTCAAAACACGCAAGTCAAGCCCGGAGAATTTATTAAATGTGGATATCAAAGAAATACCGGTTCGCTTGCTGCAGTCTGCTGGAAACATCAGCACCTCAAAAATTACTGCATTTCTACAATTCAAACTGAAACCTATCAGCGCAGACTTCTGCAAAAACGGCCCAGGCGAGTTTTACCAACATAGCCGTCAGTTCATTGGAGACCCGCTCAGTTGGAAAGACAGTCTAACTAAAACTTGAGAAACCGGAAAGCAAAAACCAGTGTTTTACGTTGTGGTGGCAAATGTGAAAACACTTTACCCAAGCTTGTGCAGAGACACTGTAACAAAAGCTCTTCAATGTGCATTGGAGAAGCACTCCAACTTCAACACCAACGTGAAGTCTTTTTCGAACTGAACAAAATTTGCCCAATGTGGAGATCAATTTTAAACCCAAAAAAACGGAATTATAACCGGTGATAACCACTCTGTCTCATTATCCTACAGCCGATTGCTGGTGTGCTACGTGAGGCAGAACTTTTCCGTAGATTTATCGATGACGTAATTTGGATATCATCATCATGGTCCATCCCGTCGTTGAAGACGATGAGCTCGGCACTTCTCCATTTTTTCTGTGTAGCTTGTGGCTGACAATGAATACCCGTAGCTCAGAGGGGCACGCCATCTGTTGCGATCAGCAGCAAGTGCTTCCCAGGACTGTGGAGAAATGTGGAAGCTTGCCATGTCACGGTTGATGATGTCCTTGAGCGCAGTTTGGGTATGCAGTTCTCTACGAGGCGCGTTGTATAACTCGCCGTAAAGAATATACTTGGACAGGCGACCATCTGCCATAAGATGGACGTGGCCCATCCAGCGCATACGTCACTGCTGCATGATGGTGATGAGGTCATATGAGCGGTGACATGCAGGATAGTAGAGTGAGGGTCATGGTCCTTCCATGAGACACCAAGAATGGAGCGAAGGCATCTGAAATGAAATGCATTGAGCCGGTTTTCTTGGTGGCGGTATGTGCACCACGCCTCGCTGCTGTATAGCAGAATATTCGGGACGTACGCGGTGTAGACCCTGATCTTTTGTTTAATACTGAGATGGTGATTTTTCCAAACCCGAGAACTAAGTCGCCCAAAGTTGATGGAAGCCTTTTCAATTCGTTGGTTGATTTCGTCGTACAGATNGTTCGAANAGTTGACAACAGATCCCAGATAAGAGAACTTGTCAACAACATTAACAGTGAACCGTTGATGAGAATGTGTGGTGGATTGAGTGTTCCGATTGGCATCACGACTGTTTTCTTCAAGTTGATGGTCATACCGAAGTCAGTGCAGGCCTCAGCACAACGTTCGCACAGAATTTGCAAGTGCATCTCGGAATGAGCAACTGGGGCAGAGTCATCGGCGTACAGCAATTTACGAATCAGTACATGCTTGGTCTTGGTTTTAGCGCGCATCTGGGAAAGCTTGAACAACCNGCCGGTGCTATGAGTGTGGAAAATGACTCCATCCTCTTCTGGGAAAGCGTGTGCAAGAAGAGCTGAAAAAATATACCGAACACTGTCGGCGCCAGGACGCAGCCCTGTTTGATCCCTCTGCAAAGTAGAAAAGTTTTAGAGATGGAGCCATCAAACTGGACTGTTGCCTTCATGTTTTCGTGGAACGCTACAAGGACGGAAAGTAGCGTTTCAGCGCAGCCCAACAGTTTGAGTATGTTATACAAGCCGGACCGGCTCGCCGTATCGAAGGCTTTGGTCAGGTCTATGAAAACCACACACAGCGGGCGTGATTGTTCAACGCTTTTTTCTTGGAGCTGTCTCAGTGAAAATACCATGTCTGCTGTATTTCTAGAGGGTCGAAAGCCACATTGACTCCCACGTAGAGTTCTGTCAGCAGTCTGACAGACTCTGGACAAGAGGAGACGAACAAAAACTATCCGGGCAATACACAAAAGCGAGATGACACGATACTTGTTGCAATCCCTACGATCGCCCTTGTTCTTGTAGAGAGTAATGACGTTGGTGTCTCTGAAATCGTCCAGAAGACAACGTCTGTTCCAGCAGTTTGTGAATATGCGGAAGAGGGCCGTTAGAAGAGGTTTGCCACTTTTTAAAATCTCGGGGGAATGCTATCTTGCCCAGGAGATTTCTTGTTCTTGAGACCTCTGATTGCAAGTTTCACATCTTCCATGGTGAAAGGAGTGTCCAGTTCTTGAAGGACAGGTAGCTACTGCAGGCTGGATAATGCCGAACAGCTGGCATGGGTTGGTTGGGAATAGATGGAGCTATAGTCATCTACCCAGCGATCCATTTGGATAGAGGTGTCAACCACAGTTTCCCTGTAAGCTGCGAGTAAAGGGGACACTTTCTTCGGACTTGGGCCGATGGCTTCACGTATATCACTGTAAAGTCCATGAAGGTCACCACAGTTTGCGCATTGTTGTGTGCGAATACTCAAGATTTTCCTAGTTGCATTAGACTGCAAAAAAGACGTTGAACGGTGCGTTTTGCAGTCTGCATAACCTCCTGTGAGCGGAGAGGCTGTTTCTCGCTGTTACCTTTAATCTGGCTGATCGTTTAGCACCAAGGGCAGGTAGAAGATGTTCGGCATTAACGCGAAACCAGTCAGGAAGCGATTTCGATCGGCGACCGTACGCCTGTGCACTGGACATAATAGCATCACGGATCAGATGGTAAGATTATAGTGACAAGTTTAAACGATAGCAGCTGTTGGAAACGCTGATTGCGGAGAGAGTCGCATGGAGAGGAGACGACTACAAGAAGCAAGGGCTTCGGTCGAGTTTGATAGAACTTCTTTCGTGTGATTGGAGCTTGCAGCGAACCAGGGCATGATCAATTCCGCAGTCTGCGGAGTGTATGCTGCGGCACTGCTTGAGGCCGCGTAGCTTGCGTCTTCGAATGATAACGTGATCTAGTTGATGCCATCTACGAGAGCGTGGGTGCATCCAGGTTACCTTGGACCGTATCGAGCTTTCGAAAAAAGTGCTCTCAACGGAAAGGTTGAATAATGAACACAGCTCAAGTAGGCGCTGCCCGTTTTCATTAATTTTTCCTACACCAAAGCGCCCTTTAACGGAGGTTCATGAGTCAGGATCAGCACCGATGCGTGCGTTGAAGTCTCCCAACAGAGCGATATCGTGACCGGCAGGAACGCTTGAAAGGAGATTACTGAGTTGCTGATAGAATTCGTCCTTATTTTCGTCAGACGCCTGCAGCTTCTTGCGTGTGAGCGGCGGTTCAAACCAAATCCACAAGGTCCTCAAGCCATTTCGTGTTGTTGATGTCAGGGTACCGCAGGTCTTCCAGGCAGTTCAGAGTGCGGAGGATGTTACAATCCAAGATTATATGTTTGGCCGACCACTCCTCCGCGTCACAGATGCATTTGGATGTATCTTGGATGCCCCAGCGGTACAGGCATGTACCAAAGCGGCCGACGCTGGTTCGTAGTCTATTCAGTGCTACTCAGAGACTCCGGGGTAGGTCTGAGCTAGACGGGAGGCAAACGGGAGGGGTGACTAAAAACTGGCCCTGTGGTGTGGCACTTTCCCATGCCGCTCTCCATGACTCTAGGAGATTGAAGCCGGAGTTCACCAGCGTCGCAGCATGGCCGTAGAAGGGGCTTCGTGAATGCAGGCGCTGTATGCCGAGGAACTGTACACTATGGAAAAGGGTATGATGGAGGTGGTTAGTGTTCAGCTGTGCCTGGAGCGCTAGCTTGAAAGTAGAATGTTCCCTACGCAGGTGGGTCGGTGGAATGCTCGAGAGTACAGATAAAAGCTCCTTGCGGGTCAGTTTCAGGCACTCAGAGATGATGTGCAACGTATCGTTTAATGCACCAAATAGCTTTTTAGCGTGGGTGCTGCAGCACCAAGCTGGGGTGGGGTATTCCGCGGCACTATAGACCAGGCCCAGCGCTGAAGTGCGCAGAACAGAGGCGTGGGCACCCATGTTGAGCTAGCCAGGAGACGTAGGAGGCAATTACGGGCTCTGACTTTGCCACAGACGCCAGCAGCTTCGGCGCATACACAGAAATCACCATGATGTATGCGCCACTAGTGCGCACTCTGATCGACACAAGACGAAATAATGGCTGTTCGGCGCGAGGCAGAAGTGTGTTGCGGACAGCTATACCAAGTGCCGGATTAAGGTAGTGCGGGGTCTGTAGCATAACAGCACGGGGCTCTAATTTAAAAATACACTTGAACAAAGTGAACAACTGTTAAATCATAAAATCTGTGGGCATCCATGTGACCACCATTAGGTATATGGAATTTTGTAAGTACGAAAACCTGGTCCTGAACAACAACTGGTGGACATTATGGGCCACATATCGTTTGTTACCAAAAACGTATATACGTATTTTTTTACCAAGAAGGAATACATTACTCTACAGCTCACAAGTACAGAGACGGTAAATAATGCTTCCAGACNCATCAACAAATTTGATCATTGCTATATCCAGACAGTGGAGTCTAAGTATTAATGTCGAAGTCGATTGTCAAAAGCAGTAAACCTACTGCTGATTGAATTTTCTAGATTTTGCCAGAGCAAATTTGTTTATGATACTGGTACTGTTTATTTCACGTAGACGTTCATGCTCCACACTCCTTAGAATCAGGCTGCTCAGCTTGTTCTGTCTAACGGTGCTCCTTTGTTCGTTTTACCATCTTAAGTTTAGAAAATGACCGTTCTCCACTGCAGTTAGTCACAAGGAGAGTTAAATAAATGCGCGAATCATTTCCAACATTTGTAAAAGAAGACTCCAAGAATTCTACCCGATGGCTAGTGAATAAATGTCAAATCCAGGGCTGCCAGTAAGAGTTGTTGAAAAATCCCATACACACCCACCAAAAAAAATTGAACAGGATATTCCAGGTAGACACAAAATTAGGTGAATCTTTCTGCTACATCTACCATACCTGATCATCTGTACGTAACAAAAAGTGCGAGTGAATATATACTGCAACTTTGCTAATGAACTTTTGGGTCTGTCGGAATTTTTATATCCGTACAGTAACATGGACTTGTTTGCATTTCTAACGGTGATCTGACAGCATTTACAACAATTATTCTGTTGCGACCCTTTGATATCTGGATCTTTCAACCGCTCTACTTTATAATTGCTGTGTTTACCGCTTCACATTCTTCTTTGGGCTTGCTTCATTAGTATCTCTGTCACTTGAACTCACTGCACCAACTCATTGCAATATTAGCTATAGCTAATGCTAACAGCTCATGCGGTGATAATATATTGTTTATCAGTTATGCTATGGACAAAGGTATACCTTGTTAAAACAAGATAAAGGAAGATGAGACTAAAAGTAGAAGTATGATAAATCATACCTTATCTTAAATTACCGCTACGCAGTTAGATCCTGAAAACCCCAGATCTTCAGAAGAAAAACCCAGAAAGGCATCAAAAACCCAAATCTAGGGTCAAAACCCCGGGTTTGGTGCCACTGTTCAAATCATTTTGAAAGTACCAGAAAAGTATCGCAACTTACAGAACAGGTCAATGTCATCTAATGATATTTTTTTAAAGCCATTCATATACAATACAATCAAGCAGTATCTGGGAATTGCTGCGATCTTGCCTCATTGCTTGAGTGGTCCCATAATTTTCCAAATAACTTGTAAAATAGTTTAATTTTAAAATCACAGCATTCTAACGCAAAAGCATTCAATTAAAAACTTTCGCTTAATTGCTTATGGCAAATTTAGCAAAATTGTGACTTATTGGACTGAAAACATTCTATACATATAATCAGAGGTGGATATTAGGAAAGGCAAAATAGGCAGTCGTCTCGGGTCCCATTTTGAGAGTTTCGCACTGAGTTTTTGCATTGTTTCGTTAAAATGTTTATTGATCACTCTAGAGCCACATTTAATAAAGTCTGAGGTAAATCATATGCTTGTGAAAATAAAGGAAACATTATGTGCAAATGTACCAAAAGGGGTCCCTCAACAAATTTACTATGTAGACAAAGAACAATTTAAAATCAAATGACTTAAAACAATTTACAATGCGAAATGGACTTTCCCGCAAAAGCTAATTCCCAGGCAAAATGAAAAATTTAATTTGCTTTCAGCGAATAAAGCTTCTGTATGGCATGCGTAAAATATAGGGCAGTCTTTCCAAGAGTTTGCCTCGAGCACCTAAATTCTAAAAACAAATTTAACCCTAAGGACCCCGGGGCCACCCAAAAGCGAGGGGCCCGTAGCAGTTGCTACATTTGCTGCTATTGTTAATTCGACACTGGCTATACCGACTCCCTGCTTGGGCTTTTCAGCGTTGTCAAAACCGTTCCAAAATATGGTGCAATGTTCTTCTTTGATTGATTCAGATGAACACAACTATGTTTGGCTAAGGGAAGCCAACTGGATGCCGAGGCGGTCCAGTTCCAGTTTAATTAAGGCTGTCTTCCGGGGGAAGGATAGCGTACGACCCGGTCGCGCCTGCTTCGCATACGAACCGACCTGGGCAGCAGCGGCCACATTCCCCGATCTGCCAGTGGCTTAAACAGAATTCTTTTGCTATTCGTATTTGTAATGGATGGCGCCAAGCGCAGGGGCAGATTACGCTTAGAACAGATGCTTGCCCATGACAAATGCCCTCCGCTGGGCCTACCAACAACGTATCCAGCGTAATGCCAGAGAATGACAGTTGAAAAAAAATGACAGTTGGGATGAGGTCAGGCTGCCCCGCAGTGGTGATTTCAATACAGAAGTAGCTGAAATCTGCCACAGCAGGCTGGAAGCCAAGGAACAGATTGTTTACCGCCCTGGCTGAGACTGCTAGCCCTGCTGCCGAGCTGACAGGAAATTTGATGGAGTTCCATCTCCAAGGCAGGTTGCCCAACCTGCCTACCTGCGACTACTTTAGTCAGACCTCTATCCTTTGACCTGTCTGGCATGTGTGGCTCGATTGGGAGCTTGAGCTCCTGCTAGCATAGTTGTAGGGGTCACAGAGGTACGCAAGCCCCTCCGCCGCGACAAGGCAGTGGTCAGGAGGAGTAATTTGGATAACTGCACCAAGAATTGTCAAATGAACGCATTCGACAAGCACTAACTTCAGCATTTGCCCACAGTGTCTGGGAAGTAACGTTTCGCCAAGCTTGCACACTAGAACAAACGAATGAAGTTAAATTCCTAGATGTTAATCATTGCATACTGTAACTAGTAACGATGATTTTGGGTTTGTTAATAAAGACTTCGTAAAAGCCCCAGCGGAGGGAAGCCAGTTCATTAAGGGGAAATCACTCTACCCAAAGACAACATTCAAGTCAACATCATTTGGGAAAGCAATAAGATTGAGGCGTCTCAAGCAAAGAAAACAAGGCTACCTCAGAAGTCGAAAAAGAGATTCGCTCAAACTTCCCTTTGGACATGACTAATGGCATGATAGCAATGGCATCAAATTGGAAGAAAGGCTACGGCCCCCAAAATGCAACAAGAAAGATGACCTACAGGTTTGGGCTACATCTTTTCCCCAACCTGCTAACTTTAACAAAGAGAGAAAAAAACTTAAATCCGAAGGCGACGATAGCCTACAAAAGACCTACTACGATTGGGGAAAAACTTACAAACTACAAGCATCTTGCTTTAAGCAAGACAAACAGCATGTCAAAGGTACGTCAGGGCCTTGCAACCACTGCGCACTTCGTGGTTGTCATGGAAAACACAGCAAATCAATGGTACCATGTATTTCACGAATAATGACTAAAACTAATGCTTTCCCGCTGAACCCAAACTTGACATGCGCGAACTATGGCATTTATGTAGCGACGTGTGTGATATGCCAATAACATTGCGTCGTTGGCCAAATCATGAACAAATTTTCTGCGAGATAGACATCAAACCGCAGTAATTGGAACAGACAAGATTGTAAAAATGACAAAGATGAAATGGCCTTGTCGCGGCACTATTCAGTGTTCCATGCAGGGATGTGGAAGCGGCTATTTCGTCAACCGCTTCCGCTTCCACACCTATCGCTTCCGCTTCCAACAGAACCTGGACTCTAACAGAGCCTGGGCT
>JGI24158J21664_10009553_pt1 | contig 12949 bp, 6 predicted proteins | sample Ectturendosymbi3_FD_21664 | JGI IMG/M metagenome (IMG submission 21664) | reverse complement strand
TACAATGTTGGTGAAAAACTAAGAAATAAACATCAATATTCTGATCGCTAAGGGGGGTGCTTGAGCCCCTTCAGCACCCCCCCTGGCTGCGCTTTTGTTCTGGATTGATAATAATAAACCCAAAAGTGGACCTCTATTTGACAATATGAAAGAAAGTAAAAAAAATTCAAATATGCATTGAGATCTGCCGAAAGTCCAAGAAGCAAAAAGCTGATGCCATGGCTAAAGCTTTGCAGGAAATATCGCCAAAACGTTCTGGTATAACATCAGAAAAAGTAAGACATCATGGTTTCTATCTACAGTGGGTGGTGAAACAGAAAATGAAGCAGTCATTGACATGTGGAAAAAACACTGCGGCATAACTGACTTCATCAAAAAACTGTGAAATTGGTAATTTTGTGAAACAGCATACAAACTCGCATGACAATTTTGAAGGGATTGATGACTTGATGTGCAACAGTTACAAGATTATATCTCTCCTGCACAAACTACCACTAAATGGTGCCGCGGCAAAGATGGCATTTCTGCTGAACACATTTTTTTATGCTGTTTCAAGTGTGTTCAATTACTTGAGTAGTCTATTCAATGTGTGTTTAATGCATGGAAAAAAACTTCCCAGGATTGCATGCAAACTGTCATTGTACCTATTTGTAATAACAAGAGTGGGGACATAAGTGATGCTGGGAATTATAGACCTGTCTCTCTTGAAACTATCATCTCGAAGTTGTTTGAACATTACATTTTGTCCTGCATTTCACCATTTTTGGCAACAACAGACAACCATTTTGGTTTCAAGCCACACCCACAACATGGCACTGACGTGTATTTTCTTACTTAAACAGACTGTGTCGTATTACGTATAAGCAAGGATACCCGAGCGTTTTCAGCATTCTTAAATGCGTCTATTTGACAGAACTAACCACAACCTGCTGCTTGTCAAACTAATCAAGCGAAATGTACCTACGTGCATAGTAAGGCTGTTGTTGAGTTGGTATAGGCAACAGACAATGCAAGTAAAATGGGGCACCAACTTTTCATCCCCCCTCACTATAACCAGTGGAATAGGGTCAGGGGGAGTTTTGAGTCCATATTTATTTGCTGTTTACCTTGATGAACTCTCAGACCGGGATGCACTGTGGAAAATATGGTTGTGAATCATCTAATGTTTGCTAATGATATATGTGTGTTCAGGCCCAGCATTAGTGGACTGCAACGTCTTCTGAATATTTGTGATGACTATGCTGCTGAACACGAAATCGCCTTTAGTTATAACAAAAACAATTAGTGTTCTTTTTGTGCCAAAAGTATAAACAACTTGCTCCATCAAATGATTTTCTGAATGGTGTACGTGTACAATTTTCTGACCAAGTGAAATACCTTGGTGTGTGGATAAATGCTTCACTGAAGGATGATGATGATATTCACAGGGAGTGAAATCACCATACTGCGCAGCAAACAAGCTCCGAGGCACTTTCGAACAGTGCTCTCTTGCAGTAAAAAACATTTTATTTCGTGCCTATTGGATGCCAATGTGTTTTTGCCAATTGTGGAGCAAATACACACAGGCTATGAAGCACTTACAGTACGTGCTGCCTACAAAAATGCCTACCGATTTATGCATTACATATCCAGAAATGGAAGTGTTCGCCCACACCAAGTTAACCATTGTGTTAAGACTTTGATGCCTTGTTGAGAAACAATCTTATCGGTTTCTTAAACGTTGCGTATCTTCATCTAACTTTTTTATCCGATTCTTCAGATGTCTGATGCTTTTTACAAATCTCCATTCTTCCTCAATTATTTAACGCTCCTGTATGACGGTGACCAACTGAAGTAGTTGCTGGTGCGTTGTTTCGTTGTAGGCTACGCGTCTCACCAGTATAATGCTTTTGCTGTAGCAATGAAAACCTTGCTTGTGCTTCGTGGCGCCTCAGGATTTCTGTTTTTCTTGTGATTCCTCTACCACCTTCTACATGTAGACAACGTATGCAAGCTAAACATACATAAACTAAGATATATAACTTGCCAATCACTAACGGCAAATCCTGCTTTTAATTCAGTGAAAACAATTGGCTACCGGCCTCATGCTAAATACGTTGCAAAAGTTTTGAAACCTTGATCGGTACAATTTGCATGCCTCTGTGCGTCAATGTGCACCCCCATTCGATTTATTTTTACTTTTTTCTGTTAGCTGTTTACCTCAAAATTTGATGTCAGAATACCTTCATTTCTCTCCCATTGCCGAATCCCTGTATGATGGTGAGTGAATGACGTTATAGTTTGGGGCGTTGTTATAGTGTTTAGCTCCTCTCAGTGTTGATTGTGTGCTAACACCTATTCTGTAATGCGCTATGGCTAATCATTTTTGTGCTCTTGTGTTATTCGAATGTGTTTGTGATATGGACCACGAGTCTGCGACAAAATGCATAATATCAAATAAATAAAATTACACTGCCTTGCAGTATAACGCACAACCCTACTTGCTCCTTTGGGCAAATATTACGCTGAATTGGAAGTGTTAACAGTCTTTGGTGCCGGCCAGTGACCACATGCTGTAACACAGCTGTCCCTGAGAGAGAGAAGCTTTCAATTTTCGAACAGACGCAAGAATGCCAACTTTGTATCCGGTCATTGCTTTTCATTTGATTAACTGCTTGTCTAGAGAAAACTATATATGCATTGTATGTCAGTCATACCGTTTTATTCATTAAATGTATTGGACAAGTGTATGCCAAGCAAGTGTGAAATCGACGAGTCACCCTGTAATTGAAATCCAGTTTCATAATTCCGCCAACAAATCTTATGTTTACTTGCATCTTTGAAACACTTGCAAGTAAATTGAAAATAATTGTTTTTAATAAAAATTGTACTATGGATATTTTTAACCTATTCTGTATTTTAGATGTTATGCTTTAAAAACACGCCTGATTGTTTAACTTCTGAAATGAGATATCTTGCTTCAAATCAGTTTCGTGAAAATCCTATATTATTGCTTGACAACCTACAAACCGCACGAAACAAATGAAAAAAAATGAAAACCAATATTACTCGATGGTTAAACATGCTTCCTTACTTTGAGAATAACCTAAATCATTACAATCCGAATGATGTGGGTTTCGAGACATCAGCGTGAAAACACTCAACGTATTTCCAAACTATTCGAGAACATTTATGAATAAAATTTATTTGAATACTTCTGTCTGCACCATTTTTCACTTCAGTGTGTGCCTGCAAACTTTAAATCACGAGCTGAATTTTGGTCGGTTGTAGCTTTTTCATCGTTTTAGGCAATGGGTCTGACAGTCAGCAATCAATAACACTTTCTTGGGCTTTAAATGACCCTTGGCTATGAATTCGTGAACAATGATGTAAAGTTTGTTCAAACAGCAGCGGTTTGACCACAATCATCCGCAGGCGACGAGCACCCAATGGACTTCAGTAAGATTGCTAAGCAATTCAAACCACCTTGTGAGTTGTTAGTGCCACGTGAAAGGTCTTTATAAACTACTTGATTGTCAAGGCTTTCGAGACAATATTTAAGTCATCTCAAGATTAAACATTTTGTCTTAGTCTAAACAATTTTCACAATGATTGATTTTTTGCGCTTGAGTGTATCTATAGAAGGCGGCAATAATGATGCACGTTAATTTTAAGTTTGTGATTTCGATTAAGTCTTTGTTTTGTTCGGTCGACGCATAGAAATGGTAGTGCTCTAATCTCAGACAGCAACCAATCAGAACAAAATGGCGGCTAGGAGAATAACAACATTGAAGCCTGAACTCAGTTTGGTGTTAAGTGGTAGGCCTACAGGTAAACAAAGGAGGTAGTTTTTCTGGGAACGGCGTAAAAACACTTGATATCAAACCTTACGTCAGATACTAGCAGATGAAGCTCCATGCAGAAGACTGCACAAACAAGTCCAGAATTTAACAAGTTTGTCACGTGCTTTTAGTTCTTGGGCCTTTTCCATTGGTTATACATGCTGTAGCATTTCAGTTTTGTACGAAACGTCTTGAACAGGAAAAGTATCAAGACCTTTACGTACAGATAGATGCATTTATTGTGAATAGTAGTTTTAATTGGAACAAGTTGATTTTTTTCTGAATGTTGTTTGAAGTTAATGGCTCTAACAGTTTTCAGTTCAAGCTGCCAAACTTAATCCAAATGCAGTAGCATTTAATCTAATGTTGAATCAGCCAAATACAGTTCTTGCCACCAACCTGTAAGCTAAAGCTAAGACAACATTCGGCTTTTAATTCGCACAATAAGTGATTCCACACCAGCATGCTTACTTCAGATTATAATCTAAAACCTATAGTTTGCTCAGTAAAGTTGTAGCGCAGTTCTTCTTTAAAGGCAGTAACAACATTTTTAAATTGAGCAATGAAGAATATTTTGTTCATGATTTTATTGTACAAGAATCAAAACATCAGAAGGCATTTGTAGAAACTAGTTTCACGCAACGTTTTTCAGGACGATAATAGCTAATAAGAGTTGCTCGCTTTTATCGCCAAGAAATAACATCAGATGAAACCGTGGAACTTGCGCCTGGCATAAACTGGGTTGATTTTTGCAAGACTGGAACTTAACATTTTCCTAAAAAACACCTTGTCGCTCACTACCCTTACCGACACAGTACAACACAATCGATTTTAAAGATCGGTTTATCCAACTGAAGGTGCAGTTGTTTGAAGCAAGCTAGTCAAATTGATTATCAGATTCAGTGCAAATTAAAAACAAACTTTTCAGAAAATTTTGTCGCAGGTTTGTCTATGCCACAAACGCTTGTCGTGGTAGAGCAACGCGCTGCAGACGAATCTCACGTGGGCGAAAATGTCGGATAACTCTACTAGGTTTACATCCTGGTAAACGTACCTTGAGGCGCCGGTCTTAAAGCGTTGGGAGATAATATGGAAGAAAGCTGTTCATCCTACACCCTGCAAACTCAAATAGCGGGTTTTTCGTATTTACCTCACACACCAAAATTTGCCTAGCAGAAAAACTTTTACATGTTTGGACTTCAAAAGGTTTCGATTACGAATGACATTTACCTACTTCTGCCAGAAGTTGTGCTAGCATTTAGCTAAATTTTGTATTTCGATGCATTACTTCTAGTGTTTGCAGTGCATTGATCGTGAACAATTCCCAAAGAGAACAAAAGTGGATTTTATGTTTTTCACAAATCACAAGTTAGTTCACTAAAAAATTAGAAAGAAATGTTTAATCCCTTCTAATATTCTATGACAGTTGCCAAATCATTAGTCTTCTCAATCAAGTTTATGGAAAAGGAAAAAGTTACAGTATGGAAGTTTAAAATGTGAAATGTCCAGCGAAATTAATGACATAATTTTCTAATATGAAAAACTGTAGCATCCTACATGATAAACACTATGAAAGGATTGCTGTATCTCCATGAAATCCAATGTTTTCACTTCATCTAAGGCTAACGTATGTGTCGGTTCGTGATGTTCATGCTGGTTTTCACATAATGCCAAATAATGTGCATAGTGTGCTTGACAGGGTCAAAACAATTAAGGATATAAGAATTACATTACCTTGGAAAGTGTCAAATATTAAAAATTCTTCCTGAAGCTTCTGTAACTGGGCTCAACCTATCAAAGCTATCAGTCCGCTGTGGCAGCAAGCCATTGTTTCCAGAAGCTTCACACGTATTTGATGTAGCTCATATCTCAAAATAAACGGAAACAGTGATGGGTTAACAACACTTTTGAATGCCAATAGCAAACGGTTTCCGAATAGAGAAAGATTGAATTCAAGAATATAGCCACAGATGTGTTTACCGCAGTCACTGAAAACAAAGTATAATAACGTGACACTTTCTTAGTTTTTTAAGCCCAAAGAAAACAAGAACAGCACATGTCACTATTAGCAAGTTTTGATCAGATTATGATAGCATAACGTACAAAGTTTTTGCAATTTTTAGTATCCTCGACACAAGCTTATCTATGTATTAACATGCAGTTATGCTTGTCTTCAAGTTCGATATCAGAATCAAAACAGGTCGGTATTTGTTTTGTCTTGTTTTACAGACAACATATTTTTGATTGCATAATGGCCGTCACTAATATTCCTGGTGCCTGTTCGTTGAAAAGTTTTCCAAAGTGATATTCCTGTTCATCAGCAGTATCATTTTTGTGATGATTACTACGACTCAAATTTGAAAATATGCATCACTTTTCAACTTGATCTAACTTTGATTATAGTGTAAAAAAACAACATGTTTATGTTACTTGAAACTGATTTTAAAACAATGTGAAGCATAAACACCAATACCGTTTTGTTGAATACTACTTTACAATTTACTGAGTCATTTCAGTTTCGCAAGTGTGTTTTCGGATGAATCTGGGTAAAACCAAAGACTACGTTTGTGGAAATACTTGTATTCGTGACAGAAGTGATTAAATCCCAAGCTCATTGTAGATTGATCGCAACTGCGATAGCCCTTCATAGCATTCAACAACTTAATAACCATTTCAACAGCATATCATTCAAAAACAGAAACGTGAGAATAATTGCATCATTATCTGCAGAGCAAGATGATTGCGAAATCTGAGATGAAATGTCTGGTGCATTTACTTTTTGTCTTTTCAGCTAAAACAATGTCGTCGCACAAGTACTTGAAAGACATTGCATAACAGCTTTAGCAAAAGCTGTAGTTCCTTACTTTAAGAGTTTGCAAAATACAATCACCCTGCCTTGATTCGTATCTCTTCAGCTTCACCAACGCAATAGAAAACCTTTGAAACATCAATGCTTAGCATCTGTGCGTCGTTGTTGAGACTGGTAGTGCAGTTTTATAGCTTGCAGAACAGAACAAACAACAATTGCAAGTCTGTTTTTTAATCCAGATCAACGTTAGGCTTTCAGCAAACAACTGCCGCATTTAAATAAACTTGAAAGTGGTGAAAGTGGAAACTCCGAGTTTCTTTTTAAGAAAAACGCACAGCGATGAATCATCACAAGCAAGCCTGTTTTTAAATAATGAGCGGCGATAAGAAGTCTTGCTGGTCCACATTTTATGCGGCGGTTTGATCGTATAAACGGTAAAATGTCAGCGAGCGACGGAAGTCAGATAAGATGAATCATGCGCAATTGCAGTAGACGCAAACCGCACGGATGGCAAGCGCATGTCTGCTTCGTAAGCAGAATGGGCAGTCCGATTACGTCTGTTTGCTTCCCGCTGATCTCGTTACTATGTAAGACCAGTCGTGTGAAAGGCGTCGTTCGTGCGTCACTGCTACCGGCAAGACTTGTCACCGCCAAACTGCATTCTTGCACGACAGCCTTTCCTTTCTCACTGTGAACAAAACCAAAGCAAGACTTCTTGCGTTGCAACGGTGTTAGTCATCGCGAGCTCTGCGGAAGCGATCATAGCAACAACCTGGAATGTCGGTGGTGTAGTGAACAAACCAAATGTTTTTGGGTATTTAGCTATAAAGCGCGGTTACAATACGTATTAATCATGCTTTGTTTCTTTTGTCAAAGAAAACAACCTTCAATCTGTATTGCAACAAAATGCTTTTCAGCTTCAGTGATAAATTTATTTTTGGTTCACTTTCAGTAAAAGCTTGTGGTTTTCAATACTGCAAAAAATGCACAATCAAAGCTGTTTTCATCGAGACAGTTCACATTATAATTGTCTTATTGACCCTTTGCTCAAGCTGGGCACTCGAATAATACCATAATTGTCAAAGAAATTACTCAGGATAACGTCCGTGCAGCTAACGTCTTCGTTTGAAACCACTTTTTCGTGAGAAAATTGCTTTTGTATTTGATTGTACTGTGTCTTGTAAGAGGATTTTCAAATTTTGCAACAAATTTTCGCGCCGATTGGAACAACTGGCAACATTGTCTAAAAGGAAACATGTGGTGCTTAAAATTTCACCACACCTCAGAATCTTCGTTGTGCTACTCATGGGTCCACAAACTTTTGCCAGTTTACGAATTCTATCAAAATGTTAATGACTTTTCGTCTCAAATATCTGATAGTGTGTAGAATTTTGCACTGTCTGATTTGAACAGTAATCAGAAAAAAGAGTTATTGGAGTATGATCCAACGTACCTTCAATGCAGGTTAAGTGAAGCACGGTAAATAATTATACGTATTACGTTGACCAAGCCTTCAATTTCTTTAAGTACACTCATTCGAGAATACTGCCACTGGTCCACTGCAGTGGTGGAATTGTATGTTTAATAACGTCATGCTAGCAAATGACAACGGTACCCTATTTCATAATCAGTCGTAATTAGAGTTGAGTTTTATTTGTCAATAATTGGCATTGCAAGAAGAAACAATAAAATCGTGCAAAGACGCCTGGGCATCGAAGTAACCGGAGGATTGTCGAGTCGTTGCCCTTCGACTGTTGAAGAAGCTTAGCTAATGTCCAGGTTCAATTCGAGGTGTTGCGTATGCGTGGGAAAGAGCTGTCACATAATCAAAATAGTTGCGCAGGGAGTTCTGGGTACAACCGGTCTTTCTTGGTGGATCAGGTGCGCAAAGATCTGTGCGTGGCAGAGAAAGTTTAAACCCAACTAAAATGAAAATCTTCCCGGTTATCATAACCGTTTTGCATCTAGCAAGCTGTACAATTGTTTTCAGCGGTTTTTGACATGGGGATAACGGCTGGAAAGATCTCTGTTCCTGCTTCTCCTTGCTCATTTAAAAATGTTGCGGCAATATTTGGATACATTGAGTTGAACACAAGCTTCAGAATGATCTGTCCTATGTTGCCTGCGATGGGTACTAAGAATAAACTTGATGTGTGAAAATATCTGTTCACACATATAAGTAGATACAAATGCTGAAAGCATAGCTATTGCCACCAACAAACAGCTAAATTTCTCCGGCAAATATTCCCCAGCCTGCTTCGATGGAAGCCTCCTGTCTACTTTCCGGTGGCGTAACTAGATGTTTGAGCCAGAGGGGGAAAACTTAGTTGAAGGGAGCCCACTGGACACTGTAGGGGCCACTAGCCAGCACTTAAAAGAAAAGTTAAAAAATGATAGTGAATCCGAATGTCGTTCATGTCTATACTAGCTAAAAAAACATAAACACCCAGAAAACGCAAAAACAGCAATCTACTGAAAACCAAAATAATACTAAACATCAAAATGTCAGCTAAAGGGGACCCACTTTTTGCATTTAGGGTGTGGCTGATCCAGCCAGTAAGGTTAGAGGGGGTGATTTCAGTAATATTTGGTAGTCAAGTCTCATTGCGGTTTGACTACTGCAAGAGAGTTGAAGTGTAGCCTACTTCTCAACACTGCTGTGCAAAAATAGTGGGCGATAAAATGGTCTTTTATCGCGAATGCTGCTTTCCGTATTGTACCAAAATCATAGTGAATAAAGTTACTTTCGTAGGTTTTAGGGAGGCTATCGCTCCAATCGCCCCACCCTGGATCCGCCCCTGCCACTGCTACTTTCAACTGTTTCCAGTGACTTATGCCAATTGACGAATTTAGATATCCACAGTAAAGATGCCTTCTTATCGATGAGCTGCATCTGCTCAAAAGTTTTCGCTGCAGTCTGGCTCGATTAGAAAATAAAGCATTGAACCCACACGCTGAAAATCTTCAAATATATTAGAAAACTCAGACTTTGGGTCTCGCGCTCTGCTTGTAAAAACTAGCTGGAATTGCGGCTTTGATGTGCTTTCTACAGCACTGCTAAGACGACTGTTGTGAACATGGTCAGAGTTTTAACAAGCTATAGTCTCAAACTTCCTCAGATCTCAGTTATGACTAAACACATGATAGAAACTACCCACAGCTTAAACATGGTTAATTTCTTTCAAATCTTGTCACTAAGTTGCTACATGAATAATTAATTCTGAGATAAACACGTGAATACATTTTTTTACTAAGCAACTAGCAATTTACTGTAAAAATTGAAAGGGTTCGGCCGAAATTGAAATTTTTTATTAAAAATGCTATTGCTTTCAGTGAAAAGTGCCCTATAACCAAAAAAATAAACTCCACACTTTTCGTAAGTTTTGAGAAGTTCCTGTTGGAAGTTAAGGCCCATACAATAGATGTAAGTAGCAGTACACGAGAACACACACAAAATACGCTCATGCACAGAACGGAGGCGTTAGTATGCATATACGCAATACTAAAAAAGAATAAAAACTAAAATAACGCAACAGCGACAATTGCAATTTCCCATCGGCATACAGAAACATTACATAATGGATAAAAAATGAAGGTGTGAAGAAAGTATCAGATATTTGAATGGAGCGGATTAAAAGAATAGACGACATTGCACACCACTGAACAAATGCATATAAATTGGTTTGAATCAATAAGGCGATTATATGGATGAATTTGGAAAGACAGTGCTGACACGCACGAACGTTTTTGGGTCTGCAGCCCGAAGTTCGATAGGCGTTGTAGTAGGGCAAGGCTGTATGTGCAGTCGTTTAATACCTGGTTGTGTGTAGGCTATTTGTTCCACATTTGGAAGGCACACATTCGTATGCAATAACTTGAGAACAGAATAATTTTTCTGCTCTTGAGCACTGAGGAAAGCTGACTGTGGAGCGTTTTCGCTGCACAGGAAGTCATATCATTTCTCTATTTATGTCGCTTTTTTGAGTTTATTGATGTAACTTGAGAATATTTTTTTCACAACGACCGATACACAAGATGCAGAGACACCGAAAAACTTGAGATTACTTAGCCAAGAATTCCACCACAATTTGTTAGTCTTCTCCGACACTTTGGATTTAATGCTCATTTTTGAGTCGTTTCCGGACGGTGTGATAAGGATGCAGATGCACATGAGTAACTTCACTCCACAGGTGAAAAAAGCAAGGAATCTATCGCAAATTTTTAGTAGGGAATCGATTTCACGTAATACGCATCGTCAGTCCTTACATGTAATTCAAATAAATTTCTATTCTGTTTGAATAAGATGTAAGGACTGACGATGCGGTTTGTTCTTTCTCAACTTATTTAGTGCAATTAAAAGACATGTTTATTTGTATTTTTGGACAATAGCCCTATGTTCTTGCAAAGATTAACTTGACCTAGAGTAACTCCATTGTTCAAAACGTTATGTGAAAACTGGTTTTGTTGGAGAAAACTATAATGTAAACACCAATGTGTATATACTTGCATGGTCTGTTGTGTGCTTCAGTAGCTGCTAATGCAATGTTATATCAGTTGCTCTCAGTTTCTGTTTGAGTCAGAACTGAATAATCAAATATTTTTGGGAAGCTTTCTCTTGAAATATTAGTGTTTTCCTTTGCCCTACAGCTACTTGATTTCACTGCAGAGATTCAAAAATAAATGTTGGTAGTATTATTAGTACATTTTTCATGCATTATTTAAATTATTTATAACAGGTTGCACGTGTCAAGTTTTTGCGCAAACTAAAAGTTACTACACCCAGTGCCGGATTAAGGTAGCGCGGGACCTGTAGCATTTCATGAACGCGGGGCCCCAAGTTAAAAAACACCTCAACACCTGCTAAATCATAAAGTGTGTGGGCAAGGCATCCCTGCTACTAGCTTTACTCTCTGCATGCTCTCTCCAGTTCGCATCGTGACATGACAGTCTGAGTGTATCGCATGCTGACCGCCAGTGTTGCCAGATGGTTGTGACCTAAATCTGCTAAATGGGTCGCAAAAAACTGCTAGATTCTGCTAAAAGTCTTGCCATAAAGTTTCAGCTAAAATCTGCTAAAAGCAGTGAAATTCTGTTAAAAATATGTTATTTTTGCGATGATTAAAATAAACCTATGAAGTTATACAACATATTAATTTTTCGTCTTCACTCGCTCTCAATGAGCATGGGCTGAAAATGCCGATCTTGGTCAACACACTTTTCGGCCCACAAATTTCTTTCAGTTAACATTTTGAAGCAATGTAACTGCAGCTTACCTCGTTTTTTGTATGGCGCAAAGTTCTTGACCAGCTATGTCCAACCCGCGGCCCAATCAAAGGTTTTGTGCGGCGCAGTTTAGGTTTTCGCTGTAGTAAAAGTATCCTATATTCTGACAATCTGTCCTTGTTTTGATAATCTTGAATTTGACATTTCTNATGCAGGAGGTNTTCAGTGCCACTTTAACACGTCTGTTACCACTGCAGTTAGGATTCGAAAAAATTTAGTTTGCAAAGCTCAAAGTAAGCCACTAAATGTGCGGCCCTCATAAATATGTCATTCAATGTGCGGCCCTGATTAAAGTAGTGACACAATTTTTGGCTTAGTAAGCCATCTGGGTTGGACATAGCTGTTCTTGACGATCTGTTTCAAATGGTTGCATGCTTTTATACAGTAAAACAATGCTCAACGATAAACAATCTGAGAATAGCTTCAGCCCTACAGTTTTTTACGTCTGGTTTTTGTAACTTAAAACTTCGTGTTTCATTAGGGGCATGCAAAAAGTTCTTTAATCGTATCTGACTGCTTTTGCTACCAGTTATGCTTTTCAAGCTCAGAATGTTTCGCTATGATTGCATTATTGCAAACTTCGCAAAAGGTTTTTCTTGAATTAGCAGGATAAGCAGTAACCACCGAGTCAACTTTTAAGTTCTGAATCTTGCAACCATATATGTCAAAACTTTTTGCAGCTTCGGTTTGCCAGGAAGTTTTTAACCATGCAGACATTATTCCTTACTAGCGTAAGTGAACCACTTGGAAATATCGTGTCGTGGGATAAAAACATATTCTGCCAATGTTGTGTTTTAACCTCACGTGCTCACTAAGCACACAAGCAAATCATTTAGGCCAGGGGTCGGCAACCTTTTTTGCACTGCGGACCGGTTTGAAACTGAATTTTTTTCGCGGACTGGCCTTCAAAAACCACGAATGTTCAGCAATGAATCTTTATTGCAACTCATGTAAGTTATTACAACTTTGATTCAATGAGAACCTTGAGCTTGTTTTGCCGCAACGAGACGCTCCCACCTAGGAATTATGGAACTCA
>JGI24158J21664_10009551_pt1 | contig 12950 bp, 10 predicted proteins | sample Ectturendosymbi3_FD_21664 | JGI IMG/M metagenome (IMG submission 21664) | reverse complement strand
TCAGTGGATTTGCGTCATGAACATATCAGACTGCAGTTGTGGTGTGATTAAGCTGCATAATGGCCCAAATGGGTGGATAAAAACTAGCAGATTTTCTTGATTGGATTTTGGTTCATGAACCCATTTTGGTTCATGAACCCATAATCACATTCGTGAACCCTAAGTGGTTCATTGATCTCTGATTGAGAACCCCTGGTATATAGTAATTTTCATTCCTTGATTTATGAACTATGGAATGGTGTCTTTTTTCTTTAAACGTTAACTGCTGGTGTACAAGTATATCATACCTAGAAAACCCGCATTAGCTGCTATTTTTGTGCCACTTTGCAACTCCTAGACAGCCATTTCAAACCCTCAAGAGATTCAACAAGTCTTCTAGTGTGCAATAGAAAAAGATTTTGGTTTTGGGTTTCAGGTTTTTTGTGGGTGATTTCATAAGTGTAGTAGGTTTTTTGCCATTTTGGCTCAGGTTACCTGGACCTGGGCCCAACTGAAAGATGGAAGTATTTTGCTCAAATTTTTATTGGCAATTAGGCTAGAATCCGGGTCTTTTGAGCCTTTGATCAGCTTTCTAGTGTTTCTGGTTCAAAAGTAACGGCCTAAAAACAACAAGTTAATTATCTAATTATGGGATTAATTATTTTGTTTTTTTTTCAGGCCATAACTTTTGAACCCGGAGCCTCAGAAAGTCAATCAAAGGCTCAAAAGACACGGATTCTAGCCTAGTTTCCAATAAAAATTGAGTCAAACACTTCACTCTTGCAGTTAGGCAGAGGGCCAGGTAATCTGAGCCAAAATGGCCAAAAACCAACTCCACTTATGATGTCACCCACAAAAAAAGAAAACCCAAAACCAAAAATTTTTTTTCAGTGCAAACTTGAAGACTTGCTGAGTCATTTGAGGGTTTGGACAGCTCTCTAGCACAATTGGCTGATGAGTTATGGAGTTGCTAAGAGGACACAAGAAACTGGGATTTCACTGAAAACTACTGGCAGCGAAGGTGTTGATCTGTTTCTGTGTAGATAACTTTGTGAGGTCATTCAAGATTAAAGGCACAAGTGGTTCAATGCTTCAAGCCTGGATCAAATGAGTTTCTGGGTGAAACAGATTTTCATTGTATAAGATCTGGTGTTTTTCACGTTGTGTGTTACTTCTTTTGAAACAATAAATTCTTTTTATTCAATCTATGAATCGAAATGAGTAATTTGGTAGCCTGTATCTTCAAACCTGAGAACTTTTATTTGTTTGACTGGATTGATTCTGTTATTTGCACAAGAATTATTTTACACCATCAATGCTGAGGTTTGTCTGAATTCATGTCTGACATTACTAAAGCTCAGTTTGCCAATATATATTTAGATCCTATTTGTGCATCTAGAGCAACTTAGGAACATTTCGTTTTTATGTGTACTGGCTTATTTGGAAGTTTTTCTTTCAATAGGTAAGCTGTTTGTTGACTCTGGTTGTTGATGAATCTTAGTTTCTCCAAGCACTTACTGGTTACTGTTGGTGGTGGAGCTTCGTGTTGTCGAAAGTGCTATTGGTAAACCCTCCAACAGTCTTAGGCCATTAATTTTACACCAAGGTATGCATTGTGCTTTTATAGCACTGTTACTATTTTCATAATTTTGTTTGAAGGTTCCTGTTAGCCATGCTTTGCTGAACTCTGCCCAAACTGAAAGTTCTGGCCATCATCCTTCTGTGTACTCCAATTCTAAACTAGTTAGAAGTCAAGAACATCTTGATAAAGCACCACTCAGTACCCAGCTTGTTGGTAGGTCGTTATTTTTGTGCTTGTGTTTTGTTGTTATGGTTTCTGGTTTATGTTATTTTTAAAACTGCGTTTGTTGGCATGGCTTTGTAATGAAATGCAAATTAATTAACACTTTCGCTGCCGGTGTTTTCAGCCAAAATCAGCAGATTACACGTATCTTAGAGAGCTATTCAAACCCTCAAAAGACTCAGCAAGTCTTCGAGTCTGCAATGAAAAAAAATTTTTGGTTTCGGATTTTTTGTAGGTAACATCATAAGTGGAGTAGTTTAAGGCCTTTAGGGACGAAGCAGCTCTATCAGAGTCAGTCCCACTGGGGCTCGATGAAGGATTGATAGAGGGTCTCGCATTTTTTGTCCCAACATGGCACATAGTTCTTGCGACGGGCACATGGGATACATTGTTTGGCCACATATAACAGGCTCTCGCAAAATTCTTGGTATGCCCTCTCGATGTTTGTTGTATCCAGAGGTGGCAATCTCTCAAACAACTTAACCTGTGAGAAGGCAAAAGCGCTCCAATCAGCCTTGCGAAAGTTCCAACGCTTCACCGGATTGTGGGCTGGAACCTCGAGTCTTGGTGGCATAATGAGGGAGGGCCGATGCTGTGACCGCGGGAACTTTCCTAGAACACGTCTGTCCGGCAGTCGGCTGTCCTGGCCGAAATTAACGAAGGCCAGATCCGGATTGGTGCCGACGTTCCATTGGTGAGAGGTGAAACTGGCTGCTTTATTTGGGTCGTACAGCAGTCCAGTGTTGTTGGATGTTGCCCAGGTGTCCAGGCTCTCACCGTCGGAATAATTTGTAGCCCCAGTTGACATGTTGGCAGTTGAAGTCGCCAACATACAGACTGAGGTGTGGGAACGTCGGGATCGGGATGGCCATAGGTGTGAGTCGTGAGCGTGGAGGTAAGTAGACGTTAATGATCTTGTATCCTGCGACGTCTACGCACAACCACTGTCTCTGATTGTTCTGGAGACTGATCGACCAGTGACCATTCCAAACACTCATGGACAAACGTGGCAAGGTCGTGGTTCCTGCTCAGGACTGACCCAGCTAGTGAGAAGCTGGAGATCACTAGTTTGTCTGCAAGTTTTGCAGTGGGTTTCCTGTAGGACGATGATGAATGCCTTGTTCTTATAGGCTATCTGCTCAATAATGCTGATCTTGTTTGCGATGAACCCCTTGGTGTTCCGCAGGAGTATGCTGGGTCGTGGGTCATCTTCGGCAGCAGCTCTGCTGCTGTCAAGCCTTGCGCCGGGCGTTTCCCTACCCAGCCCACACTGAACACATCCAGCACGGGTAGCAGTGGTTGCTCTCATGGTGACAGCTTTGGTTGACATTCGTAGCAATTTCATACAGGGAGAGCCACGTGAAGGCATCTGTTATCCTCCCCAACTGAAATTCAGTTGATTTATATAAACTACTACATTGATTATGTACATAGCCTACTGCAGCACTTATATTTATGAGTCCACTCTGAGTGTATATAAATAGACAACACCTATCCTCGCAATGTAACGCTAACTCTTCTACTGCCGAAGTGCCTACCCGTTTGTAACTAAAACTATTATTTTTGTTGCTAAGTTACTACTAGACACTACTTCTGGCGGCCAACGGATTGGTTAGCTAGAACATAACCAAACACTGTGCTTGCCGCTGGAGCGTATGGATTTAACGCGCATAAGCTCGCAAATTCCCCTGAGACTATCTATATCAACCGATGTTGAGAGAGAGAAAATCCAGCCTTCAAAACCGCGGTTGATCGCGCAGTGACGTAACGTGAAGAATTCCAAGTTTAATTGCGAAAGTAATCATGGATTACAATTGAATTAGTAATGTAATCGATCACGATTAACTGTCATTTTTGGTCAGTTTAGTCGATCACGATTACACTAAAAATTGTAATTGAATAGGATTGACGATTACGATTGCCTCATGTCTGCATTGTGGTTGAATTCTGAATTCAGTGTTTTTTCCCATGGGTTTTGAACCTAGTTTTGTTTAGAAGTAAAATGAAATGCTGACTTTTCCATGATTTGCATTGTTCTTTTTCTTCTGCAGCTCAACAAGGAAGAGAAAATCAGCCCTCCACAAGAGATGTGGATGCAAACTTGCCCCCTGGTTGGTCAGTTGATTGGACTATCAACGGTCATCATTACTATGTTGATCACAATACTAACACAACCCACTGGACACATCCATTAACTTCCGATAGCCTTCCTCCTGGTTGGGAAAAAGTCACTTCATCTAAATATGGCACTTACTACGTCAACCACGTTAGCAAGATTACACAGTATGAGCATCCTCTGACTCCCAGGTATAGCCTTGCTTGACGTAGTATTGCGCATACTTTTCAAAAGCGATTGATTGCGAATGCAATCTTTTTGAACGACGTTTGTTATAGTAATGGTATTTTGTCAACTGCCAAATGGCAGCTTGCCACCTGTCAAAGGCTTGTCAACTGCCGACAAACAACGTTTGTGACTGTAACTTGTCAAGTGCAAAATGGACCATGTTCAGGTCCTGTGCTGCTGATAGCATGATAATTAGACGACTTAGCGTTTGAATGGCATGGCGTTGGACGATATCACCGCGATATCACTATCAGCAATGTGGCAAGTGGTAACGTAACAATTGAACGATAGAGTAATGCCAGATCGACTATATCATTCCGGTCGCTCAATTTTCCTGTTGCTATTTCAGTCAACGAATTGTTGGGTCAATGCAGGTTATTAAGGTGTTTTAGGGACCCGATTAGGGTTCCTAGAATTGAAATTTTCGGGTCCCTACAGGTCCATACCGAGTACCTAACATTTTCCTTAAGAAAAACCCTGGATCAGTGTACTGTGTTATTATCCAGTTGTCCTGCCACTATACGTCATGCTATCTGGTTGTCATGTGACCACATCTTTGTGCCGTCAAATGTTCATTCTTGACCAACCATAATCGAAGTTGTAGGGTATTTACATCACCGGGAGAGTCTTCATCTGCATAATGTGTGTAGGTCGGCGTCTTGATTTGTTATAAATATTTTAACGAAATTTGCTATGAATCAAAAGTAAATGTATTCTTGATGAAAATGAAGGTATTGCAGATAGAGGCTGCGAAATTTCCTTGCATTCAACCCTAGGGGAATAACCTGTTTGCGAGTATTGACTGATGCATACACCACAGATATTTCAGAGTGCTAAAATCGAACAAATTAGGGTAGTCTAATTGGAGGATTGAAACAATGACAACATACCCTACCTATGTTAGTTATATAATTTAATCGACAACACCTTTTCACGATTTAATCAAACACGCCGCTATTCACACAGTCCTGTGATTTATTTGCAATATTTCTCAATGGCAGCGTGGGCGCATTTTGAGAATTGCACATGTTTTGAGTGGTAATGGAAGTTCGAACAAGGCTTGCCAGTGAGACAGCTCCAACACTTCTGCTTTTTTACGTCTTTTCAAACTTCATTTTGCGGATGAGGTGACGCTGTGCAGTTTTGTGTTTGTTATATTGTATATTGGTGCAAGAAAAACGGGACTTGCATCTAAGGCTTGGCTCACATGCCGGTTGACGTCAGCTGTGCAAACATATCAAGACCATCTATCTATCGTTGCGACGGCAACAGTTTCTGGCCGTTAGTGCGTTGATAGAGCAAAGAATATTTGTATCTTTTGCAGGGAAAATGTGAGGAAACCTCAACAGCCTTTACCACCGGCGGAGCCCAGTCAGCAGTACGACACGTGGCGGTTGAATCAAGTTGTTCCAGCGAACCCCTATCTTAGCACGACTGAAATACCACGTTGGTTGCAAGTTTATTCCAAAGCTCCGCAAAGGTAGGGCATTTCGAGCTGTGAAAGTTGCATTAGGTTTGCTCTCTGTGTAGCAATCATGATTGAGATAAGCCAGCTTGAGGTGAAATAATTGAGCACTTTCCATATCGTGTGAAATGTATGGTCGTGTTCAGTGTCTGGTGTAATATTACGCCATCTGTGCCAACTGTCGTTCAGAAAAAAAGGGACCGATTACAAAATTCTATATTTCAGTGTTTCGGAGTATTTGTGGCTCGAGTGTCGCTGCACATTTTTCTTACGGGTTATGGTTTATTCATGCATAACTGGCAGCTTGTTTCAAACAGGGTTTTTTAAGGCGTTTTAGGGACCCGATTCGGGTCCCTAGATCTTCAAATCGAGTCCCTAGAATCAGAAAATTATCATCTGGTCCCTAAAATCAGAGAAAATCGGGTCTCTAGAATCAGAGAAATCGGGTCCCTACAGATCCAAACCGGGTTCCTAACATTTTCCTTAAAAAAAACCTGTTTCAAAAGAAACTTTTGCTGAAAACACAGTAAACTTAACCAGCAATTGCCATTATTGGTTTGTGAGTCCACTCAAAATTTCAGCTTAGCTTTATGTGAGCGTTGCTTTTAAATTGCATTGACATTAGTAAGTGTGATGTCAGCAATAGCTGTTTGAAATGTTTTTCCGATCCTGCACCTGTATTTGCAGCTCTTACAGAAAAACCCATCTTTGTTGTTGCGTAGAAAAAATAGCGAAAGCCTTCCATTAATCTAGTGTACGAGACTTGAAGTGACCTGGTATTTTTCTAACTTGGACGAGCAATCTCATAGTTCGTTTGAGTGGCTTCGCTGGGTTTCCTTATTTTCTTCACTTTGTTTTATTTTTGCTGGAGTGATAATAATCGGCTATTTGTAGAGCTGATATAAAACGAAACAAGTCGTCCGTTTTGTTGAAAGTAGTGCTAAGCAACTAGATTAGCCTCATCACTTAGCGTACATATCATCTGCAAGGGATGCACAGTGGACCGATACGTGTACATATCATCTGCAAGGGATGCACTGTGGACCGATATGTGCAAACGTGGGAAAAAGGTTTTGGATGTACAGTATCTCGAAACTAGAACCAATTCGAAAAAACTAATGCAATTTTCGGATTCAGCGATCCAGATTTACTCCAACATGTTCTCATCTCATGAGCAAACAAAATTTTGTTGGCCAGTGAATCGGCTATTTGCACCGGACGCCCACGCTCAGTTTCAAGTTTGGCAATCGTTTAAAGACCAATAAGGCAGAAATGTTTCAATGTACGCTGTCAGTCCAATGCAGCCGGGTTAATTGCGGGATCTGTCCATACTTGTGAGATGCTGCCAAAAAATTAAAAATTGCTTAACACCTTAATCTTGTGGGGTATTCATAGTTTTGTTCGGTTTTTGAAGGTTGTCTTAATGCGTCGAGTTGATAGAAATTGTACTGGAGTTGCTGAAGGATATGCCTAGTTTTTGTGATTCAGATATATTTTACTATTTCGCCGTTGTGTGTTTATTTGGGCCGTTGAGCATGACAAATTTTGTCTGTACGGCTTTTCTGTAAAATGTGAAAAAGATCTTGACTGACGTTGTTGACCTGCTTTCATCGGTTTGCGTTATCATATTTTTTTCTAAAACCGTGTTTCTCCGTCTCTCATGCACACCTGTGTGGCAGTCGGTGAAAGGTAGCTGCTTTACATGGTCTTTGATTTGAAAATGATTCAATGCGCAGGTTTGACAGCAAGCTTCGCTGGGAGTTGTTTCAAGTACAAGAGCTGGATTGTTTCGGTGAAATGTTGACGATGCTGATGAAGAAGGAGCTCGAGCAAATTGTAATGTCATACGAAACCGCGCGACAGGCTATTGTGGCCGAAGTCGCTGAACGCAACAGGACCTACGCCAGATACGAGTCGAATGTTTAGTATTCTTTCAACTTGCCGTGTTACGCGCTGTGGTACCGTTTTAACTGTCTGCATGAAATAATCTATATGTTTCGTTTTGTTTTTTGAGAAATGTAAGGCTATTGTGACTTTTGTGATACCTTCAAAGATTTTGTCAAAAGAACCCATTGACCTACTTGCGAGTGACGAAAATCTGTAAAAATATCCTCTAGAATCGACCGACGATAAAAAGTTATGTTGTTCACATGTTTCGAACCTATTAGATGTAGCAATGGCCACTTTTGTTGGTCCTGTTTTCTGTGTTCGCCTCAATCGTGGGCCAGTAACTGTTTGATACCGTGGCCATGAATATTGATTTTCCGTCACTGCTTAGGACACCATCAGATCTAAATTAATCAGCCGTCAGCAGTTGATGTGAAGATGGGCATTTTGTACTTTGTTGCAAATCGTCCATATTATTTAATAACTTTGAAGCCCTATTGATCTGCAGCGTCACTACCCAAAAGTCATCCCATTGCAGCTTTCTTTTCAAACTTATCAAAGGCTATGACACCTTTTAGAAAAGCCCCGAACGTCAGTGTGCAATTTCTTGTGCTAATCTTCGGAATCCTCAGCGAAATTCGTGAACTCTGATGGGAACCGTGCCGCACAGGAAGGCCGGACTGAAAATTTTCAGACAAGAACTCCGCGCCACGTGCAAGCGCCCGTGAGGTTCGTTGTGTATCGAAGCTGCGCTGCACGGTCTTTGAAAAACTCGTATTTCTGTATTGCGATGAAGCCCAGTGATGCAGAGCTAATGCAAGTCGAAATTACGTGTTTTGAGGGCATTGGTATGCCATATGCTGAAGTTACAAGCGAACTTGAATGGATGGAAGACGGACGGTCGTGTTCGGGAAAGTCGTTTTTTATGATGACATTCCTAAATTTCGCGGAGTTGCAATTTAGCTTTTGCTGCTGAAAAAAGTGATGAAATGCTTTGTTTTGCTTTTGACCGCCTTCGAGCGAAGGCTAGCGCACTTGAAAGCAACTTACGCCACGTCAGGCCCGCAGCCAGGTTTTAAGGTTGGGGGGAAAAATACATTTTAGGGGTACGAAATTTTTGTTTTTATTATATGTTTAAAACAAATTTTTCGGGGCACAACAAAATTTGGAGGGAATTGCATCCGAATGTCCCCTGTGGCTACAGGCCCGCGCCACGAAGTGATATCGCACGTTGCAACTCCTCCCTAATTTCCATTTCACTAAGAAAAAAGTGAAATTTGTTTGAATGTAAAGCTTCGGAGTCGTGGCTCAAGGTGGGGTCGTCCATGAGCGTATCAACTCGTTTCACAACACGTGGCAACGTCTTCAGGCTGTTGACTTTGAACGATTTCGCGCGTTCTTTTGCGGTTTACTACATGATGTTGGAATGAAGTACTACTTTGTATAATTTTTACTTCGGTGCATGCTACTTATGGTGCTAAGCTTTTTACGAATATTTTTATTGTGTACTGCCTTCATTGTGCTCAACCCTTCGAAAAAATAGTTTTGTTTTTTGTAGATGTGTGGTCTTCGCCAAATCATATCGTTTTGTTGATTGTAAGAAGCGTTCAGTATGATAGTTGTTTTGTGAGCACCGTAATGTGTATCTGCGCGAGGACTCAGCAACTGTTCCATGTTTTCCCAACGTGTAAGTTCGACATACGTCCTGATTTCTAGCTTGGTTGGTCTGAAGCAGCTTTTCCCGATGAGGGGCGCTCGCAACGGTAGTTCGGTGCAAGACAGTGGTGCAGAGAGGAAGCGAAACTAGTCGATTTTTTGCTGAGAAGAATTTCGAGACAGGGAGTGGGAATAGGTGATGGGTGTGGAAAGTACGCGACACACCCTTGTCGGAGTCTAACACGTGCTGAACGGTTGATTGGTGTGGAAAGTAAGGAAAACCCGGATGATAGCCGCCTGGTACTGGCCGTCAAGCCATTGTATCCCTGCTCAGAAGTTTGTGTCCGTGTCGGGGGAGTTATGTCAAAGTCGTTTACCATGGGTGTTGGACTCCGACAAGGGGTGTGCTGCAGGCCTGTGGCCAAGTTAAATTGTGCTCAGAAAAATTGTTTTAAACGTAAAATAAAAACCAAAATCTTGACCACCTAAACGTGTATTTAGCCCTCTTAAAACCTGCCTACAGGCCTGGTGTGCTGTCGCCACTCTTCAGTCCATTTGCTATCAAGGGCCACACAAGTGGAATATTACCGGCAGGCCGCAAAAAATCTAGTTTCATCTTGTGATGAAAAATACAACACTGTAGGCCTACACATAATGTGTTTTCACTTACGGCAGAAATCATGAGGAGCGAGAGGTTTCTCATGACTTGCTGTATTAGCTTACTGGGGGATTGTTTTTGATTGGATGTTGTGCTCTAATTTGGGCAAAGAAAATTCTGGTGCGGGGCGCAAGTTCTCCACCCCTGTCTATGTGAATGTGATAGACAGTTACAGCCAAGTCAACAAGGGTGTCACTGTTGGAAGCTGCAGGGTCAACCGATTGCTCTTTGCAAACGATTTGTTGCTGCTTTTATCCTCAGACCAGGGTCTCCAACACGCACTTATCGGTTCCCAGCTGCGTGCGACCAAACGGGAATGAAAATTAGCACTAAAAGTCCGAGATATAATGACTCCAGAATTCCAAGACAATGCGCGCTGAAAGTAAGCGGCAATATACTGCAGCAGGTCGAGAAGTTGAAGGTATTCACGAATGGTATTTACGAATAATGGAAGGCTGAACAGGGAGATCGATACACGGATTGGCAAAGCAAACGCATATCTGTGTGAGCTTTATTGCTCCGTGGTGACAAAAAGGGAGTTGTCAACCACCGGAAAGTTTTTAGTTTTTAAATCGATCTTTGTTCCGATCCTCACCTATGGTCATGGATCTTTTGACTGAGAGTGCTGTCTCAAGGACATACGGCAGATATAGGATTTTTGTGAGAATTATTGTGTGATATTTCACGACAAAGTGCGCAGGTGCGAAATTCGTAAAGCCCTGAATGTCTAGCCACTGCGAAACCCACTGAACAACGGCCCAGAGGTAGACCAAGGACCAGGTGGCGTGATTACATCCCCGACCTGGCTTGGTCCCGTCTTGGTATGTGGCCAGCTTCATGCGGGTTGAAGCACGATAACTTGCCCATAAATTTTACAAGTTGCGAACGCTCTCTCCGAACTAAACTTATCTTAGCAGAACAATGAGTGAAACGAGGTTAACCGATCTCACGATATTTTCAACTGAGCAGGAACTTACTGAAACATATAACTTTTGACCTGGTAACTGAGGAATCGAAGTAAACAGTCGTATAAACCTCCCCTGACGTTGATTTTGAGAATATTTAGGAGGCGGCAATTTCTACTACCGCCCCGGGCTGCAGAAGTGCTCGGTACGTTGCTGATGGTGATTTATTGACTTGGTGTTGGTTTCCTAGCAAAAACGGCAAGTATTTGTAATGTGGCAATCTTTTCTCTGCAAAATGAATACGATCGCACGCTTTAACAAACATAAGTTTATGGAATTTCGTCTAAATTGTGTAAAGTAAAGCATAATTCATTAAACCGTTTTGTGAGAATAAAAAATAAAAGCATAGGAAAGATCCAAAATATGAAACGGGTTCACAAAAGCACCAACTGCGTTTGATATTTTTTGCTTCCTTTCACAGTTAAAAACTATTTTTAGCAAGCAAGCGTTTTCAGGTGATTGCCTAGAAACTGCAGACGTTCCGACTCCACCTCAATTCGTTCACCATGACATATGCGGAAAAGGAAACGGTGTTGACTTGTATATTTGGTTAAGAAATCTCCAGATTCCATAAAAAGCGTCTGATTCAACCTTAAATGTCCTTCTTCGCTGTCGAACGACGTTTGCATCTTCCTTTTTATGTGAATGCAATGCGTGTAGTCAGGGACCGAGTTTATGGGGGAGACATAATATCTTTTGTCCCCTCAACATTTTGTGATGAAAAGTAATGTACTTGTGCAAATTTCATGGTTACATTACTGTTGGAACCGTTTCCCCAGCATAAAACCAGGGCATAAATGAGGAAAACGAACGTTATCACTGGATTATCTGTAGACTACACAGATGTAATGTGCAGATTACCTATGTAAACTGAATTGTCATGATTTTTGAAAATTGTGTCAGTTAATTTCAATTACCGAATCGGTGTGCGCATGAACTTCGCTCAATCAAGAATTCCTGCGCTGTTCTGTAGCCTACAATCAGAATGCGGTTGCGACCAGGCACGTAGCTGTGGGGTACAACAGGCAGTGCCACCCTAATTTCAAAGTTTTCAGGTTAATAAAATATTTGAAGTATAAGCCAAAGAAATACTTTAGTGCAAATCAACGAAACTGCCTCAAGGAACTTGTCCTATTTCAGCATTTAGTCGAACACAGACTTGTATCTTTGTATCTGACCTTTTGTATAATCTATGGCCGCAAGTAACAACAATTGGAATAACGCTTTTCGCAACTGTTTTTGGCGCACCAGCTTGCTGTATCCCACCTACTGGTTATGTAAGCTTCATTGCAAGACCATCGCAAATTCCTCTCTGATAACCGTGGATGTTACAAATGTAACCTATCCTTGTTTCCAGTGTCAGCGTGGCCTGAAACCAATAGCGCAGATTTTTGTTATTGCACATTTCTAAAACTAGATGCGAGAATATGGCGGCGATATAAATTTTATGTCTTGAAGCTCAACCTTTGGCTAAGAAGCGATTCAGTTTCAGTCTTCATTGCGCCAGAGTAACAGCTTAGAGGGAACATTGCTCCGACCTACTGTTCGTAAGCTCAGTGTTTCAATTCTCATCTGATTTTAATTGCCACTCTACCCTACAGTAAATAATTTGAAATCATTTAACTGCAACGAAGAGTCAACGGCAAAATGTAATGTACGTAGCAAGATGCTTTTCATTTTGCAAGGGCTGAGGGAATTGACACTGCCATTACTCACAGATACTGGGATAACTTGCACAGGGGTGCATATTAAAATTTAGGGGCAAACTCTCAGAAAGGGGCTCCAAAACATCGCCATTGCGAAAGGTAGACGTGGGATTACGTGGATAAGAGTTGAATTCGTTTCACATGTCAATTTATGAAATAAATTTAAGAGCATGATACATACGAAAGGAACAAAATTTTGTATAGTTTTGCAGCTACAAAATTAAAAGCTGCCTCCTATGGCACATTTTCCCATAATTTTTGCTTTATTTTGAAAAACATATCACTTGCTTCAGAGCTTCTTTAAATGTGGTTCTAGAGTGGTACATCACTTTTTAACTAAACAATGATGCAAAGCTCTCAAGGGGGGCACGGTATCTCTGAAAAAGATGGCCCGAGGCGACTGCCTCGTTATCCTTCCCTAATATCCATCCCTGAGCTTGCAATCTCTCCTGTTGGCAAAGCGCATGTGACTAAAATGAAACTAAA
>JGI24158J21664_10009549_pt1 | contig 12953 bp, 7 predicted proteins | sample Ectturendosymbi3_FD_21664 | JGI IMG/M metagenome (IMG submission 21664) | reverse complement strand
TAAAACAGTAAAAGTATTGCAACTGAGGCGGGGCCCCTAGACATGGTTGGGGCCCCCCCCGGCCGGGGGGTGCGGGGGGCGGTTCCCACGGCCCTGGTTAACCACTATACGAACCGTCGTACATGATCATCCCAATTGTCTCTGAAGTGTAGGCTGCCAAATCGTATCAGTTTTGACGATTTTGACCGGTGTTTTTGCAAAGTTGAAACGGGGGTATGTGAAACGCTACTCAGTTGCGTTAAGCGTTTAGGGGGCCTCGCGTTCACGACTTTGTCCGTGGCCTCGCCCTCATTTAATCCGGCCCCTGCGCATAACCATAAAAGCAATGGCGCATAACAGTAAGCTCGCGTCGAACTAAATTACAGTCAGAAACGGTAACTGCCTGATATTAACAAGACGGCGACACTTGTATATCAAGGAGCAATGAAAATCATTTAAAAGAGCTGCTGTTCGTATAATTTTATAAAAGCACGGTATGGTCTATTTGACAAGTCTTTTAGTATTGCATTTAACATCTTACTTATAGAGGCTCTGTGAACAGAATAGCGCTTTTTCTTTGCAGATTGAAAGAAGGAATGATGAATATCTTATTATCAAGTTGTCGCGTGCAAAAACTGTGACAGCTCCATCCGTATTCATGATTTCAGAATGGAGTTCATTTTCTACGTTTGATATATTCCTGGAGGACGTAGTTAGATGAATCATCTAAACGCACATTTACAGGGAATTACATACAGGGACGCACATATAGAGGAATGCCTGAGAGGATATTGCAGCGTGCTGTTTGCTGCTTTGGTTTCAAATAATGTTGACGTGCCGCACAGATTAGGTGGTTTTAGCAGGACATGTTTGTACAGCAAGATAAAACAATGCATGCATAGACATTTGAACTGAACATGAGAAAACAATGCACTACCAAGTATTTGTGCAGTTATGTGCGTGTGCAGTGGCCGCGCATACCAAAGTATTCCTGCGTCGCTTTCCTGCGTAAAGCTCTGTGTTCTTCAGCGTGTCGCTCATATGGAAAAACAGAACCTCAGCGTGTTTCACAGAAATTCGCATCGTAAAGATAAACCCCTTAATCACGTTTGTCAGATTTTCAAATGTACACTTTGTCGGAAATTTTGCTCTTTACATCGAAACTTTGTTGAGGACACCCATGGTATGTTGCTTCGGCTCCTCTTTTCCGATGAGCAACTTATGCCTAGGCTTTGAAAAAAACCCAAACTGTTGGCTGTATGTGGTTTCGCTGTGTACCGTCTTCATGGAATTGGATGCCTATATTAAAGCATATACGTAAAATGCATATTTTTCGAAATTTGTTGACAAAGCCAAGGTGTGCACCAGTGAACGCTGATGTTGGGTCTGACGAGGAGCAAAAATGTATCATTTCTAGTAGATTTCTCAACGCAAACCAGACGACAAGATTGCAATGTGACGAAAGCCACCGTGGCGTCGTCATACGAACCGATTTGAACCCGGCTTCGCTGCTGCGTTTCACCCAGCGGCGCTGACGCGTTTGCAAGAGTCAATGATTTGCACGGGTCAGTGCGCTCGAAACAAATGGATGCGATTCAGTTGTTTTGCTCTTGCCTGACGTCATCCAAAGCTGGATTGAACCGCCTGTCCAGGACGAGATGATCATTTTTATCGAACGTTCGTGTCTTATTTGCCACAGAAGCCACTTGCAGCTGCTGCATGCAAGGTTGCTGCGCTTGTTCCTGCAAACCCTTGTGCCGATCAACTTTGCAGCGGTCAGAATTTTTTGTAAGAAAACGATAGTATGTTGCGGGTACCTCGTGTCCTCATCCACAGCCGCTGCTGCACGCTGCAGCCAGCAGAGCNGNGCTCGTCGGGGGCGATCGCGAAATCCGTCCCAGTGATGCCGGCATGTCAGTTCGAACCGTCAAAGTATGAGTAAGTATTTGGGAATGAGTTAGCTTGAGAGCTTGTGTGTGGCTGATCGATAGTCGACCGGTGAAACTCCTGGCTCGTCACTCGAAACGGCTTCTCTTTTAAGTCTTTCTGAAATGTTTGATCAGAAGAATTTTTGTCCCTGCTGCAAACTTTCAAAACACATTTTTGCGTGTTAATTTTTTTTCTGCGGCGCTGTTTGCAAGTATCAGCAATATCTCGAATGTATAAACGATAGGGTTTTTCTTAATACCCCTCCCTGCCCTCCTTCCTGAAGTTTACGATAAAGGATTGCGATTGCATTTCTGGACAAGTGAACAATCTGTCCCCTGAAGCGAGTACAGGTAGACACAGATTAAAAGCTTTGGCGTCAGTTTTGGGAAGGCTGTGATAAGCTGCATGAGTAAAGAGGTATAAATCCCTAGTTTTTTAACACCTAAGGCAGTTTTATCATTTGTCATTGAATTACACCTTTTTCTTCTGTGTTTGGAAACGTGCAAGTAACAAGCTGCATCTTTGCACAGAGAAAAGTTAGTATTTTTTGTGAGATACGTACTGTGCGTATCAATATCTCTGTGTGGATACAAGTAATGGTTGTTGAACTAAATATTCTCACGGTTCTTAAACTGTGAAATTCCGGTTGTAATTTAATGGAAGATAGCATTTCATCAAAAATTTCTAGTTAAAAATAATTTAAATATTTGGGAAATATATATTAAGCTATTAGAATTTTCCCAATCCGTAAGAATTTTTTTCAAAATCTTGACGCAAGAAACACGAACTGAAACTGGGTCGTTTAATAAAGTGGAGTATATTCATATGTAGTTCGGAAGCAGTGAACGACTTATACTTTTGCAGTTTTCAAGAAGTCCTGCTTTTTTCCTCCACCTACAGCGCCATTCATTTTAACAACGTCGCCGATTTTGACCGTATACTCGTTTAAAGAACGACAGTGGATTGTTTGGAGCCATTCGTGGTTGAAGGATTCGCGGCTCTCACCCACGCGGCCCGGGTTCGATTCCCGGTCTGGGAACCAGTGTAGAGTTTCCTTTTGTTGTAGGAACCGATATGTTGAGGTTTGAGGTGTTGCTCAGCGTAGAAGTTGCTTGCGAGGAATCCTGTTGTTGCATACAGAGATGCTGGTTTCCCCAAACGCTACAAACCTTGTCGTTGTATGAGTATTGCTCTAACTCCCGACTAAAACTGCCTGACATTTTAAGTTGCCAAGCCGAAGCAAGACGTTTGGCTCTCACCACTTGATGGTTCGTTTCACAGATTTCCTGGTGCACAATCTTTATTTACAAAAAGGGCTTCTGATCAGCAGCAGCAGAAAAGCTTTACGATGGTGCGACAGCAGAAACAGCCAACGTGGTCCGTGCGCTAGCGATACAAAACTTGACTGTCTGAAAGCGTGGTGTCCACGCCGATAAACAAAACTTCGAATGCCATGCGAATCGAGGTTACTGAGCGAACGCAGTGGAGCGCGCACACACGAATTCCCTTGACGCGAATAACAGGTTGATACAAACCAGACCTCACGTACGGAATACAAGCACGAGTAGGAAACGGCAATTCGTAATGCGAAAAGTTAAATCCACTATACGTGCACTATAGACGGACTGCTCGGGGAAAGGCGTGTAGGTCAGACACGCCCATGGCGAGATGCCGACGCATTTTCACGAACAAGCGCCTCATTTACAGCGGCATTAAAAATTTTTTTTTGAAAAGATAATTCGTAAAGAGCAATTTGTATTTTCTGTATCGTTTGAATGGTTATTGCGTTTCTTCAATGCTGCCACTGCCTATACGTTGCCGATATTGCTCGTTTGAAAACCGATACTTTTTTACATTTTTATAAAACGCCCACCAGTGTTTATCCCCTCCCCGATCGGCTACGTACGGCTCGTGCGCTCCTAAAATTGTTAACAATTACGAAAGGCCGATTACTAGTAGTTACACGTTTATCTACGAAACGTCGGCATTAAGATTTTGTAATAAAGTTAATAACTTTCGTGATTACTGCTGTGCTTGCAGTGGAATTCCTTACGATGAAGCTGCTGAAGTGCGATCGAAATATATATTTCCAACGGTGAAAACAGCGTACACGAAGCCCTTGCTTCTAGCAGAGGTGAGCTCCTGTGAACGCATGGGTGTGATAAGAAGTTTGTGTCTTGCCTCGCCTTGCCTGTAGTAGCGTTAGAAACCATTTGGGAAACCCAGAGGGGTTTGGGAGCTACAGTTTTCATGCGTACAGTAAAGTCGGATATATTCTTTTTAGGCCCGCACCTGCAATATATTGGTATTTATTAAACAGCATAGAAACGTTTTCGTGCAGATAAGGTAGTAAAAATGTCTGTTGTCCCACTTGGACGTGTTAATTATTGGACAAGCAGATGGACAGAGTACATTTGTTGTCCTCTTCAATTGACAAATTTTACTAAAATAGGAACACAAGGCAGAGTTCATGATTTCGTGACGTGCTGTGCTACAGGGCAGGAAAGTTAAATAGATTCTATTTATGTTGCGTCCATCACCTAACAATTTAGTTCGTGAATAACGTAAAGGTGCAGTTTATTGTTTAACGCCTTCGCATTGCCTTTATCTAACATGCGCAACACACCGACATCAGCGTAGCCAAACCAAAACTATTTTGGGGACCAAATATTTTGACTTTAGTCGAGCAACAGTATTCGGCTTGGGACACCGCTTCTCAAAGCACAAAACGACAAGATATGCTAGAAATATTTCGGGGGCAATGCCCCCTCCAGGCTGCGCCTCTCCACACCGGAGTTCGAATCACACACACATAGCGCTGACAAGGAACTCAAATGGATAGATGAAAACACACGAACATGTGGTGGTAGCAAGAAAATATGCCCGTTGATGGAACTGACACGGTTATGTAGGTGTTGCACCAACAAAGGCCACACGCATAGGTGGCGCCAACACGAATACGACAATGTTTAGGACCGCTGCGTAGATCTGCGATCATGGGCGTCAGAAAAGGGGGCAGAGGGGGTCAGGCCGCCCTTTATTTTGACAAATTGACTTTTCCTACAAAAATTTTAGCAAACAATTTTGCTTTAAGTTTCGACTGGGTGAAATGGAATTTCACCACGTTGAAATTTCACCCCTGGACAAATCTTCTTGGCTACCCTTGGAAAAATTCACTATTGACTTCACGCTGGAACAATCCTTCTGACGCCTAAGCTGTGATATTTTCCAAGCATAGTTCGATTTTGAACAAGTACGGCGGAGTGCTGCAAAGGACCATGGGACATTTGGGCTGCAGTACTCCCCAGGGCGAGCTACTTGTAACGTAAAGGAAACACTTTGTTAATAGAAATAAGTGAAAAATTTTTGCTCTGAGTATAAGATTTTAAATGCGCAATGGGTGCTGCACGACTCGCTGGTGCTGCACGCGATTCCCGTTCGTCAGCGGACCGAACTTCGTACCACCCCACCAAAGCAACCCAAGAAAAAGCGTATTCAATGCGTTGTGGGTGAGATTCGGCTGCAGACCATGTCACAACCGAGTAATATTTCCCGCTTGTCTATCGGTTCCCCGCATCTGCAGACTGATTGACTGAAGAGCTCGGTCTGTCCTTGAAAGGCTATTTGATCTGAAGTTGGAACCCTGTCAGGCGTCACTAACTCCTGGTCACAGTAGGCTTGGGAAGGATGATGGGTGAAGCCTATTGCAATTCCCATCAAACCTGCAGAACTGCAAAATTGCGTTCCCATGACTGGTTGCAGTTTATCGTCATCCTCGAAATACAGACCGAATAACCAAAATCTTTGTCATGGTGTTTGCAAAGCACCACCCAAGCTTCAGAAATGAATGAAGCCACTCTTCGAAAATACGTTTACTTGAACATAGATATGCGCTAGTCTGAATCATTGCAAATTCATGAAATAAGAGCTGATTCCTTGAAAGCTAGTAGCAAAACTGGAGCTTTGAATGTTCAACCACTGCAAGTACAACCTTTTAACAGATCACATTGAATGAATGCTTGACAAGCGATAATTGTTTTCATTTTTGGTTATCAGTTTGCACTAGTCATATAAACAGAGTAATATCTACAGTGATTCTGCCTCATTTATTGTTGATGATTAGTAAAAACCTAAATTTTGTAGTCCTTATTTATGGTTCAGTAAATTGTAGAACTTCAAAAATGTCAAGTCGCTTTATTCAGTATCTCTTAATTGTTAAGAAAAAATACGAGTTCTTCAGTTTTCAAATATTGTTTACAAATTATTTAAAACTGCTGTAGTTTTGAGTTTTAGAAGTCACTTTTATTACCAGGAGAGAAACAGTCGCCTTCTGCCTTTCAAATGTTTACTAACCAAGTGTCGTACTACTGCATGTTCAGGGCAAGATGCAGTGGTTGTGGGATCATGAAGGTCGAAGATACTTGGACTTGTTCGCCGCTGCCGCCACAACCGGTCTCGGGCACTGCCATCCGAAACTTACCGAAGTTCTCCGATCACAAACGGACAAACTGTGGCAGACAACTTCGTGGTATATGAACAGTCCAAACCATGAATACGCCAGAAAACTGGTCAGCACTTTACCTGGAGAGCTCAAGGTACCCTGTTTTTCACGTTTGCATTTTTGATTTGAATTATTAGTCGTGCTAATTCTCTCTAAAGCACTGCATGACTTTTGTAACCATTGTGAAGTAAAAATGAGTGTATCCATTTCGTGATGGTCGCATTCCTTCTTTGTCAAGCGTCAACATCAAGAGAAAGTCGTCAAAACTGCCGAAAACCGCCGCATGGGTCCTGAGACGACTATCAGGACCAGAGGAGACCAGCATGCCTTGTAGTCTGCGTGAAGCCGGTTGTTGTAGGTGACGATGTGACGAGGCGCGGTGGTACTTTTCTTTAGGTCAGGAACTCAAGAACTTAAATTGCCAAGCAGTTGGATGCGCTTCGGAAGAGATCAAAACTGACAAGCAACGTACGAATAAAATGCGCGTTTGTCAAAACACACAACGTCTTAACTTTTAGGGCTATAAGCCGCTCCCAATCGGTAAAAATAGACACGTGTTTTAATAGCGTACCAATTAGAGTGTAGAACTTTCATAAACTTGGATATTTGAAAAAGTTACAATCTCCTAAATTGCTCTACAAACCGAATGTGGTTTAACGGTTAGACCAGTGGTTCCCAACCGGGGTGCTGTGGCACCCTAGGGTGCCATTTACAATACCCAGGGGTGCCGCGAGCTAATGCGTTTTTTAATATACTATTAAAAATACATTTTCAAACTGTCATCAAACCTTGAATCAAAATTGTGTGGGTTCGCCACTGGGTGCCGCAAAATATAGTTCTCTTCTGCAGGGTGCCACAAGCCTAGACAGGTTGGGAACCACTGGCATAGGCAGTGATCATGGGCGTCGGAAGGGGCACAGGGCCCCCTGGATTTTAAAATTGGACATTTTCCTATTACATTTTTAGCAAAAAAAAATTGCCTTGTTTTCTTAGCTTCATGAGGGAAAAATGAAATTTTACCACGTTTGGCCCACCCATTGGAAAAATCTTTTCGGCTACCTCTGGAAAAATCCACTTTCCCCTCCCCCCTGGAAAAAATCTGCCGACGCCCGTGGCAGTGATAGTAAACATTCTTAAATTTTGGGACGTACGCGTGCATGTATACTGCAAAATATTATAGAGCCAAAATCGTACGGACAATTATTGCAACGATTTTCTTTCAGCAACTCCTCGGATTTTCCTTGAAAACCAAAGCTGTTTTTTCCGGCACGATGAACCACAATTTTCATCGAGATGGCTACAAGTGCATCTCCGTGTTTACTGTTGAATATTTGCTCAATTCTGTGCAAGCGTGAAAACGTATTCTTCACGGCCTTAGGTTACATGCATTTCAAGTTAATCCCGTGGTTTTTGTCACTCATTACTGCCATGTGGAGTCTTTGAGCCATGTGGCGTGGTATGTTTTTCTGTTAAACGCCAGCATTTTGTCTCGTTCTCTGAGATCAGTACACACACAATGGCACAGCAACGAAAACTGATTGAAACCTACAGTAGTCTACTGTCTTTAAGACGTGGCTCTAGCTTATGATTTATCAAAAGCATTCACAGTAACAAAACAAGGGAAAAAATTACTAAAAATACCTTCTTTTCTATAGCTATTAGACGGGATCCTGCAGTAAGATTTTGTCTTTCGTCGTTGGTAAGGCTAGACGGATCACGGCCTGCCACAAGAATAACAATTTTTCAATGAGCTACGTTAGAGTTTTACGAAATTATTGCATCAAGACATTTGCCAGCACGTAGCGTTACCAGCCGAAAAATTGGGGGGATAAAAAAATTGGGGAGGGCGAAAATGTTTGATTTTAGGCGAATAACACTTTTGTTTAGGATACCGCTTTCTCAAAGCACAAAATGACTATATGTTCTAAAAGTTTGGGTAGGGGCATGGCCCCCTAAGCCCCCCCTGGCTACGCGTACGTGCCAGCATGCATCAAAGATTTTAATTGATAGGAATAGTTATCATGATTCTAAGACTAGTGTGCTTGCGAAGTAGCTTCTCTGGTCATAAGAGCACAAATCATTTTGACTAGCGCGCAACTGCAGCGTTCTTATGATCGAAGAGGTTTCAGAACATTCATTTCATGGAGAGTTGACAAACTGTTGTTGCTTCCTCATTTCCAACTTAGTTGTTGTGATCAACTACATCGGCGCGGCCAAAGTTACAAAATAATTTAGGGTGATTGTTTGAACGTTTCATTAACATCACGAAAGCGCGAGGCATTAACGTGATGTGAACGTTTACGAATTAAGATCAATCTCTACGGAGGATGTTACCCGAAATACGGCGGAAACATTTTGTGATTTAAGAGCGTCTATGAAAAACGACTTCAACCAAAAATGATTTATGGTAACTATAAATAGACCATTTAAAATTGATTATGGTATGTCAAACCAGACTGAAAATTAGAAACAGAGTAGTGATGCCGGCATTACTTCAAAACATTCACAAATTCTATTGATTAAAGCATAAACCGCGCATCTATTTTTGAACATGAACTCAGTCATAAGATTGCCTAGTAGTTAAAACTTACAACTAACCCTAAAAAATATTAGAGGTGATCATAAAAAACAGAGGTGTTGATTATTATGTACCTGAGCGTAATGAGATTAGCAAAGTACGTCCTTTGCGCATTACTAAGAATAAGATAGATATTCGTTTGCAAGAGCCAAGAGTATAAAGTCAAAAACACAACAAGAGAGTAGAACCAAAGTGGTTGTTGTCGATTTAAACAGCCTACTAGGTAATTAACGTGCTTAGTATTTTATGAACAAAAATAACTGTTTAAGCTTGGTTGTGACATTGGGAAAACGCAACTCAATTTGTAACCCAAGCCATGCTTGAAAACAACTCTGCTTGAGCAGCAACTCGCTAAAGAATAAAACAGAAATATCTCTGATGCAGCCTTAGCAGAAATGATTGCTTTACCGCCGCTGTAAAGTTTTGGTTTTCCAACTGTGATGTCAAGTCTGTTTTGTATATCTTTCAAACGCTTCATGACCGCTTCATGACTTTGGGAGTACTGCAGCAACACGTCGCGCACTTCGAAAGATCTACTTGATACCTGCACAAGAGAACCCGATATCACCAAGCCATGTTAGCGAAAAACTATGGTTGCGGTAGTATTTCGCGATGAACACTGTTCGTGATGAGCCAAACCCACAAACTTGCTCATGCAATTAATTTTTTCAGTGTTGAAATGAGACGAATCAAGCAAATAATCCGCGACGTCTCCCGAAGGAAAGAACTTTCAAAATCGCTGCATTATGGAAGAGACTGTGAACTTTTAAGATTTGTATGCTTTGCGTCATCTCCACAATTTTCGACACATTTTATGGTTTTGGTCAATTTCAATCCGACCTTGACAAAAAATAGCTTCGGAAACAAAACTAATCATTAACGCTAAGCAGCAGACCCGTAACCAGGGGGGAGCAGGAGGGGCGAAGCCACTCCAAGAAAATTTTTTGCCCCCCCTGGAAAAATGTGTTGGATATAGTTTGAAACTATTGGACATAGTTCAAAAAATTTGGGCCCCTCTCAAAAAAAAATTTGGGTCCCTCTCAGAAAACTCTTCGTCCCTCCTGGTGTCCCAAGCCGGTTACGGGCCTGCTAAGCAGTAAGTTTGCCACGTTTGGGATTTAACACAAACATACCATTACGTCGTGTTACTGACAATATACGATACTGAACCACATTAAACGGGATATATGTGTTTTCTTAAAAGACGAAATTTATACATAAAGTTCATTTCAGATGCAAGTTCTGAAGGAATGTTAAATACTCTGTAAAGTCAACAAACTGTCATCTACTCTGCACTCTGACGATGTGTATCTATTGCAGAGTTGTAGGTCGGGCTGGGCTTTTCGGGTCGGGCCGGGTTGGGATTAAATTTCTCAAAATGTTTCGGGCCTATTTCAGGTCTGCTTACAAATTTTTTTTTCGCAACGACGGACACTTGTGTTGCCAGTTACGGTGGAAGCAATCGATTTGATTAAATCTTCAATATGAAATGATTAATTGTGGATTATCTAGTCATGTTTACTTTGCTACGCCACCAATGCCTCGCAGTCGCGCATATCTTGAGTCACTTGGTAGGTCCTATAAAAAGCGTGAGCAAACAGCAATGTTTGAGTAGATAACCTCAAGAAAAAATCTTTTGAAGCAGCTACAAATCGAAAAAACCAAACCAATTTGAAACCTGGCGAAGTAGTCTCTGACAGTAAAATGCATTCAAAGCAAAAGTTGATCCTTACAAGGTTTGGTTAAACTTGCCTGAAATTGTTTCTTCATGAGGATAAACCGCCACTTTCGGATGGCACGTATCACGATTTTATACGAAGCAGGTATCCTGCGTCATAGAAAACACCCGTAAGAGCAGAAATAGCTTTGAAAACTCTCTTTTGTTCGAACATGTGTTAGATGCCAACCACGCTGAATCAAATACTTGAAAAGTACCCTTCAAACAATTTTGTAAAAGAATAAAACAAAAATGAAAAATTGCAGAGATTACCTGTCAGTAAGACTTGTTCTTACGAAAGCTTGGGGGGTGGTTTTCGGCATCAATACTACTGCAACTCCCTCCGGTCTCTCCGTGTTTTCCGTTGCGTTTTCATGAACGGGGTGCACAGCATCAGAATAATGTTTTTTTCCTGCTTTGAGATGTTGATATACCTTCCACGTCTCTGTGCAATGGCTTCCTTCTTCAGTTGCGTAGCATCGCCAGCTGATAAACGCACTTGAATTCTCAGTGAAAGGACTTTTATCCACAAGCGGCGATTAGACATATCTTAATATTGGGCCATAGAAATTTAAAAAGGTTTATCTTGAGCAAAAACACCAGATTTTGATCTATGTATATCTGAATACATCTGCTAGGTTTCTATATATTGCTGGAATCTGTTTCCCTCCTACAGAAAATTAAAGTAAGATACTAAGAAATTTAAAGAAAACACTGCGGTGACTGCTGAAGATTAAAGAAAAACTACTGCTGTTTTTCTTTATTCATGCATTTGATTCAAATAGATTATTTGTTTTACATTGCGTTTCACTCAAATAATTTCAGATATACGCAAGAGAAGCAGTATCTTAGTTGTATCATATATTTAGTCATATCCAGAACCGTTCACTGTCTGAGAATTAATCGTGGCACCTCATAAATGCACCAAGGCGAAGTCGAAACTGAACGTTGAAGCTGCATTTTCAGTAAAAGTTTGACAATTTGTGGAATACTGTAATTTCACTGCTGTCGTAGCAAGACCGAGAGAAGTCAGAAGAAAAGAAAACACTTTAGAAGATATTTGCAAGTGTTGCCGTACGTACGCTGCCTGCACAAGTGACGCCGCTAAAGGTCTTCTGCGGTTGATCATTTTCCGTTGCTGCTTCTGCTGCACGGTCAACGCGAAGCCAGACCCAAGAATACCCTTGACATGAAACGTAAAATGTCAGCAACAAGGTGTGAAAAGTTCTGATGAACATGAAAGAAAACCAAAAAGCTGGCTAACTTGTTTATCTGTTTTCGTGCTAAAAGAAGTGACTGACGTACGAAGCATTTCAAATTTCGCTGTCATGGGAGAAGGTTATTTCTTTCAAAAATTTGCATTTGCTCGGGCGTGAATTCGTCAACGGCTTGAGATTTCCAAATTTTCGACATTTTTACAATAAAACCTCCGCTGGTTAGCAGGTGCTTCAGTTTTTCCGCAATTTTTTGAGACCGGAAAAGCCACTATAGTGGCTCAGAATCATATTTTCGGTCATAACCCACGAACCGTTGATGCTAGAGAAACAACCAACGTACTTTTGAACAAGGATGTTGATGTGCTTTCTATCAATAAAAGAATAGAAATATATATATATATATATATACCGTATATACACCTTAGTGTTTAGAAATTATTAGAAAAACGCATTTTTCTGTTGATTTCTTCATTTGTTTCAGCCGATTTCCGCGAGTACTTTTAACATTTGGTAGAACGTTTAGCTACATGCATTTTTAAGCTGTGATTTTGGTTTAAATAAAAAATATTTTTTATCCTTGAGTTCTGCTGAGGCTCTGGGATTCATGCTGACAACCTCCCCGTAGTCGGTCCTGGCACCTGACATGGAGGTAAACGTTCTGACAACTCTGACAATCGTCAGGCGAATGTCAAAGAAAAGAGACGGCAAACAAATGTTGTGTTCAAACTCCGGCCATAGTTTTGGCAAAAAGTCAACGTCAAGGAATGGAAGTTGTTGAGATTTTTGCAAAAGGCCTATGACGTTCCTCATTTGAAAACAACTGCAGAGCTGATAAATACAATGGTTTCAGCGAAACAGTCAAGGGTATGTTTGCATCTGCAGTAACGCATGGCGAAAAATATTATTAGCGCATACAGTGTTCCCTCTAAGGTGCGCAAATGCGCAGTACCACCAGACTATTTGCGCAGTGAAATCTCATTCTTGCGCACTTGCAATTTCCAAATTTAAAAGTAAAATGATCTTCAACATTAT
>JGI24158J21664_10009548_pt1 | contig 12954 bp, 8 predicted proteins | sample Ectturendosymbi3_FD_21664 | JGI IMG/M metagenome (IMG submission 21664) | reverse complement strand
TGATCATTATGATAGTTGAGATCGTTTGTTTCTAGTGAACACTGGTGTTTTGATAGAATACAGATTTCGTCGAATCACAAAAAATGGTGGGGCAATTTTTTTCAAACCCGGAGGTTCGCCCTAAAAGCGGTACGGTTGCAAAGTGCTTGTTATCCCATTCCAACCAGGGCTGTGGAGCCGGAGCCCAAGCAATTTTGGATGGCCGGAGCCTGAAATTTGGGTTCCCGTTTAACAGACACAGTTTGTTGGGCAAACGAGTTTTACGAATAATACAATGGTTTTTAGTTTTTAATGGACCAAATCGTCCTGGAGCCGGTGCCAAAAACTTTTAGAGGTTGGAGCCGGAGCCGAAAAATTTAGACGCCCGGAGCCGGAGCCCAAAATTTGAGTTCCGGCTTCACTGCCCTGATTCCAACAATACCTCGATCATGCAAGTCGACCCCAAAACAAATAAACGTCTTGAGCACTTTAAAGCACCCACAGTTCGCTTGCATTCGTGTCTATTGCATTGAATAGAAAATTGGGAAAACAGCAAAATATCGCATGACATCCTGATTACATTATATTTCAGATTAAATTTTCAGACAAGCTATAAAAGCTGGTTAAATGATATTTTTATAAGAATTTATCGTTTTAGAAGCGTTGTCCAAATAATAGGTGATGTTTTCCGTTGTTACTGGCGTATTGTACTGTTGGATCAACAAGGGAACAGCATACTTTTCAAAAATATTTATGTTAATATTTTATTTGAGACCTGTCATTAAATTTCGGTGTCATAGCAGTTGAACACTGTACATAAATATCGTATTGGCATTTGATAGAAAATGATAAGACAGCGTCTGAATTCAATCGGATTTCGGCGCTTTATAAATGCATGAATTATTATTATTATTATATAATTGAAAACTAATTATTGTAAAAAGCATGTTGCAAAAACGTTCTTGNAACNAACGAACTGAACATTGTTTGCTGANACTCGAACATAGATCAGCTTGCAAGTATAACGATCTGAAGTCTAACACTACNGCAGGGGCGGATCCAGCCANTAAGGTTAGGGGGCGATTTCAGAAACNTTTGGTNGTCAAGTATCATAACGGTTTCGCTACTGTAAGAGAGATGAAGTATACATCACAAAAGTGCTGTTACAAAGCAATCTACGACAAAATGGCCTTTGTTATAGCTCTTTCACGTGCCCAGTGTGATTAGCTATAAGCGTGAACTTAGAACTGCTATAATTTATTTTAATTATGCCATTTGTCTATGTTCCCAGTTGGTGGATTCTTTTGACCTAGTCGCCTCCACCGCTACGACTAAGTTGCCATGATTCTCACCTCTCCCTCACAATGTTTACAAAAGACTAGCACATCGATTTTGACAACTGTTTGTTTAAACAGTCACTAGAATGTATGTGGTGGATTTAACGTTTCAGAGCAATTTTATTCTTATAGTCCAACGGATTACATACGATGCGTAAACAACGAGCGAGATGTTGGCTATATTTGAACAAATTTATAATACACGATTTTAACATTGCTTTACAACTACGCAGATTACATTAAAACTTCATGATTTTAACATGAGCGCTTGTTGCGAGAAAATAAGGCATTTACAATGCATGAAAACTGCATCAGTAAGTCAACCGCCTTAAAGTTTATGTCTTAAATGTCCCTAATCTTACTTCCTAACCTTAACTCTTAACTTTAGACTATTCCGCGAAAGATTTTACTTGATGACAATTGCATATAATTTGTAAACTTCAAGATTATCAGGCCTAGACATTTCTATCCCGTGTTTAGATAGCAATGTCTTTTCATGAGTTTTCATCCTACCTGCCCCTCACCGGCAGTTGTATGTCCAGCTCAGGCACAAGTTCGGAATCAACTCTTAACTCTGTTGTTCGATCAAAATGCATTGTAATTTATAGAGCTAACTCGGGAGTCGTTCGTACTTACTTCGGTGTCTTGCATCCTTCTTCTGACGCATTTTAGTCTCACGTGATATGGTGTGACTACCTGATAGCCTGCTGTCAATCTTTAAAAAGTTTCTTTGTTTTATATATCGGGTGGTAAAGGTGTCGTAATCGATGCGGGGTCTTTCCTTACATGTGTCCGGTTTGTGACAAGGTTCAGGTCAATATGCACGTGACATTGTCTCGGGCGGTGTCTGCGACTGCGCTTTCTCAGGTCTTTAAGGAAATGACATCTACGTTTTGCATGGGTGTTCGCCCACATCGAATGTTCGGGTGCAAATTTCTCTTGCTTGCGTCAGCTTTTGCACACGGTTTGGTCTTGTGATGTCGTAACTCTTGACTGACTAGCTAGATATGCTTTGACCTGTGGTTGAGTTCAACCGTATTACAGGCGTTTTGACGGTGCTGCACATGAACCAATGCGTTCAAAATATATATGTATATGTACAAGATACTTGTGCTTATGGTATTCGCCTTTTCAATTATTAAAAGTTTACATACACAAAATAACGCTTGAAAAATGGATTTACAATACAAAACACAATTACAATGGTACATTTCACATAATACAGGTGATCACGAATCACAAACAATAGTGCAGTTCACTTCTTTTTAAAATATTAGCAACATTGTATTTGATTTGGTGTCATTGTCATTTTCAGTGTCATTCATGTTATGGTATTATGATACCATAACACCTTATATCGAGAATGCCGTTTTCCGAATTGTAAACAATCATGTTAAATAAAGTTACTTTCGTAGGTTTTGAGGGGAACGATCGCTCCAATCGCCCCCCCCTGGATCCGCCCCCGCACAACCGGTTTTACCATGCACTGTTCTACACCAAAATTAAATGATTCCTGCACGAGCAGAGTCTTGTTTTAGACGATGCTTGCCTGCAACTTGGCTAGGAAACGTTTAGCCATGATAGGCAGGGGCGTAACGACGGGGGTCAAGAGGGGCACAATTCCCCAGGAGCCGAATCGCTATGGGGGCGCCGAATCACTGTGAGGGCGCCGAAAAGTCGCAATAATGTCGCAAGTACTTTCTTCACTACAGTACAGTTGGTTCCGTAGGATCTCAGGTTCGAACATGGGGGTGCCAAACTTACTTCTTGTCCCGGGCGCCATCTAACCTCCTTACACCCCTGATGATAGGTGACGTTTTCAATGGTTAACCTGGACTTAGGTTCTGCCAAAGTTAGTATAAAGACTTTATAGTAACTTTTGGTTTTGCAAGTGACATTCGTACCCAAATTGCGGTAACGTTGGTGTGAAGTTCCACGGTTTTCCACTGCTTTACCATTAGTCCACAATAAGCCGCAAAGTTCAATATGGAAATACTCACTGGATGTTTGCTAAAATTTTAAGTAAGTTAATTGTTATCACATGCCGCTGGTTAAACAAAAAAAACTTGTGCTTTTTTGGAATATAGAAAAACTTAGATTCTTCTGCGTTGGATCTTCAACAAAAACTATTTCAGCTTTTCAGGAACACCTACGAGGCATTTTTTCAAGATGACCTTGCCTGCAATCAGAGACAAATGTTTTACTGTATAACGCACATTTCACTCTAGTCTTGTAAGGTCTGTTTATACTACCGGTGTAGTTGATGTACTGTTTACATGGCACTTAGCAATTGTGGCTGGCCGAAAAACTTTGGCTAACATTGGCCACAATTTAGCAATGACCTGCGAGTTGGCCACAATCCTTTAAGGTTTTCGAGNTCTGGGCCACCTTGCAAGCAGAACCGCTAAATGCCCCAACAAGCCACAATCTGGACAAAGTCGAAACACAGCCATACNAAATGCGTCATGTAAACACAGTATTGTGACTACCACGAACAAGACGCTTTATTTATGTATACTTGAAACAAAGCAATTTGATGTTTAGGGAATGGATTAGCCAAAATGGTGGACAAGCCGGAACATTGCATCTTACTACCGTCTTGTATAAACCATGATATTTTTTGTATGTGAATCGAGTTGCTCTAATTCTACCCAAGTTTGAGTGAAATTGTTCTAAATTACCCAAATTTACATGAATCTGTTATAATTTGCCCCAAGATATCCCTGATTGGCCCAGTCAATTTGAATGAAGCTGTTATAGTTTGCCCAAATGTTTCAACCCAAATTTGAAAAATTTTACCCAAAACTGAAAAAAATGTTGTAATTTAATGTTTTTTGTATAACTCTCCAAATGCCAAGCATTTTTGCCCGAGTAAATCGCCCATTTTCAAGGTTTGAATAAATAATTACATCTCCCGTTTGGAGAGGTTCTTTGGCACCTTTTCGGAGCTGCTCTTACCTATAACCACGATGTAAACGTTTGCGCTAAACCTTTCTAATGTTTTTGATGAAAGATTTTTCGAAAATAGTAGTGCGTTTATTGCTTACTTGGAGGTATGACTCCGCCTAAAGCGCTATCACTTCATCACGATGACATTTTTTGTACTTGGCCACTTCGCGGCTGACGCGTTTTCAGACAAACGCTGAATTTTACCTTTATGCGTCCTAATAAACCCACGAAAGCCCGCCGGAACAGCGTAAAGGCAGGGGGGCAGTGAAAGAATTAGGGCATTGGAAAACTTATGATAAAATGGTTACCGATTGTGCTTGTTTCTGTTTAGCAACAATGTTGACCTCAAAAGTAATAACAAAAATTATTAAAACAATTTGAATTTTTTGGGTGCCTGAATACCTGCAATAAATTTGTTTCAAGTCGATCTTGATTAACCATGAAATTAACTATGATACTGTTACGCAAAACCACCTCCGCCCCCGTTTTCGCCTTTTTGAAAGATCAGGGGAGCAATACCCCCATTCTCCGGCGTCACTGGCAGCGGTTTTGAAGCAATTTCGTTCGTAACTCGCCGACCGATTGCGCTAGAGAGTCAATGAAGACGCCATAAGATGCAGGATTTCGTGTCATTTCTGATAAAAATGCAGGTGCTTTTGGATTTGAAATTTTGTACGGAAGCGTGACGTTCGGTTGAGGTCACTGGGATCCACGCCCGCAAGTAGATGGACGCAGGGGGGGAGGAGACACCTAGAAAAATTTTCGCTCCTCTGGAAAAATGTGTTGGATAGTTTAAAACTATTGGACATAGTTTAAAAAATTTTGGCCCTTGTCAGAAAACTCTTCGCCCTCCCTGGTGTCCCGAGCTGGTTACGGGCCTGCTGGGATCTCTTAGAAAGTTTCAAATGCCAATTTAGCAGTAATGTCATCGGACGTCACGTCCAAGCTACTGAAATATACGTTTGCTTTTTCTACTTCAATATGGTTGCTTTTTTATTTTAATGTGAGCAGCTTAATTTTTAATGCCTGAAGAAACAACTGTGTTACCGTCGTTTCGACACGCATGCATGATATTTCAGCGGGCTCAATACCTGTCAATCTGAATCTGACCCTTTAACAACTAGTGTAAACGTATCAAATATATTTTTCTCTAATTAATTTTATGCTTTGTCTTTATGAAAGATTCTGAATCCTAAACCGTTACCACAGCAATGGAAAGCATGCAACGCGTCATGTCTGTTTGCGCCATCTAGCGAGAAGTAAGAATCGGCATGATTCAAGATTTGGTCAATATGTCGTTGCAGGTGAGAAATTGAAACTGCTGAATGCGCAACGGGTTTGAACGTGGATCGTGTTTTATTTTTCGAAACGGAAGATCGTCCATAAAGGCCTGGCAATCAGGAGATGTGTGTAAATGAAGTCAAGTGCAAAGTCTGCTGGTTGCGGAAAACAAACACGACTGTGCTGCCGTCTGGGGGTGTGGGCGACTATCTCTTATAACTATAGTTGTTCTAACAATGGACTTTGAAAGCGTTAGTTATTGTTGGAGCGTCGCTCAAACGAAGAGCAAAAATCTTTAACTCATAGGTTCCCAACCATTTTTGACGGTGACACCCCTTTAATAAAAATAAAGTGGCATTCACAACCCTCGTTTCACGAAAAGCGTAGAAATCACAAAACACTCCGATTTGCAGTATCTTCATTTTTTAAAATAGCTACTCGTAATAGACTGGCAGTATAGAAGACTAGTGATTTTTCATTTTGCTGCTTCTCTGAAGTTATCCACTCGTAGCTTGGCACACAACTGAGGGGTCCAAACGTTTCCGTCTGTTCCCACACTTGCTTTTCAAATGAAGTAGTGAGGAAACATGTTGTTGCAAAGGGCATAAGAATACATAGGGCTTTGTACTCAATTTCTGGTAATTTAGCATGGCTAAGACACCCAATTTTCGCCGTAGTTACGCCATAAGCATTTAAACGTCACAATGCGCTTACAATCGCTTCACCGGCCATCTCCAGCGTGGTAACCGCAGCGTAAAACAGGAATAGCAATGCACGCACTTAGCAATTTACATTGTTAAATTACTATAAACGTCAGCTGGAATAATTGTGCTAGATAATGTTTGTTTTTTTTGAGTCATAGAGCACTTCGCAACCTGTTACAAAGCTTATTTCTTTAGAAAAAAAGCACATCCAAGAACATGCAAACTCTCAACCTCGAATCATATTTTGGACCCCCAAATATCTTGTTTCGAACCTCCACGGGTCCGGGAACCCCCGGTTGGTAAACGCTGCTTTAAATANTGATGTATTTTGGTATGTCGATGCGCAATTTTGCAACACATTTATTGTTTTGTTTCTGTAACTTTTTGTTGTTGATAAGCTGTTGCCGAAATCGCCANTTCAGTCATTACGTTGCTGCGCATGCTTAAATGTTCATGGAGTCGATTTGCAGTGGCCATGTTTTGAGTTTAAGATCTTACGCAGCGATGAAAACTTTTATGGCCGATGTTGTTTCGTTGCTTGCTCCTCTGTGATTGGTTGTTTGGAAACGTGAAGACTGGCGCTGAAGCCACAAAGGTGAAAGCTACTGCTTTTGCACGCAGTAGATATGGTAGCCCAAATCTCTGGCCATAGGATCGAAAATTGTTGAATTGTTGTTGGGTCAGAATCGACAACAATATGGTCGTAAAGATCAAAGACGACGAGATATTACGCGACGCCTTTCCATTTGACTATTCTTGTCTGGCAGAAAAAGAAAACCGGCCTATCCGCTAGTTGGCGCAAGAGAGAGCTTTATCCATAAGTTTTCGTCAGCCAGTGGTGTTCAAGTAACTAGTCTCCACAAAGACGACGGAATTGAATCCATCAGCAAATTTTTTCTTGGAAGTAGCAAGTCTATTGTTTTCTTGTGACGAAATAGTGGTTCACACAAGACGATAGATCACACACCATTGCGTAGAAGGAAACGGATGTGTAGCGTCTTCACGCTGCAGGAAATTTCGGCCTGGCCCTTTCAAACGCGTCGCCTTCGACTACCTGAATACACTCTCGCTGTATACAACTTTGGCTTATTAAAGCAAACGCTGACAGCGCATACTTATAGAGAGTTCAAACATAGGAGCCCAGCGTAAGGTTTAAAGCTGTTCGTTCTGGGCCAGGTTTGCCAAAAATAAGAATCGCACAACTGAAACCTGAAGTGGCCGTTTACGGAACGCGGAACACGTCAATTAATCTACGTGCCACGAGACAGGTAATGAGCGCTTAAAGGGGATTTCGCGATGTTATAGGATGTGTTAAAGCAGGGGCTCCCAACCTTTTTCACTCCTGCACCCTAAAAAAATTGTGTTCGGATTTCGCATTCTTTACAATTCATAATCAAAAACTAGCTTTCATAATCTTAGAAATGCATTTAAATTTTTAATGTGTGCAGAAAATTAAACACATGGACAAAAGAAGATGACACAAATTAACATTTAAATATACTCTGCAAAAAGTAATCACTTGCTTGAAACTTGCACAAAATAATAAAATCAAAAGGCTGACTTCCAAAAGTTTGGTAATATATTTCACTTCAACGACTCTTTTTTCCTGATTCTTGTTTATGAAAATTTCAAAATGTGGAGCTACATTGCTGATAGCAACACGCCTGTCCGCCTGTGCATTCAAGCGATTTCTAGATTTTGTCTTAATTGACAAAAGAGTGCTAAATCCTGACTTGCATATAGGTAGGTTGTCGCAAATAGAATGAGCACAGCTATTGCAGTTTCAAAACATCTTGGAAACACAACCCTTGCCGAGCACCTGTACTCTTCCAAAGTTTTACTCTCAAACTGAATTTCAAGAGCACAAACTGAAAGCCGTTCTATAAGATCTTCCATCATCTGACATATAGTATAGAAATTGAAGGAATATGGATTCATAATCCATTCTGCAGATGTTTCCGTCTTCCCTACGTCAAAATATCTATTAAATTACATCGACAGCACCTCCAAATGAGCCACAATTTCTTCACAAACACTAAGAATCAATATCTTTGAACGCATTTAGTGCTTAATGGCAATTCTTTACGTTCATATTTTTGCCTTAAAGTGATAAACTCAGATCATTCAGACGAGTGAATATGTCACTCACATACGCTAAAATGTGGTTGAATTCCTGCGATTCCAATCCCCTCAACCAGATAACAATGACGTTGCTCCAGAAAGATTTTAATTTGTTCTCGCAGTTCGAAGAAGCGGGTTAAAACGTCCGTACGTGAGAGACAGTAAAGCTGTTTTTGGAAAAGCAAAACCATATGTTCGCTTTCAAGATCTGAACAAAGTAACTTAAAGAAGGGGTGATTTATAGCACGACCCCTAATCCGATTGATGGTCTTTACAGAAATATCAAGGACATTGGTCAATTTCGGAGGCAAGTTTTTTGATGCCAAAGCATGACGATGTGGGAAACACTGAGTGCTTTGCAAATGTGGAATCTCCTGTTTCATCAGTGAAGAAAACCCAGATTTATTTCCCAGCATAGCAGGAACGACGTCAGTGCACACAGAGCCAATAGTTTGAATATCTAATTCATGTTTTGTAAAAACGTCTTTCACAAACCGAAACACATTTTTTTGTTTTGGTGGTTGTTTGCAGATCTTTCCAAAGAAGGAAGTTCTTTTTATGGTACCATCACGCAGGATTGCGGAGTCGGAGGTAAAATGCCTGACTCTGACCTTTTCAGAATTTCCGACTCCCGACTTCGGCTCCTTAACATAAAGTGGATGAAGTTTTGCTGTCAATATATTTGTAGCAAGCACTCAGTGGAAATCGTGGTTCACAGCAAGAATTCTCTGTTTCAAAAACAGTCTCATAAGAAATTGTACAATTTCAACAGAAATTCCCAACTTAGGAGTGTGATGTAAAAAATGATCCAATTGGACTTCCGGAGTCGGAGTCGGACTAAAAAATCCAAAAATCTAAAAATTCGTTTTTTTGGCCATAACTTTTAAACCACAAACGCTAGATGGCCAATCAAGGGCTTTAAAGATGCTGATTTTTGCCTAGTTTTTATTAAAAAATAGAGACAAAAATTTTCTCTTGGAGTTGGGGCCCAGGGCCTGATGACGCCTATTATAACGTCACCCACCACAACTCAAATCCAAAACTTTTCAATTTTTTAAAAACCTAAAGTGCAATACTTTCCGCATCTTTGGTGGATGTGAACAGATCTCTAACTCAATCTACTGCGGTGTTATGGCTGAAAAACCACTTGCCCGTTATGGGCAGATTCGGGGCTGGGGTTTTAATAGCGGTTGGATGATATAAAATGCAGTGGTTCCCAACCGGGGTGCCGTGGCACCCTTGGGTGCTATTTACAATATTCAAGGGTTCAGCGAGTTAAGACGTTTTCCAATATATCATTAGGAATGCATTTTCACAATGTCATAAAACCCTGAGGCAAATTGCTATGCGTTAGCCACTTGGTGCCGCAAATTATATTTCAGGGTGTCGAAACCCTTAAAAGGTTGGGAAATACAATGCTTCAATTTGGATAATATTCCACATGATTTAGAGAGCTCAATTTTTAACTAAGCAATATGTGGTTTCCAACTAAGTCTTCTGTCAACTGTGCCAACAAACTTAGTTGGAAACCGCACATTGATTTCTAATAGAAATATATTTGAATATGCATTGCTTACAGATTTCCGGACTGAGGTTGGGAAAGGTTACTTGAAATCGATTTCCTATGAAAAACGTTTGCTGATTGATTCAAACCCTTCACCTGTGTGGAAACTGTCCACACAGGTAACTATAGGTATGTGCAAGTTTGAATCATACCAAAGTGAAGAAAACTCTGTTTTTATCGCTGGGCTCTGTTTTTGTAGCTGGGTTTGCCCAGCTAAAAAAAGAGCTGAGCTCTGTTTTTGTAGCTGGGTCTGCGCCGCCGATACTTGCCGCCGGGATATGAAGCGTGAAGGTGTGCGCTGCAGATGATGACGCAATGGGCAAATAGCGAAGCGGCGCATGCCGCAACGCACATGCCGCAACGCTGGGTTGTGCCGCAACGCTGGGTTGTGAGTGCGCTGGATTTGTGGTGCAACCACACGTGAGTGGGAAACGAAGCGATGGTAACAAACAATTCGAATATTTGTTTTAGAGTTCAATCTCGGCTTTTTGCGTGTGCGTGTTTCAAAGCAATCGTTGTGTCGAGTTAGCAAGTATGAATGGGTTAATTTTTCATAAAAGTGCTGAACAAGACTTACAGACGTATCAATGCTTTGTTGTTGGTGTCATTGTTACTCATTTTAGTTGCATTGATGTGGATGTTTTTCAAAATTTTCACCTTTCACCATGGACATTTTTATTTGAACACCAGTGGTCATTCGGGATAGTCCTGTGGGAGCTTCAGTCATTGGCTTCTCGACCTCAAGGAAATCGACGACTTCGAAATGGCCGAGTATTTGACTGACGGTTTTCGTCTGAGCCAGCCGATCAACTGTCCTGATCATCTGTAAGTTTCTGTGGAGCTTACTTTGCTGGACTCATTGACTGCTTATTGGGTTATAAACGACTGGATGCGTTTTGACGAAATGACCCGTGTCACCTAAATTAATTGCAAATTTTTAAAGGACTGATGTTCAAGAGCACATAACCCAACATGATAGTTTTTTCAGGTTAACTTTTAAGTTTAATTGCGAAGCAATGGTCGACAGAGTTGTCTAACTTTGAGATTTTACCTACACTGTTGTGCCGCACTGCATTTTTCCACCTCCATCTGTTGTCGCAACAGACCTTGATCCCTATAACTGCTATAAGACATCCGAGATCTCTAGCCCAAGCCTTTCAAGCATGAAGTCACGTGACAAATTTGCCAGTCGACCGCTGTGGCACATTCTACGTTCCTCAATTCCGGCTGAGCCTGGGCAGTGGACAGACACGACTTAGCGGCGGTTTCGACTTAGCGTAAAATAGGCTGTCTTTGACCGAGCGTGAAATAGGCTATCTTTAATCTTTAACGAAGGTTAAACGTAGCATCTTACTAACTTCATTTAAATTATGTGAGGTTTACTAACATATTTTACTGAGGGCAGTTTACTGTCTAGAAACAACTTATTTTACCAAAAGCGTGAAGACTAGTACCCGAGTAGCAGTGTGTTACCACAGGATTTTGTCAATCAGGGTGGACGAAATTTTTAGTGAAAGGTTCGCATTCGAATCAGTTCTTTCTTGCAGTTCTTGATTAGATGAGTTGTGTACAGACATGGCGTGTTTGGTTTGAAAATGCAGTTTAATTTTGTATACGTTGAACACACTAACTGCTTTATGACAGATTAATTTAATCTTCTAAATCCCATCAGCATTCAGTGATGAAATGCTTATCAGTCACTGTTCGTTATAAACAAGGCTGCAGGCATGATTCAACTTTTCTTTTTTCCACATAGGGCAAAAAGGCGAACATATAGGTTGCTCGTTGCCTAGCAAAATTAATGCGGCACTATCAAAATGCGATGGTGAGTTTTGATTTGCAACCGTTTTGGCCACCAAAACACTTAATTTTGATGCAACAATAAACGACAACTCTAGCAGGACTAGGTCACCAAGTCTGATATAATTTCTTTGTTCATGAAGTAACGTGAGAGTACGGCTTGATCTTGGCAAGTTGCCTGAAAACATTTAAGTGAGCTGCGTTTAGCCCACTCTGCCCTAGACACTGTTACACAGACAAAAAGGGAATGGCCAACAGTCCCTCCATATAACATGAAGGAGCGATCCTTAAAGCCTTGAAGGTTGTTGATGTTACCAAAGTGACATTGAAAACAGTGTCTCGAATGTACTGTTTTGAGGAACACAGAAAAAATTGATTTCTCATGAAATTTCACAAAGAGTATGATATTTTTAAGTTCTGAAACACAAAATTAAGTTTTCTTGTATCTGAAGATATCTTGGGTAACTTGGGAATGATTTTTGTGTGCAAGGTGGCATGTCTGTTTGGCGGTATTAGTAGCTTCCTATGTCAGCTCGTTCATACCGAATCATTTTTCTTAGCTGAAACCCACAGCCATGGGCGCAATTTGGTGGGGGACACGTCCCCCGTATCCCCCTCACTTTTTTAGACGGGGGATATAATATGCCATGTCCCCCCCACTTTTTTCTCTTAGGGTTTGTATTTGGAGAGGTTTCAAAAACAAATATGACGTTTGTCACGGTTTGTGTGAAAGAGTTTTTTTATGTTATATGCTACACATAGCAATGTTCATGTTGAAACACAGTTTGGTGTGGTATCACTGATTCTGATACTTTTATAAATTTTTACTTCAGAAATGATTTTTAGCATTTTGCAAGTTTCTAGAGACCGCAAATGATTGTTAACTGCCCTTCTCCGACATTTATCCAGTGTGGTTTACTTGAGAAAGGTTACTGTCTTGAAACAGTAAAGCTTAACGGCTGCACACGTGAGGGACCACAATATAGCCGTGATTTGTTGCGTGCAAAAACGTTGGCTAACTGACCCGTAACTGATTTTAACTGTAACGTTGGTTGTCACGTATTCAGAAACAGATAGCGTAAAATTTAAAGATGTAAGTGTATAATGTTAGAATGTTGCATATTCAGGCAAACCTCTGCGAAGTTTTTGCCGAAGACAAACAGCAGCACTATTGTGGAGACTTAGTTTTAGGATGGGTAGTTTTGCAAAAGACTGTCTT
>JGI24158J21664_10009546_pt1 | contig 12954 bp, 9 predicted proteins | sample Ectturendosymbi3_FD_21664 | JGI IMG/M metagenome (IMG submission 21664) | reverse complement strand
AATTCCTCGTTTTCAAAGTACCCTGCTATGCCACTACTTCGGTGTCTCAGAAACTGCTCGATTTCTTTGCACAGCTCAAACACGAGTAAGCACTCGAACACNGGATAGCNACCTCNTTTCTGTGTGGAAAAGAACACTGTGTTGATCCNCAACTTCGTTACAAAAAAATTTGAACACGCGGTGATTCAAGGCATGGCCTCTGATAAAGTTTACAGCACTCACAACAATCGAAAACACTTTTTTAATTTTCGGGGCGTGCATGCCTGGGTTTAAATTTCAGGGCGTGTATCCCAGAAAAAATTTGGTGGTTCGTACCCCTTGTTTCAGTGCTTCGTACCCCCGGTTAAGAACCACTGCTTTAAAATGACAGGTAAAATTGTGGTGTCGGTCATTTGGGCAACGTCGCATGATTAAAAGTTTGTAAAATCTTGCAGTTATTTTGTAAATATCGCGTCCGAAAGGTTACCATCAATACCGGGAAGAGGAAAAATCGAAGACGAGAAGTTACAAAGGTTTTAGCTTTTTAAGCACCCAGTGTTTTCCATTTAAACGGTTTGATTGTGGGTGGCTGTTCCGTAAAGTTGTTGCTTTGTGGAGTTTTTATTGACATACATACAGATAGCCTTCTCTAAAAAAAATTAGTGCACTGATGCAGCACTGGATTTAGATGGGGGCCTGGGACCCAGGGCTGGTGGAAGGCCCCACGTGCGGATACAGAATCCTTAGGTAGATGGTTGACGAAGTCATTAGTACTCCAACGGATCATTTTAACCTTCATGACGTAAGCTTGTGACGTCACATATGTTAATTCAACTGTAACAAAAGTTTTTGAAGCAACATGATATTTGACACAATGATTTAGCGGTTTGTGAAACTGTTGCAAAACCGGTCACCATAAGCATCGCATATTCTTATTTTTGAAAATTTGCTTTGCATAGACTGAACTTTAAAGTCACAGTCTGTTTCTGAGTTACTTGTATCAATATCATATAACTCATTTCGAGTAACAAACTCTTTCAAAACACTGCTATAGAGGCACAGAGATTTTGTAGGTCTATCGATCAGGTACACGTTTTCGCGTTATAAAGTATGCATTTTTAGGTTTGGTCATGTAAACGTGCTAAGTACTTTACTGGTGAATGAAACGTTAAAAACTGAAATCAAAGGCGACGTTATACTACATTTCATACACATCCGAAACTAAGATTGCACAACAGAAAAGGATTTTTTTTTTGACGAAGTGGTCCAAGATCTGTGAAATTCCCAAAATTATTGGTGGACGGCGAAACAAAGGTAGTCATTTCGTCACAAGAAGGGGTGTAAAATTTTCACAGGGTGACCTCACCCTCAAATGCTCCCGAAAAAGTTACTGGCCTGTTTACAGTATGCATATGACAGGGAGTGCAACTAGGAAAGCCCAAACCGATTTTAAAATGCTTCAATTAAGTTGATATTGAAAGTTTAACACTCCAAACTTTTGTCCGATTCTGTTTGTGCCCTTACCACCATTTTATTCGAAAAGATGAATGTGTTTCGTTCATATTTATATAGAAGAGGGCAAAGCATGATATATTGATTGCGTCCTGCTACAAAGGCGAAAGACATCGAGTTATCTCTCCATCACCACTGGCTCACAGGGTTATTACACGAAAACCTTGTTATCTATAATGGCAATGTTCTTGCTTTTCAAGCAGCAAAGTCACCAATGTCTGAGTCAAAGTCTAATTCTGGCGAAGGACGTCTGATTCCATGCTCATACCTTTACCAGGCACGGTGACAAGTTGATCTTGGTCATGGACGTGCGAAGTCGATTTTTTATCAATTTTAACTTCGAAAACGACCTCTCGCCACTGTAGTTTGAGATCGTCAGAACCGAATACATCCTCAGAGTTACTTCAACATTAGAAAGTGTCCGAGACACATTTTCGAATAAAGAGTTGATACAAGAACAACTCTGCTGATGCATTACGCAATCTTGGTTTTCATCTTTGAATATTTTAGCAAATGATGCAAATTGAATAAGTTCCCCATCAAAGGAGATGTCTAAGTCATCGGGGTATATGTTGACGAGTATTGATGCTGCCCTTTCAAGCTGTTCGAGAGTAAGTGCTGCAAGACACCTGAAGAATCCGAACCGGCTTGCAACAAGTTGGCTGGAATGAAGACGATGGTTTGTAGACATCAGAAATTGATCAATTACTGTCAAGTAACTGTCTGCAAGAAAACAGACACCAAACGTTGCAGAAGCGACTAATAATGTTCGCTTTGATTGACCTGACCGGCTAGCTCCGTATCAATTCTTCCAAATGGGTCACATCTGTGACTAACCGTAATCGTGGCCTCTATATGTTCCATTAATTGTTAGTGGCTCAGGCGCTCAAGAACGTGCTTCCAATTGCAGAATCCTTTTCCAACATGGAAATGCGCACATTTAGTCGTGCTCCGCGGACATCAGTCTTCAAGTGAAACAATAAACACAACCATGTGAAGGAGGAAAACAAAGACAGCTTCTACAACTACTTCGCCGTTGTGGTTGTGGCGAGGAAAGACTTCAGGTGCATTTCCATGACGAATTCTGTCTTTTACGTGTCGTTGCACAGCTTGGCTTAAAAATAACTTTTCATCACAATGTCGAAGAGTACCTGTTTCAATTTCGAAGAGTACCTGCTGAAAGTCTCGCATTTTTTTCCGTATATTTCCTGGCCTGAGGCTGATATCGTTGCCTCCAGTCATAGCGGCAGCCATCTAATCTATCATGTTTTTCGATGATTCTTCTTGAAGTTCTTCTGCTACTGGTGCTGCACCGTTTGTCCAACTACATCTACTCTCATCATTACGTAGATCTAAGTCTGTCACAGCATGTTCCTCGATTTTATCTCCTCTCACATGTTCCGCAAAGTGTCGCCGCTGGACTTCATTGTCACCGTAGCATAGTAATCTTGAATCTTTCTAAGTTAGCTGCAATTTTGTCCGCTCTCACTTTTCCCTCTTTTGCTTTTCTACATTTTTCAGAACCACTTGGATAAGCTCTACGTCAGTGGCGCAACTAGAAGTTTGAGCCAGAGTGGAAAACGTAGCTGAAAGGGGTCCACTAGCCAACATTCAGAAAAAAACTTGAGAAAGGGTGGTGAATCCGGATGTGGATGGCTTTACTAAAACCTTAAATCACCGGAAAATACTCATAAAAACGCAAGAAACAACAACCTATTGAAAACCAAACGAATACTAAAACCGAACACAAGCTCAGTGGGGCCCGCTTTTTGCATTTAGCTTGCCAGTGGGGCGATTCGCCCCTCTGCCCACCGTCAGATACGCCACAGCTCTACACCTGTTAAGGTGTCGATCCCCCTTCTCTCCATGTTTATTATTAATAAGCTTAACAATGCTACTCATATGCGACCTGTGCAGGTCTGTATAAGGCAGACACAAAACCTCACAGTAACGAGTAGAGACGAAAGCTGATGCGTTCTGCGTGGCTTTCCCTTGCATGCATTAGATTTAGATACCTGACCGACTTTCAGGAAACCGTAAGTGTAATAGTTGCTTCGTCACTTATAACACCAAACAACAATCAAGAGAAATACCGCCATCTGGCCGACCGATAACCAATAGCGTCTATAATCAAACTTTCCTCGCATAAAATAACTAAGTGGCTTGCACATGTCGCACATGTACCTCAACACGCGAACATGTTGGGGGCTCAATTTGGTGGGGGGCCCTAGGCCCGGGCCGCCCTAAATCCGGCGCTGCACTGATGCGTGGAGGGTCCATGGCCAACCGACCATGTAACTTCTCTAGTGCGACAAGTGTTGCACATGTATAGAGCAGAAACAGAAACAATTAAAAACAACATTTAGTAGCGAAACGTGCGCTACAATCAATGCGAAGGCTGAGCCTGTTTGCTGTTAGAAAGCAAAGATATTCGAGGCTCAATACACGATAATGCACAGCACAAATCAAGTCATCTTCCATATTAAGCCTGCCTCTAGATTTGGTTTTCATGGAAACAAGAGCCCCTGTTTTCGAGAGTCATTGCAAAACGTACTCAATTTCAATAATACAAGGCCGTGGCCATCATAAATGCTTCCGCGGTCCACAGGCTGGGAAACCTTGCCTTGATGACTCGTAATGTCGTTCAATGCATCCGTTCATATATCTTATGTTGTCTTTAAGTATGCTTACATCAAAACATTCAAATGGATTTTGTTTCCTTACTGAGGATGTTTCACGACGAATATAATTGCGATTGTAATCGCGATTACTTTCTATGTAATCGTAATCGATCACATTGTGGTTTTGTTTATTCGTAATCGTAATGTTGCATGTGGCAAGTAATCGTGATTGATAACATTTCTGATGTAATCGATCCATGTTTGGTCGCGTTTATGGCAATAAATGCGCTCATCAGTAAGTGGTGCATGGCACTGTACGACACGAGCTACCTGCTCGCACCAGGGCTTTCCTTATACAGCTAACTTGCATACAAATTTAAGAGATCAAATATTGCTTGCAATGCAGTAGCCAAACATGACTGGAGCAATAACTTAGTTTTGGTTCGAGTGTCTTTCGCTATTGCGCTCCGCCCGGTGTGTGAGGCTGAGGGTGGTGATGCCGATCTGACACAAGCTCTGTCAAAGTTGCACCCTAAAATTTTGAGTAACAAAAAATAGACCAGTCTTTGAAACGAGACGCATTTCAACTCAAACTCTATCGAATTTCGGTCAAGCATATGAAACACAATCGTTATGACAGTGTGGAAGAAAACATATTAATTTCGGTGCGGAAGATAGAAAATAGGATTAGCAGGACGTACATTTCATACTTTTTACTTTGTCTCGATTCTCATTAAGATATTTAACATCTTTTACGCGCATTACTCATGCGCGTCCCCCCCTCTCGAAAAAATATTTGAATGTGCAATAAGCAAGCAACTACGCTCTAGACCAGTGGTTCTCAAAGTGGGCGGAATCGCCCTTTGGGGCGCGATTCCGCCCCTTGGGGGCGACTTTGAAAGACAAAGGGAAAAAAAACAAAAGGGGCGATAGGGGGTCAAAACAACACAAAGGGGCGAAAATGCTCAACCACTAATCGATTATTGAGTTAACTTCAGTAGCCTACTAGTATGACTTGTTAGTTTCTTGCAAATTTTACTTTACTATTTATATTCGTATATTCGTTGGAGGTTGTTGCTAAATCAATTTATCTATTAAATTTTTACTCTGGATCGTCTATGTGCCCAGCTACAGTGTGGATTATTTTCACAAGAATTCTGAACGCAATATTAGTGAGGTATTTATAGTTGCTAAGTTCAGATACTGAATGGCCTGGTTGAACTATTTAGCACTTCCTTTAAATAAAATTCTTTAAATTTACCACAGGCTTGTGTTTGCTTTATCAGGTTTGGGGGCGAAAACGACATGTCGAGGGTGAAAAGGGGGCCATGGAATAAAAAAGTTTGAGAAACGCTGATCTACACCAACATACTCACCACGGACGAAGACGCACATATGTCGCGTACTCGTGGAATCACGTGACGACGGAATGTCTGGTGGGGAAGCACCTCTGAAAAGAAGCCGGCAGAGCACGCTTCGCTGGCGGTCAGAGTGCGGTTTCCGTACAGCAGTGCATTCGCCTGAGTGACATGAGAGCAAGGTGAATCGCACTACGCCCAGTCTGCATAAGCGTGTTGGGCGGAAATGAGCCCTGGATGTGTTGGCGCAATTCAGCAATCAAAACGTTCGAATCTTCGGCGCAATCGATGCCAAGCCGAATGGCTTCGGGAGAGTGTGTTCTTTTGGCAAGCCGTTAAATTACAAAAGTTTGCAAACCAACCGCAAGATTAAACAACCCGGTTGCAATTTAACAGTAAAACTCTGATAATGCTCAAGTAAAAAAATTGAGTACCACTCTCTCAAAAACAGAAACTTTACATGGAAACGCACGGCAACCAGTCTACTTTCAAGTTACCAAGACGGATAAGAAAAACTGTTGGCAAGAGAGGCTAGACCGAATACAGTATAAATGGATTTTACTTTGTTTTACCAATGACTCTTCTGCTGGTGACCACGAAGCCAGGCATACGTACACTTCAAGAGGTTTTTACGATATATACCAGCGTCAAATTGAACACGCATGTTAACTGTAGTTTTTGTCCAATTCCAGTGCTGCATACGATCCCAACCTTCAGCCTTGATTCCAAAAGTCACAGCATCAAAGCACGCATTGTTTGCCGAAAACTGAAAAGCTTTTCGACTGCGAAATTTAGCTTACCATGGCCTGGTTGAATGACTGAGGTAGAACAAATAACATTTCAAAGCTGGCTCCACACAGAATCATTCGAAGACAACAAGCGGAATGTGAATGCAACCTCGCACGGCGATCTAACCACTACACACGAAACAATCGATTGCTCATTAACTAATGGTCTCTGGTGTAGTGCCGCTACTTCAGCATATTGTTCGCTCTGCATATTTTGTGTTTGGCAATTTCAACATTAATTACAAACCTCTTAGCGTCTCTCATTTACTGTCTGGAAGAACGTGAAGGTCAGCGCGTTTTCATCAAAATATACAAAAACACATCATAATCTTCAGGGTCACATTTACAGCCAGTGAAAAATTGTATTGTATCGCAACCAAAGTTCCTTACACGCGGTTGTTGCTAAAAGTAGCAGCCGCCGTTTTTCAACGAAAACCTTCATGGAGTGTATCGGCATTTGTACACCAGAAGAAAACCACCCCGTTCAACAGACTCAGTTTCAAAGAAGCATGGGTATGAAGTCTCCTATTGCGGTAACAAACAAGACTTAGCATATCCACGGATGAGAGCTGTTCAGTGGCACGGTAAATGAGGATCTTTTCCAGTAGATTGCTTGCCTAGCGCTTTTCGTTTTCGTCGAAACGTCATTATTTCCAGCACGCTTGGCCTCCCGGCTATTCTTCTGCCGTTCATAACTGTTTGTTGCCCAAGCAAGGGAATCGTCAAAATTAGTATTTCAATACGCGCAACGCAATTCTCCAAACCAAATGAATAGTGTGCTAAGTAGTTCGGTAGAAGTTCAACGAACGGTGATGTAAATTAGGTCAAGCCGTACTCTTTCTAGTTATAACTTACAACGGGTGGCAAGTGATTTTTTAAAACCACTAGACTTCACGTTAAACACTTGCAAAAGTTTTGACAGGTCATTTTGGGGGTGTACAAAAGTCAGGGTTTTCAATCTTTTCCCCAAACGGTTCTCAGCAGTGTTTCGCAAACCTCAACGTTACCCTCACACGAGAATTCAACTGAATGAAAGCAGCAACATCGAAGGTGCATATCAAGCATGCCCAGCTTTTTTGTTTTAAATAAGCTACATCAAAGCTTTCACACGACACACTGACGTCACTATGAAAAGCAAACAGAGCAATCTTGGCAACGACAAACGAAGCAATTATAAGGAGTGGGAACATCAAGACGTTAGTATTTCCGTTGGCAGAAAACACCTTGGCTGATGACGACGTCTGAATAGACGGAAGGTTTACATCAGGGTTGCGGATTCGGAGGTAAAATATCCGACTCCGACCTTTCCAAAATTTCCGACTCCGACTTTCAAAAATTTCCTGATATTTGGCTGTTAAAATCAATGGAAATCGTGGTGCACAACAAGAAACCTGTTTCAACAAAACTTTCAAAAGAAATTTTACAATTTCAACAGTATTTCTAAATTTAGGAGTGTGATGCAAATAAATATCCAATTGGACTTCCGGAGTCGGAGTCAGACAAAAAAATCCGACTCCGACTCCCAGTGTTGTTAGGTATCCGACTCGGACTCCACCCAAAAACCTCCGACTCCTAACGACTCCGCAACCCTGGTTTAAATAAGTTCACTGCTTCTGTAAACCTACAATTTTAAGTTCGTATCACCTTCCGGCGAAAATCCCCTTCGACAAATGGGGTTTATACAACAAAAACGCACCACTAATTACTAAGAAGTCAGGGAGACGATAGGGTGCGTGTTAATAAACGTCGCGTGCGGTTCGAAGATATTTTTTCACATTCTCAACTTTTAGAAGCATCTTTCCTGTTGCTAATTCAAGGGACAGTAACTGCACTTACCCTCCCTCTTGCAAAGGCTACGTGTGGAAAGCAGCAATAACAAAATTAAAACAAACTGGTATTACTTTGTGTCTGGGTTTTGGCTTAATACAGTCCACTCATCAAGTAGTTATAAACATTAAAAGTCAACGACAAGCCACCCAAGAAGTATATAACATTCAGTATCTAACGGGAACACGAAATAAAATATACGAGGTTTGAAAATCAATATTAAATCGCGTGGCAAGCAAAGACGACGGCCGCGGTGCTAAACGTGAATTCACAACTGCACCGATTCAGTATCGCCACAAGCCCTGGCATATATGACAACTGTTTTTAGATTGAAATGTTTAATCTTTCAAAGACAGAGCTGAACCACCAAACTCAAAGCGCGTGACGTCCAGGAGTTTACCACCAGATTCAAAATATCTGCAGCATGCCCAAGCACTCAGCACCCCAGAAGGCAAAATAAAGCTTCGCAACTCACCAGACTTTGATTGAGCAAGCTGGGCAGCAGGTAGGAAGCACATCCATCAGGCGTTAAACCCTGCTGAGGATAAGGAAACTGGATCCAAGCGTTTTCGTCCGCCAGCACCACGTCACATAAGCACAACGTGGACGCACCCAGACCCACGGCTGGACCTTGAACAGCAGCGACGATCGGCTTCGTGAAGTGGATCAAGCAGCTGACAAATTTTCTAAACAATAAAATATCGAAGGCCAGGTTATAAAATATTCCCGCGTTAGAAAATGCTATTCCAGTCAATGTGGGGCTAAATTCCGGTGTAAAGTTCTCCAGCAACAGACAGCCGCAAGCGACTTTGCCAATTATTTTCAAATATAAAGTATACTAACACAAATTTAATGTGACAACTTAATGAAAAAAGATTGCTAAACAGCTGTACAACCTTACAGCGTGAGCTATTCATGATGTCATTAAAGTTCCGTAGTGCGCCTGTGCAGTCTACCAGCGATTTCGTCAAGGTGTGCAAATAGCTCGAGAGAAATTTAAATTCATATTTCAATAAAAGCGTTGAACACATCCAGAGGGCAGGTAGAAGTTCATATTTCACGGTTCTATGCAGTGCTTTGAAATACCCTGTTTCGATAGTGTGGGGAGCAGAGGGTTAGGTCGGCCAACATCAGGTGGACGGCGGACACGGGCAAGCCGGCCGAGGCAACCGCGCAATTAAACGGTAGCTGGAAACAGTCTTGCACTGAAGGCTGCTCCCTACGCTTTTATTAAAAGATGTATTTGGCATAAAAACTATAAGTTAAAAAGCGCAGCATTGACTTTTAACTTGAGCTATTTTGAGGTAATGACTAAATGACTAAAAGTCTACTTAATTATCATGCGATTTTTTCACTGTCGCAAACAAGAAAGTGCGCTCTTGACTGAAACAAGACTTGAGGTTGTGGCTGTAGCTTGTCATTAATATGTTTTCTATCTATGTTGCAGAAACCGCGTGTTAGTTCAAATCTTAATCTTAAACCAAGTTTTAGCCTTCTTTTTCAAAAACAGTTTATAGTTTAACCTGAATGCACCGCGATAACCGTTACTGTTGCCACGATAACTAAGAGAAAAATTCAGAATCTTCATGATTTTTTCATTGTCTCTCGACATCGTTATCTATTGTTACAAACTACAATCGATACTTTTATCACTGACAAGGTCTCATACCATGTGAGTTCCAAATAACATAGACACCTACTTGGAAGACACTTTTATTTTTTCTCTTGCGTTCAGAAAGTCTTTAGAGCCAGGCGGAGCACAGACTATTTAAAGAACTCACTGCACAACAAAAACTCAATATACCTGCCTCCTACAATCCTATAAAGAAGAATCGCCATGGCTTCCACAGTATGTACGGACTACGCAACAGCATAAATCAGTACAATAGGTGGCATTACAAAACATAATTCTGTTCCCAATAAGTATTTGCGCTGAATCTAAAAAATCAGCTGAGTTTTTTCCTTGTTCTACGCGTGCTGGACGTGCTACTACTTGCCTGATTCCATCCACAGCCGACAACAGCTCGGTTTTATTGCGTTCAGATGAGTGGAACGTGAAGTACCGCAGATCGAAACCGGAACAAAACACAGGTCCGGCAGACACAAGCAGCACAGTCTTGCACGGACTTTCTTGCGCCATTTCAAGCGCTGCGCACAATTCGTCCAGCATCTGCAATCAAAATTTTCAATCAACTGTGGTTAGTTGAAAAAAGTCAAACAATGGGCGAAACTTAGCCCAGGTCGAAAAAACGCAATTTCGAGAGGACAATTTCACAAGGGCCCTCTGAGATCTAAGGTACCAGTTCATGAAACAATGGTCCAACATCAGAAGTTNCAAAGCAGGTCTTCCCAGGTTAATTGACATAAAATGTTCGAAACCAATATCTTAAACTAAAACTGTTACGTTCCTAACAAACAGTAAAAGATTACTTGTTAATTAATAATATAAAAACTCAAGAATAACACTGACAGTTAAAAAGAACTAGGTTTTCTGCATATAATCAATCAGGCGACTGTGCTCTGCTTTCATCTTTTTGCGATGATTCAAGTTGCACATATCTACATTCAAGTACTCTACAGTCTACACATTGGGGTAAGCAAGGAATCTATCTGCAAATTTTTATAGGAAATTGATTTCAAGTAAAAATACGCATTCTCAGTCTTTATTCAAATATATTTTTATTTGTCTTCAATGCGTTACAAATGAATGATCAAAAAATTCAAATAAATTCAGTTTAGTTCCATTTTAACCGAAGTGCATACGAAAGAGTGCACGCATTTAAGTAGCTAATGGCAACCAATGCATAAGCTCTACCCACAGACTACAAAAAACAAATGCACTTACCAAAGGCGTTAAGCAGTTATACTGTACATGTGATGCCGAAAGTTGTAAAGATTTCGACTTTGTTACTACATCATCATCAGCTAGATCTAAGCGATGAGATCCATACCGTCGACTTCGCTTCGGACAAATAGAAATTTGCACGTAACCTTCAAATTTTAAAACCTACGGTCAAGTTCGGAAAAGANCGCTGACCTCAAGTAATAGCTACATACCATCAAATTGCTTATAGCTAACTTCTTCGAATCTTGGAACTATGGTATAGAATGGTTGTTTCTTGTTTTGCGATGATGTCTGAGGCTTCAAGCTGCTTGACTTCTCAGGTGATAGTGAGTGATCTGCGTGGGTTAAAATGAAGAGTACACAATAGGGCTCGTACAACACAGTAGTGTACTTAATAAATATAAACGTACGTTTTGCAGTTTTGAGATCATTCTCACCACTGAGCACTTTTCTCAGTAGGGATTGCAAATTTTTACAATGTGTAACAAATCCATGTAGTTGTTGCAATATTTGGTCAGATATTTAATGCTGGTGTACAAACACCACAACGTTTTGCACACAAAAAGGTTGTCAGTTTTATCAGTGAAAAGTTCTACTTAATTTCCAAATACATAAGTTTGACTTTTGTGCACCCATCAATATAGTGCAGAGTTCAGGCTGTTGATGTCAGGGTTGAGAAAAACCCGGGTTTAAAAAAAAAAAACCACCTGGGTTTTTTGTTGTTTTTTTTTTAATTCCAGTTTTTTTGTTTTTTTAAAAAGAAACAAGATTTTGTTATTTTTTAAGGAAAATGGAAAAACCTTATTCTTAATTGTTTTTATTGCATCATGCAATATCATTATTTTCAGAATTACACAATAATAACTTCTTATACCTATTATGCCATTCAAATTTGAGGGTAAAGAAATGTACCCCATCTTTGTTTTCGCAAATTTTTGGTCAATATGTGCACAGCAAACAAAGACAAACCATTTCCACACAAACTCAGCAGTTTCACGTCAAGTTTATCTGCATGCCCTGCTAGTTCAGCATCTATAGCAAGGATCACCAATCTTCTTGAAGCTGAGAGCTACTTCTTGTGTGCTGATTAATGCAAAGACCTACCAGTTTGATACACACTTCTGAATTAAAAATCTTGCTCAATTTACCTTTAATTATTTTAGTATTAACAATGAAGATATTCTGCAATGTGAAGATATGATCATGCTGATGTTATTTTTACAGCAGGCCCGCGGGCAGTTGCGTAGCCAGCATGAAATTTTTCGGGGCCAAACATTTTGAATTTCAGCGAGCAACAGTATTTTGTTTGGGACAATACATCTCGAAGTGCAAAACGACAAGAAATGCTAGAAATTTGGGGGCCATGCCATTTGGCTACGCCTATGCCCGCGGACAAACTGCTTGGTCCTTGCAGGCGACCTGGTGTCCGTGGGCACCACTTTGGTGACCCCTGATTTTAGAGTGTTTTTTCCAACATATGATTTGGTATGGTAAAAATCAGAAAAAGTTAATAGATACACATAACGCAGAAATATTGGTTAAAATATACTGATTGTAATGGTTATCTTTCTCAGCTCTGTACAAACTGTTTAATTTTTTTTTTCAAATCCTTAAAATTTCATTGCTGTTCATTTTGTTTGATTAAAAAAAGTTATAGTTAACTGTACAAGTGTCCTGCCTACTTTATAAGTTTATTTTTACTTCTTAGTAGATTTCTTCAAAGAAAAAATAAAAAGTGGGTTTTTTAATGGGTTTTATTGTTGTTTTTTTAAGTGGGGTTTTTGAAAAAACCCAGGTGGTTTTTTTGGTTCGTTTTTTTTTACAACAACCCTGGTCAATGTGGCCATTAACCTGGGGGAGAGGTTAAACGATCTGCTGTTTGTGGTGACTATACTAACAAGCACCATGCCCAAACTGCCTAAGCAGGAAAAAAGCTTTAATCATAGAAAAAATTCACACCTGATAAAATTATATCCAAACAGTCCAAAGTGTATAATATCCATGCTAACATCTGATGTTATGGG
>JGI24158J21664_10009545_pt1 | contig 12955 bp, 8 predicted proteins | sample Ectturendosymbi3_FD_21664 | JGI IMG/M metagenome (IMG submission 21664) | reverse complement strand
AAATAAGGAAAATTTATGCGCGTAATACCTCAAGGGGGGGCCCCCAAAAAGGGGGGGCCCGAGGCAAGTGCCTCGCTCGCCTCCCCTTAAACACACCACTGGATACAAGCATACATCCAGGAGCGTAACAAGGTTTGATGGCGCCCGGGGCAAGACTTTTAGGTGCCACGCAGTCATTCGGTGCCCCCATAGTGATTCGGCGCCCGGGGAATTGTGCCTCCTCGCTACACCTCTGCATACATCATTTTCCAAGCTGCCAGTTGACAGTCACCTCCACCAGACCCTATGAGCGCATGTTACAGTTATCTGCATTGCCTCAAACTTCTGAGACGAGCTCAAATGAAAACTGTTAATTTACGGCATCACATCAACAGTTAAGAAACCCACAACAATATAAATTATTATCTCAATAGATCAATCTATTAGTTCATGCAGTGTTGCCACTGGGGTCAGTCGCGATAACATTAGATTGTTGCTTATTTCAACATCAGATAACATCAAATTTTTGCAGCACAGATTAATACAAGCTAAATGCTTCTATACCAATAACTAACAAAGTGCGATAACCCACGTTGAATTCGAAACGGGGAGAAGTATCATCATTAATGAAAAGTCGGTTGTTTATGCATAACATACTTGTTATTTCCAACCCTAATGAACAGAGCTTCTGTTTGGAACGATTGCCAAACACACAAGGGTGAGAAATTGATAAAAGAATCTTAAAAATCATCATTCTAACTCTTTTTCATTCTAAACGTTTAGAAAATTTTGGACAAAAACAACAGCTTAGTAGACATCAGATTTGTTGCCAAAACATCATACATCAGAAATTTCTCTCAAAACATCACATTTGATGTTAAAACATCGGAAGTGGCCACGCTGAGTTCGTGGTTACTGTGTTATTGTATAGAAACAAGTGAATTGCATATCTTTTGCTTGTGGTGGCTACTACAGTGACTTATTATTCTTGGACACCATCTATCGGTGACCACTTCATTCGCATGTGTCGACTCTCCAGGAACTAAAATGTGAAAAACGCCCACGGCAAGAAAAAATTTTTCTTGGTAAACCAACCCGCTAAACACATTTGCGCCAGGAATGTAGAGCTAACAAAAAAAGTGTGGGAACGCATCCAAAAAGATAGCCATTTAAAAACAGCTTCAAAACCATTATAAAGCAAAACGTAAATAAGGTGTGGGGCGCCGTTCCCAAGCGTTCCCGACCCACTACACCCTTGATTTGCGCTCACACACGCTCTTTTTAGGAAAGGAGGGCAAAATGATTATAACTTTTTATTGTACCTAACAATTAAACATGTTTTTGAAACCTTCGGTGGTGTAATTGTCAGTTTGCGCTCCCCTCTAGGTGCGGGCCTGCAATCCTGACTTCTCTTTGGCCTGACTAATTGACCAAGTCCGAAACGTACTGGAGGCACAGTGTGAAAAAGGCAGAAATTGCGTTTCTAATAACATGGTCATCATCCTTCCTGCAAATGTGTTGAAACACAATGCGTCAAAAACATTTTCTGTGTTGCCGGTATTTTGAAACCAGAAGGGTTTTGATGTCCAGGTGAGTATTTCCTTAAATAAACATTTTTTCGTTTCCGCATACAGAGGGCTTTCATATGAGCCTGCTTGCAAACAAAATAGCCTTTGCCTTCACCTCCGCAGTATCCAGAACTTGACCTGTCCCCTACAACAAAAAACAATCCTCAAGCAAAAGTGCAACCTTTCACATGCCTGTTAGTCTCTTGCAATGTGACAAAGATATATTCCTGAGTTCAATCAAAGCAGAGCTAAACGATCAATTGATGTCAAGCGACACAACTGTCCGATCTGTGAGCAGTTCGCACTGCTAATTTGCCTCATCAACATCACATGACTAAGTGTCAGATAGCGAAGAAACAGCTCTTTCAAACGTGTTAAAAATTCGTGATTGAGTTCACAGGTACATTGATTGACTTTAATGTAAATCATCTTCTGAAAGCTTTTTCCTTGTCACACACGAAGCAAAAGCCGTTGCATTGGTTCAGCACCAAGGCCTAGCTAGAACAACAGGTCTCAACCAAAAGCTTCACAATTGCCCTGAGCTTTTATATTAACGATGCCTCGCCTGCGGCCACATAACATCACCAATTGGCAAATGCTCTGTGCGATTAGCTATTCGACATTTTGATGGGGATGGCCAGAGGTTGAAAATAAATACATGACAATAAAATCACGAAAATTGATGTCAAACAAAGAAAAATGTTACTACGAAATTTAAAAATTTGGTTTTAGGTAGATAATTTTCTGGTCGGTTTTGCGTGCAAATTCTCTAGCCAATGAATAAAGCATTGCATTTCACGAAATCCAGCACTTAGTGAAAAAATTTCTACTACTGCTGGAACTAGCATTTGAATGATGCACATTAATTTTGAACACCTCCCAATCGACATATGTTGCTTTGGTATATAATGTTGTTATTATTAGCTAAAAGTTAAAACGACCATAAACAATGTTTTTTCTTGTAAAATGAAATGAATGCAAAAACGTCTGTAACACATGCGTAACTACATTAGGCATCACTGAAGATCAACTGCATTACGTAGATTTTTATCCTAAAAATTTTGATTAAAAAATAGTTTTTGATATATAGCGGTGCATAGACTGCACAATACTTCAGTAAAACATCAAGGCGCAAAAATACATCACTTGGAATATTTTTCTTAAAATCTGAGCAACCTAAGCCCATAGGCGTAGCCAGGGGGGGCCAAGGGGCCATGATCCCCCCAAATGTTTGGAAAATATAGTGATTTTGTGCTTCGAGAGACGATTTTCCAAACAAAATAGTGTTATTCGCCTAAAATCAAACATTTTGGCCTCCCAAATTTTTTGCCCCCCCAAATTTTTGGGCTGGCTGCGATACTGCCTAAGCCTATGTTCCCTTCACTGAACATATATATAGTCTGGAGCTGTCTGCTTGAAGTTCTGGATATGCCTGCATGAGGTGATGGCGACTTTGGTTTGTGTTTCGATAACAAGCTTGTGATTTAACGACGCTCTTGGAGTGAAACCTTTTGTTATTATTCGTTTGTGACAAGATTCCGATCTGTGCATAAACACGGCTGAGTTTTAATCAAACGGTTGGTGTTCACCACAGATTGAGACAAACACTTTTGCTGCCAGGCTGTTTTTTCGCAAAATTGCGCTGGGTGCCAACCTGTTTTTGGCGTTTTCCATTTTCCCAATAAAACGAGGCGGAAGAGTACGTTAAAAGAAGCCAAAAAATGGTTACCATGAAACTTTATTGAAAATACACAAATGCTCAATCACTGAACGGTATGTGGTTCGAACTGATACAAAGCACCACACACAGAGTCACACCGAAAATAGTAACTTGTCTATCTGCATTCATTTTTGCTGCGCACCTTGCAACGTTTCTACGGTTATTTTGTTTGCGGCGTTGTTGCAACATTACAATCGACAAGCAATCACTCATAATTACAATAATAGTTTGCAAAAATGACCAAATCCCAGCCCTACAACCTGCCTGCAACACTGCCAAACTTTCAACATTTCAGCTCTCAACAAAAATCCTTCCAGCCATGTTTCCGACCTAGTCACGGTGTCGCGAGCTTTCAGCGCGCTGTTTCGTGCCACCAAACATTTGACATCGTGCAATGAGTCAAAAGACTTCACTGCGGAAATTTAGGTTTATGTTGATTGATGAAGTCACTGCGGAAGTTTACGTCGATTTATCAAGCAAAGAAGGACAGAAGAAATAGAAAAGGTTTTGACCCTTGTTTGTAAGGGGTGTGCAGCGCAGGTAATGTGCAGTGTGCACTTGGGCACCAGACTAATTAGTCCAATTAATTAAATCTACCATTACACTCTTGTTTCTTTGCACAACGTTGGTGTGGTTGTTGGAAATCGTGCGCGTCGGTAAACTTTAGCGCATCACATCGCAACAGCTCGTGGCATTGCAGCAATTGTTGAAAAAACGTATTGTGATGTCACAGTCTGCGCAGCCTTTATTCGAAAACAGGAAATGTTATGTTCAGACATTTCGCATCGCTGCTGTCCAGACTATATACAACTCTTTTTACGAAAAGCCAGGCTGTACGTTTAGCAGTCATTGCTTTTGCGTCACTTTGTCTTCACACGCGCGCTCAATCGTTATGCTGCGTTCAATTCTTATTGTTCCGAGGTGCGGCATCATTTTCCTTTCATCAAACTGGACATATGCTTAAAAAACTGAGCACGGAGTGTTCACTGTTCAAAATGAAATCTATCTTTACAGACGACTACCTGTATTTCGTAGCTAGCACTGCTAACTTATTATGTTCTTTTCCGTAACAAACTACCCTGAATGTCTGTCGTGTTTAAAAAAAGCAGACAAAGATCGCTATTTGCGATGACTATCTGAGCTCGACCGATCAGGCTTTTTTGGGCTGACACCGATGTTTTTCATTGCCGATATTTTTGCATCACTCAAACAACAGTTGAAAGACATTACTTCACTGCGATGAAAAACCGTACGGCATCGAATTCTGCGCAAAACTGGGTCATTAAAACAGTCAACCACACGTACCCTGAAATGTTCGCAGGCAGTCATCTACTTACCGCGCAAGCGAATGAATTTCACGTCATAAAGGGGTTATTGGGACGGTTGCGCCACGGTCTGTATCAGTGTTGCCACTGCTAGGGTTTTTTCCACTAGATCTGGGGTTTTAATGTTTTATCTGGGGCTCTGGGTTTTTTATTGAAAATCTGGGTTTTTTGACTCTGGTCAAATTTTTGTAAATGTATGTCGTATTACTGTATTTTCCATTCAAGAATACAGTAGTTTCACAGGCGTGATACAGATATGCGCAGAGTCAGTAGACAGTGCAGATGTGAGTAGTGTGGCTAGGCTTAACCAAATTGTTTGAAATATAATGGTGTACAGATTAACCACTAACTAGTCATAGGTCAGCACTCTGATCTATCGCTGATGTGTCAAGGGCTGCCTGTGCATGAATTTGGAATACTTTTTATGGTTTTGAAGATGCTGTGGTTGAGAATCTCTTCATTGTTTTACGGGCGCACTGATTGTGTTATGAATGTAAAATTTTGAATGTTAAATTGGTAGTCAAATATTGCAATGAATGCAATGGTTAGAGTGAAAAGAAAACCGTAAGACCTTGTATGTATCATGTACTTGTTTCAATTTATGCATTTTGGTGAAAGTAAAAGAAAACATTAAATGTTTTTTAGAAAAGATCTAACTCGTTTTTTTATGTTACTTCATACATTTGATTTGCTGCTGGCCTACTTGTAAATTGTGATGTCAGTAGACTTGAGCTTGTTAAAAATATGATGTAAATAATGCGTATTACCTTAATTTTTATGTGCAAGTACCGGTAACGTGCTTTTCAAGTTTGTTTTGACTTTTTTAAACATTTTGTATGTCTGTTTTTTTTTATTTTCTGGGTTTTTTTCAAGGTAAATTCTGTTTTTTTTCTTCACAACAGAGTGGCAACACTGGTCTGTATGTTCAGCACTACTGGTGTGCAGGCCCGTAACTAGGGAGGACGAAGACCCTCCTAAAATTTTTTTCGCCTCCCCTGAAAAAATGTGTTGGAACTATTGGACATAGTACAAAAATTTGGGCTCTTCTCAGAAAACTCTTCGCCACTCCTAGTGTCCCAGCTGGTTACGGGCCTGCTGGTGCGTAGGAAAAAGCAAACACTACATTTTTTATGGGCCGGGTCAAAATTTAAGGAGTTTACGGATTTGTTGTGATGGTATGGGTCGGTCCGGGTCATAAAAATGTGAGCCCGTGACATCTCTACGCACTAGTACTTGATGTAGTCAGCAGCCTAGTTTTGTCAGTCGCAATTTTCTCGTTCGAGAATCTGACGGATGTAGTAGGCATGTTCTGCCCACTACATCTATGAACTGTACAACAAAAGACAAAACCTAAACAGTACACAAAGTTGTACAACAAAAACTCTAAAACCGAAATCAAGATCAGCATTAGAAAGCCGAAATGACTGCCGATTAACATTAAAACAAGTCAAACACGAAGCATAAGCTTTTCATGACCAGAAGCATGCTTTAAACATGCTCTTATAAAACATGCACACATATGTCCAGCAATGTTTCAAACAGAAGAAACAATGGCGACGTTGCTAAGCAATATGACGCAGAACCTATCAAAAGATACCAATCAGATTAATGAGGTTTATGAACCTTATGGGAATTACCCCGGAAACAGAGTCCCTATAAAAAGGACGATTTTGGCAATAAAAATTCAGATTGGTACTAGGACCATCCGACGGTACTAATCTCCTTCTGGAGTATTAAAACTCTTAAAGTTTTTGCTTTGGAAGTAAAACCAACTCTGCCGCCTTGCAGACCACTTGGCTATTTAAGTTGTGGAACCCTAGCAGTGGGATAAAGTACAGATTCACCACTAGCTCCTCAATCAAGAGTTTTTGACTAAGTAAGTCCTTTAGAAAGGATTGCTTCAGTCAACACTAGTGGCTTTGTCCGAGTGAATTTCTGACACTCAGGCCCGTAATATTGGAAACTTCAAAATACTGTTTCCTACCGTTTTCGAGAAAGCCCTAGTCAACATGAAAACTCGCTTTGTTGACATTAAATCTTAAAACGCGTTCTCAAACGAACGGGTTGAAAAACGTGACATTTACATAGGAAACTGGCTAACTCTGAAATTAATGACTAAACTTCTTGTCAAAAAGACTCTAACACGATCAAACTTATTCAAAAGCAAATCTGAATGTGAACAAGCTACTTTTTGGGAATAGAACAAACTATCCTGGTTGCAGGAGTGATTGCATGAAATGTTCTTGTTTATGAATGTGATTCAAGAGAATTCCTTTATGGATCATTTATCGTATATTGATGTATACCTGTTGTTGTTTATATTTATGTATCAAATCAAATAAAATATGATTAACTAGAAAATATAAATTGCATTTTTTGTTGTTGACAAGTTTAATGAGGTATCAGTAGCAAGCAGGGCGGTTTTAACAAACGTGCGAGATTTGTTATTGCTGTCCTTGATACGGCAATGTCGCGGACCCACTTGTAAAAATGATGCTGTATCTAAAAACGACACTTAGAGAATAGGCCCGTCTTGTGCTGTTATACTTATCACTTTCAGTGATATTGCTTGTTTGCATTTCAGAATACTGAAAGTAACCGTACATAAAGTTGTTCGAAGACAATTAATCAACACCAAAACGAGAGTTTATGTTCTTACTTTGGTCAATTTTTTTATTTCTACAACTCTTCTCAATGAAACCGGCTCTTCTTCAAAAAATTCCTTGGAGTCAACGTCATCACCGCTGTTAGCGCCTGTCTTCTGCGGAGTGATGGCATTCTTTTCAACGTCAGCGCTCGGCCTAGTCTCGTCGTCAGTCGCGGATGAACCAAGCCAATAAGATTTCTGGGAAGTATTGACCCGCGTTTCAGCAAAATTCTTGGAATTTAGGAAGCAGCAACAGCTTGAAGTTGATGAACGCCAAGCTTACATTGCGATCAGACGTAGAGGCTACAACTGCTGGGCGGCATGCGGTGCCGAATTTGCCTTACCGTACAGGGGAAGTACCAGGGCCTGGGTAGTCCAAACTCTCCAGGCCATACTCCCTCGACGTAAAGAGCCACAAGCAGGTAGAGGAGTGAATCACCGATTAACATCAAAAATACCTGAGAAAATATATGATTACATGTTAAGTAACAAAGTTTGTCATTCGAACTGGCTACGACGCGAAAAAGAGCCAGTAGAAAAGATTGGTCTTAGTAAGAGTGGAAACGAATTTGGAACTGAATTTCCGCATTGGTTGCAGACGCAAATAAATTTGGCTCGTGATATAGTAACAAAACGGGTAGATATTCACCAATGGTCTCACCAATGAACGTAAGATGTCGGGACATTGCGCGTCTGGCCTTTGACAGAGGGGGCAATGGCAGTACAAGAGCTTTTCTCTTTAAAAAGCAGTGGATAATTTTATGCTCTGGCAACATCGACTCGATCAACCTAACAGCAACGAATGCTCCACCTCTATAATTCAGAATGGATTAACTACGGTATTTTGTTTCGTTTCCTAATTGCGCGGAATATGTAAAAGCGACAGGCATTTTCAATACGTGTGCTTTTAAAGTGGTCAGTAGGCTTGAAAGTGTTACGTAACAATGTCCGATGAGCAAAAATGTGACGACGAGCATTGGCCACTACAAATGACCGACCAACTGAGACACTTTATTCGTTACAATCGCTACCCTTAATTTTTCATATTACATCCCACACACACACGATACCCGTTAACTGCTGCGGCATCCGTGGGTGTAGTAATCGTTAATTTAGTCTATGAAGGCCGCTTGCAGCTTTCCTATCGACACTTTTCAGCTATTACGTTCTAATGACCAAGGACAAGTTTTTGGTCAGAGTAGTGGACAGGTTCTAAAATTTCACAGATATGTGGCAGGTTTTCAAACACAGGCTGATGACGCTGTTTTTTAGTTGTTTGGGCAACGTGGTGAGGCTTGCAAATGGCAGTAATTTTGTGAAAAATTTTTCAAATGTTGGCATAATATGCTCGGAGGATCAAGGTTGACTCAAGCAAATCTGATTTCACGTATGCAACACCTTTCTTGATAACTTGCCCAAATTGCACGCAATATTCCAGTTTAGAATACTGCTATAATACTAAGCAGAAATACCACGTTTCTGTAGGTACAGCTAAAGAAAAGCTGTGATTGTCCTACGCAGATTCTTGGGCATCATAAAACCGCAAGACCTTGCCACATGCACACTTACATCCAACAAAGTGAAATCTCCGTCTACTGTGACTCCCTTGTGAAGCGTTTTCCACTGAACACCGCTGCCTTAGTGGAAAAAGAAAAAGAACATTTAACTTTAATCAGAAGACAAAATAGCACCATGGCTTTGAACGCAAAAATCGTTTCAAAAACACGGCNTGTAAACCAGTCCAATTAGGAAAAATTTTGACAAACGTTTTAAAGCAAAACAGCGAAATGTGAAATAGACCAACAAACGTTTTACCTTTTCCCTCAAATTGCCCTACTATCTGACATCCGATGCCCATAGCACCGTTTGATAGAAGACAGGAAAGAGCCTTTAAACCTCGATTCAGCTGCTGGTAGTTGCTTGCTATGAAGGAGTAAGGCATGTATGACAAAGCGTAGAGAACACCGCCAGCCCCGGACGCAACGCTTGCTGGTAACAAGAAAAGAGTTTTTTTACTTCAAAAGCAGACTGCATGCGGTCTGACCATGGTCGCGACCAGCTTATATTTTCGGGGGAGGCAAAAGTTATTGTAACTGGTTATTGTACCTAACAAGTATGCATGTTTTCGAAAATTATGGGAGGGCAATTACCTGGTTGCTCCCCCTGGTTACGGGCCTGCGTTTGTCAATGTTCATAAATGCACAAGTTTTCCACACTGCTTGCAAAAACTTTAATTTTATCCGGAATATTTTGGCAAACACTTTTTTGTGAAAGGTTAAAATGAAGTATAGAAAAAAAACGGTAACGAAAACACAAACCTTTGGAAAAGAACGTTGAAAAAAGGAAGCAGAGGTTGATGGTTGCGGCAGAGAAGAGCAAAAGGAAGACGAAGAAAAGTGTAGGATCGCTGTAGGTTAGAACACTTCCTTGTGGAGTCTGCGAACGAGCTGTTTTGAATTCAACTAGAACTGGCGTATAGCATCTGCTTTACTCAGAGTTATGGGACTCGGAAGGATTTTTCCAGAACAAGTCAACAGTGGATTTTTCCAGGGGGCCAATAGTGGTGAAATTTAATTTCAACAATTTGAAACTAAGAGAAAAACACTTTTCTACTAAAAATTTAACAAGAAAATATGAAATTTCAAACTTCAGAGGTGCCAAGCCCCCTTGCATCCCCCTTATGACGCCCATACTCAGAATATATAATGTCTATTGATTAATTTGACAAAAAGACCACTGTGGCATAAGCACAAAGCAAGCAACACAATTTTTAATAACAGTTTGCACAAGATTTTCAATCCTTAAGAGAAAATTTCGAACCTTGATTCCTTTAATGCATTGCTCAGGTGTAAAAGAAAATGTAACGCTATTGGCATCATAGTCCTAATTGGGCAAATACTTTACTCCCACAATAACTGAGGCTTGTGGAAATGTTTCAGGAGCACAGGCGCATTTTTCAAAAACTTAACTGGACAAACAGATGCCTGCAGGTCAGCTTGCTTACTTTTATCATGAAAACAATCGTCATGAAAATACACGAAATGCTAAGGAAGACGATGTACTTTAGAAACCACGCTGACCAATGCAGCCAGTTGGATAAGCCCATCATCATCATGTACTCCTGTAAATAAAAAGTAGACTCAGACTGAGGACAAATAAGCATGAATTGGGAAAATTTGTTTCTCAGTCGCTTAGACAGCAGCTTCGAAAACGCACGTCACATGTTTCTTCCTCGGTAGACAATACGATTGTGACCAAACAGTCAATAGTTTCAACTTAAACGAACCTTCATCCTGGTTTCTTTCTCTTGAACAATGCTCTTGACAATGACTAGAGAAGTATAGAAGAAGCTGAGCATGATGATGAGCGGGAGAGTTTGCTGAATGGCAACTTTATAAGAAGTTTATTCGTTACGATACAATATAGCAATGCAAAAGCAAAACACTGCTAATGTGTACTCGCAACTAGGACGCCGAAAAAACCCTGAAGTTATCTAGTCGAGGCGCCCTCAAAATTTGTTAAGACAAAGACAGTACCTAAAAATCACAAAAAAGCGGTTTGAAAAATGTGTGAAAGTTCCCTCCTATTTGGTTATATGAGTCAACACCGAGCTATTTCCTTTCTTTGTGACACGGATGCTTGCCAAGCGAGATTGCAGCGCGAGTTGGAAGTCCTTATCCAAATGAAAAGAAACAAGTTGCTGATACCAAGAAAGTCAACACAAACCGATCCATAAAGCCTGTGTATGAATCAGAAGAGAGTGGCAAAGAAACAAAACATTGCGGTCCTCAACACTTTCTTCTAAATTTTCTGAACTTTTTTAAAGAGCAGTGCCGCATTGTTGTGAAAATACACGAAAAACTTTAGAGAAACTTTTATCAATCTAGAAGCAATTTAACAGCCTGGTTCCGAAAAACATTCAACGGAAGTGGTTGAATATTGGTAAATTGAGTTGTACCAAGAGTACCTATTTACAAAGTTTATAACACACCGCAAGGCTGCAATCAATTGATATTTTCGGGGAGGGGGAAAACTGATTGCAACTTGACAACTACAAAGTTTTTGGCGTTTTAAAGTGTTTTTGAAAAATTTCGGGGTGCACTTGCGCGGACGCTCCCTTGGTTTTGCGTGCCTGAGACACTGAGCAGCATCACATAAAGTGACGCAGAAAAACGAAACGCTAGTCCTGCACATGCAGCAAAAAATCACATTGGGGTATCGCAAATCCTGTTGTGGTGCAGGTGAAATGTAAATTAGTTTTTTATTTATTCGGATTATCGATAAAAGGCAACAAACGCAGCAGAAGGCATTTTTCCATGGCAGCTTACTGATGAAATCGTCGTCGATGTAAGGCGGGAATGGATATCGCTTCAACGCGGAAGTATCTTCGGTTCGGTTCTGGCCAGACAACACAGAACCGATTCCCATATAAACGGCGTGTTGCAGAGACAAGAATCCTGTAAGAAACGTGCCATTTAAATGTCTGTGAGATCACCATCGGTGATTGATCTACCTTTGGCTCAACTGTAATCACCAGAAATGTCTTGTTCAAGTCCGGAAAGTGGCCCAAAAACGATGAGTGTAAGACGTTGATCTGTAGTAAGTGTCGTAAACAGAGAGACTAACCGCTCTTCCATTTTAGCATCACTTTCTTAAAACCTTAATATCAGGCAACGATACTTGCTGGTTTAAGCTGTGATACGTGAATATTTTTGGTCACTTCTCGCACTTCTCGAAACGGCAACGCCCTTTTCCGATTTTTTCAAGTGATCGCAGACCACCTTTGGATGGTGTCATAATTTCTTCAAAAAAACGACGAGAGATCAAACTGTGCTGCAGTCCCCGCATTCTTGGAAGTAAAACAGCCATTAAAGGCCTGCGAAATGTTCAGCCGCTGTTGGTAACCAACATGTCACCACGGCTTTTTCAAAGATGACGTTTTGTTGTGGCTTATCCTCAATTTCTCTAGAGCGCATTCAAGGATTTCGCGTCAAAATTGCAGGATTTACCAAAGGGATGTGCCATTATCTTGCCTTATACAGAATAAATTTCATAAACTTCTACCATTGTGGAAGATTGCTTCCAACAGTTTTATTGAGTAATATGTTTACTAGTTTGTTTCTTTCAAAAATTTTGGTTGCTAGACAACACGAAATAAGTTGAATTAAGTCGACGCAGATTTTTAGTAGCCCGCACAGAAGCCGCATCCAAGCACAATCCATCCCTTTGTACTCTGAATATTTACTTTTTTGATTTTCCACTGAATCGCTCTTTTTTATGTGAAAAAATCTAACATCAAACGTAACTACATTTTTTCGACTTCTACTCACAGCGCCAGTATGTACAAGTTAACTCTTTAATCTACAGCAGTTTTGCAGAATCTCTCAAAGCGTTCCGGCGGCAATCTGGTGTTGCTGTATTCGTTTCAACATTCGCGTTAACGATTCAACCACCTCTGCTTCCGATTTTGCAATCGAGAAGCTTTGTCACGCGCAACCTTTCAAGCACGTCATCGACCATTCGATGCAAAACTTGATATCAGAGTGAAAAAGAGCTGTTTTTCTGGTTAATCCAAAGGGCGTGCAAAGCAAAAATCCATAATCTTACGTGGATTGTTTGATGCAGACGAAAGAAAGGTCAATAAGCGCAAAGACCTCAGAGAACAAGGTGATATGCGCATGGGCGTCGGAAGGGGGACGGGGGGGGGGCTTGGCCC
>JGI24158J21664_10009544_pt1 | contig 12955 bp, 11 predicted proteins | sample Ectturendosymbi3_FD_21664 | JGI IMG/M metagenome (IMG submission 21664) | reverse complement strand
GCGGAGCCAGACATTTTCATTTGGGGGGCCACTGGAGGGGCCAGTTTTGCAACAAGGGGAGCTGTCAGTGGTCTGTGTAGGACTTCAATGCAGTGGCATGACGTCAAGCGGAAAATTTTGGGGGTGGCACTGGGAGGACAGAATTTTTGGGGGGCAGTGGCAAAATTTTTGGGGGGCAGTGGCCCCCCTGGCACTCCCTAGCTCCGCCCCTGGATGGAAGCAATATGGTACTCTGTCAGTGCCATTGCATGTGCCTATCAGATTAGAATAAACTTGGTAGTTACGCCGTCGCGGTTTACTGAAATTGCACTCATTGCGCTGTTTCTTGCGTTGTGAGTAATTTTCACAAGTGGTTACTTTTAGTGAAATGAACAAGACAGCAGTGAATGTATCTTCAAAACGCAACAACAACAGCCGTGCTGTTTCAAATAAGCCAACAGAAACGCAGTTTACCTCAGGTTTACCTAAACATGCCATTACTTTTTTGCGTTTTTCCAATATAAGAGGGTAACTTGTTAAGGTGGTATGAAGTGTTTTCAATGTATGGTTCTTTTCTTGCTGATAGAGGTTAATAGGTGATTTCACAGCGGTAGTTGTCTAATTTTGATTGTGCCTAAAGTACTCTGGGAAGAAAAATAAGCGAACTTGGTTTGTATGAGAACAACAAATGATTTTATTTCTTTGTTGCAATTTTTCGGAGTTTAAACAGGAGTCAGAGTGTAATTTTCAATGAGCTTCGGAGCAGGAGCTGAAAGCACTTTGTCAGGAGCCAAACAAGTGGCTCCGATCACTTTTGGCATAAAAAAATTGGGCTGGACTTGGACTGGACTGGATCAGGATTATATCGAATTTTGAGATTTGAATTGGATCCGGATTTGGATTGGATCCGAATCGTTTCAAAAATTCAGGATCAGTACCAGATTTGGACTGAGTTATTGGAAAAGAATTGCGGCGCTTTTGATGTTAAAAAGCTGTATCTTGTTAATTTTTGGACTTCATTTGAATTTGGGGTTCACATTCTAATAAATGTTTGGATTTATATTTGGACTTGGACTGAGTTTTAAAAATTGAGGACTGGATCTGCAGCGTAAGCAGGGTGAAGAGAAACTCTGAAGTTTTACTTCGAAAATGCCGGAAATGAGTAGTCCCCTACTGTAGAAAAATTTTGTCTGATCGTTTTCACACAAAACGTGAAGGTCTACATGATAATAAACAATCATACTGATTGCAGTCAGATAAAACGCAGCGCAATACAGTACACCTAGAATTAAAATCAGAAACGTTTGAAGCTTAAGTATTGACTGAATGTGTTGCAGCTGTTATGTTAAAGCCTTGAAGTTTAACCGAATTCATGCCAAATAAACAAACCACAATATTAAGGAAAACGCAATAAAGGTCTTCTTGATGTAGATTTATTTAATCGAAGCACACCCGATCCCTCTTCTTCCTGTTGCAGGTTTCCAGCAAACATCTTCCAAAACAGCATAGCAACATGGTTTGTTGAGAAATTCAGAATTTCACGACGTTTGTTACAAAAAAAACGGTTGCTATAATTTCCCCACCAGGAAATCTCCTGTACAGAGTTATTAGCAAAAATACTTTTAAAAAACATTTCTGACCATTTTAATCAAACGAACTCTTGCACGAGCACTTGAAAATTTGATTTCAAAGGTATGTCTTACAAAAAAGATCAGCGCTGGCGTTTTAAATCAATGAGTGCAAAACAAAATTATTTAAAAACAACAAACTTCGACAATCACTGAAAACTGTTCGTGGTCACCACCAGTGTACCCTGTAAGGTGTGCAACTGCACAATTGCGCAGTACCACCAGACATTTTGCACAGTGGTATCTTATTCTCACGTTCTTCCAGCATTCGAAATATAATACGGTGTATATATATATATATATCGCATAATCCTTTTAACGTTGGGAACGCTTCACTGTTTGTGTGTCTGCGTGGTTGCGCAGTTGCATGCGCTCCGTGCGCAACAAAGCAAACATTTGCTCAGTGTAGAATTTTCTCAGAGGGAACACTGGTTACCACCCACCAAACTCTTGAGATTACGGGAGAATTATTACAGAATTTGCAGTTTCGTGTCTTACGGCCTGTTGTTGACGAGCGTGTGCATTTTTCTCGGCAAGTGTCGCGCGTTCCTTTCTAAGCCGATTGCCCGTGTATTTACACTTTCGCTTTCTGCAGATGTAGAACAGCTCAGGTTGAGTTTCAAAATTCTATGTCCTGTAATACTCGTTCTTTTCAGCAGTAGTGCTACCGCACTTTGAAAATGAGCTGTCAATGCAGTGCATGCTCTTTTCAGGATGCGCTGGCTGTGTGTTTGCGTGGAACGAGTTTCAAGATGTAGAAAGTCACGCAATAAGTCCTGTGTTGATATATATACACTAGCAATCCTGCTGCCCTTTAGCTGATTTTGCTGAAATAGTGTTGAGCTGTTGGTGAATTAAAATTATTAGTTTTAGTGAAAAACATATGACAGTAGTGGAGAAGCTGCGGAAGTTTCAGCAGTGTAGTCAAAACTTTGGTTTTAACATCGTAAGGTCCGTATTGCATTTAGGACAAACCTAGGAAAGCAAACCTCAATCAACAAAGTGTTTTGAAAATTTGCGAAATTTTCTTATACTAGCTGAGAAGATTACTTGTCAATAAATAACACAAAAGCATATGCACAAGTTAAAACCAAAGAACAAATTGCAGTCGTTTTTCATTGGCGAAAAATGTATGTTTTTAAACTTTACGATCCCTTCCCAACTGCAACGTTAAGATCACCTATCAAAGAGGAAAATTTGCTAATTTTCAGCAGGTAGTCGTGTCCAATCTGCTTTTTATAAATCCGTTTCAAAATCTGCAAACCATTCATATTTTGAGAAAGCAGAAGGTTTATTGACAGGTGCAGATTCGGATAGCAGAACGAGATAAGAATTAAAAGCAGTGGAAGAAAAGAAAACATATAAAGCAATCAATTAAACAATTCTACTGTCCATAGCAATTGTTGCGCTGAAAACCAGTGCATTGGGAACATTGTTAAAGGAGGTTTTTGGACCAACTGCGAATGGAGCAAATGCTATGACACCAACAGTACTGTAGTATTGTTTCACGAAAAAGACTTATAGTAAATGCAGAAGGTTTCTTTTGATTATGAATGTACCGAATTACAGAGTGGTTTTTATTGGGACGTATGAAACCTGGCACGCTCTACAAAATTATACGAATTCACTGCAACACTACAACAGAGATTCCCAACCTGGGATACATTTGCCTATCTGAAGGGGTACGTTTATTGTATCCGCAACAAATTAATTTTGGGACATAAAAACGGACTCTACTTTAATAGTTCTAAAAATCTTAAAAGTTTCAGTGGATTTTTGTTGTTTTACTCAGCCTTTTTGTCATAAGAAATTTTAGGGTACGTGGTGAGAGAAAGGGTGGGAACCCATGCACTACAACAAATCACATAAATTCAATCAATTTGTTTTACGTTTAAAAATGTGAGTAAAGCTAAAATCACAAATCAAAAAAATGAACTGTCCTCAGACAAGAAGATTTCAGTACTTTGCACAAAGTGGTCCAAGATACCTCTGTACTACGTCAACTACAGTTGTTGATGTTAAATAGACTACATAACAAAAATTAAAAACTATCGTTTCATTTTCTAAGTCAAGAACATGAACCTATGCTGAAGCACTCCGTTTTTGGAGCTGCTTTAAATAACGAAACAATATTTTTCGTCTCTAAACTGTTGTTGTTAACTAAAGTTATATCTACGATTTTGAGATCACGACCAGAGGTAGACAAGATCAATTGACTGAAAAAATACGTTAAAAAAGTGTGAAAATAGTATGCTGCTTCGGAGCAATAGGTCTATGGCACAAGCTTGCAACTTAAAAGCAAGTTCAGAAGTTAGTCTAATAGTGTCAAACGAAAATGATGAAAACAATATAGTGTTTGCTGCCTGGTTTAAAAACACCAAGTCTTATGCGGATATTGAACCATCAATCACCACTCAGCCCTTTTCATTGTATCGCGACGAGTAGACTTCCAGCTGGTTTGTATTGGAACCATATCCACTCTTTTGCAACAAGCCATAAACAGTGCGATAGCAATACCGTGTATCGCATGTCCCGGTTAATCCAGGTGGACCCTAAATTGAAGAAATGTAGTGTCAACGAGAACAAAATTAATCAGCCGCCCAGAAATCTTCTGGTAAAACATTTTTCACACATTAAATTTTTAGGAACACTTACTACTCTGATACCTTTTACCGTAAATGCATTTTACATTACAAGTTTGCAAATACTATCTATCCATGTTGAAAGAGACGTTAATTTGCTTGTAGTAGATAAAACACAGAATGCGACAACCTATTCGTATAGACACTTGCTACTCTTGCAGATGGTTGGTAATAAAAGTTTTTCGTGTGGCCAGGGACGTAACGAGGAGGGGCAAAGGGGACACAATTCCCCGGGCGTCGAATCACTGCGGGGGGTGAAAAGTGCCAACAATTTCACACGTACCTTTTTCAATACAGTACATTTGTTTCCGAAAGACCTTAGGATCGAGCATAGGGGGGCCAAACTTGCTTCTTGCCCCGGGCGCCATCTAACCTCGTTACGCCCCGGCGTGTGGCAACATTTCTGATGAACGTGATCTTACACTGCCCAGTCTCTTGCAATTATCTACGTATTTAAAAAACTTGAAACATAATTTTTCATAAAGTCCACTTCGTAGCTCGCAGAAACACGCAGGTTTCAAGCTTTGAACTACAACTATAGTGTCAATTATAACTGATGAACTTTGGAACCTGAAAGCGGAAGAAGTGAAATGCATTCGACGATCACAGAAAAATAAAAGTTTGATTGTTGTGTTGCTCAACAACTTTTGGTAATCAACTATTACTCTTTGCTCGATTTTTGTACATACTTTATTGGCGTGCTGGGTGCTATAAAGCACTTAGTCTTCATTAGGATTTGCTGATGATGAAAACAGTTGTTTTTCGAAACGTTCAACTTAATTGAATTTAAATCATTGGTTGGTATTGCCAAACTCATTGGTAATCATTGGTTGTCTTATTTAAATCACTGGTATTGTCTCTTAAACGCCTATGTAATATTCCCAAGCTATATTTTTTCCAGCTCTAACACTAATTTGTACGTTTTTGTGTCTAACCAATGAACTTCGTAGGCATACTGCAGTGTATATTGACAATATCCCATTATTACTGCAACAAAAGTGGGAACATTGCGGCCACGCAACACGCAAGAACAGTTTTTTGTAAGTCTCATTATTCTGAAACAGATTTTAAGATACTAGTAACAATCCAAGTCAAGAATTTCGTACTTTGTATCCAGGCATTCCAGGTAATCCACGAGGCCCTTGCTGTCCTGGTGGTCCACGATTCCCGGGCTGTCCCACTATTGTTTCCCCGGGTGAACCTCGATCACCTTTCGGCCCAACCGGCCCTATTACTCCTGGTCCTTTTGATCCTTTTTCGCCTTTTGGACCCATCACACCTGAGAACGGTTTGAAGGATGTTTACACAGACTTAAAAAACGAGTGTTTTATTTTTTCAATAATATCAACACAGACAAATGAAAGTACTGTATTTTACAAGCGGATTGAATTTGACAGCAGGTTTACTTAAATGAACTAACGCTTTGATAAAACTTTACCTGGATAGCCAGTTTTTCCACGAAGCCCTGGTTCTCCTTGCACGCCTGGTGCTCCAGGGGGTCCATACGGACCGGGGGGACCTGTAAATCCTGGTTTCCCACGAGATCCAGGTGGACCAGGCAATCCATTCCGACCACCAGGATTGCGAGCTTTCTCAGCATCCAACATGGTAACGACAATTCGTTCAACCTTCGCTGAAAATTCGATACGCTTGAAATACGATTTTTAAACAAACGAGAAAATAAAATTTTGGTTGCAAGCGGGCGTGCAAGTAGGTACCACCGTCTTTCTCTTTCTCATAGATGGAAGAAACTAACTAAATTTTAAATTTTATGCGTGAACAAAACCTACTGTATGACTTTTTACACATCTGGACTGCCTCGAAAGTATAGTGCGGCGTTTATCTCCAACTCAGTTTGACTTGCTCAAATTGATTTGAAAAAAATCATAAGAAAAAATAAAAGGAAAACATAAGCTGCACTGTTCAAACAAACTTGGCATGATTTGCCGACTTTTACAAAACGGCAGAAACATTTGTCGGAAACGTTTTAACACGAGGAACATCTGACTTTCAATTGTGAAAGAGTTGTACGAACATTAATGCGGGCAACACGTTCTGACAAATATCTAACAGTTCAAATGGGTGGATGACCGTCTGATAAAGCCAAAGAAGAATGGACTGTGAAGCTCTCGTTTGAGTGATCAATTGCAAGGTCATGAACTTAGAATAAAATCGTTCTTCATATTTGGAAAAGAAGTGGATTTCTCGTAATTTTAACGTTTTTTTTCTTTGAAGGCTGGAAAGAACAAACTAGTTGAATTTTTTCTCAAATATTCCGACATGTGAAGGTTTCAAAACTGGTGTAGTTCAAACATAATGTACAATGATGAAGGTTTGGAAAGGTGACACTGGTGCGCAAACAGACACATATCAAATTTTAAGCAAGCACACAATGAAGAGCCGAACACATAGCTCTTCAAATTGTGTTTGTCAGTCTCACAACAGCACATTCGGGGACTCAATGTACCTTGAAGCATTTCCTGCAGTGTTTCTCTTACGATTTGCCGAACTCTATTTTCTGATACGCCCTGTAAGAGAATTTCACAGTAATCACCTGCTTCAGACAATGGACTGACTTCTTTTTTAGGATATTCATGAAGAAACGCGAAAACTGACTAACTTGTTTTGTTTTTAGTAACGATTAACTGTAATGCAAAGTTTTTGTAAACCATACAAACTTTCCTCAAGGCAGCTTTTGGTTACGGTGTTTTCTCAGGTTTTGTGCAGCAACCAAGTTGGTCACATAACANGCACGTAATGCCAGAAAGTGATCATAATTTTGCCAACTGTTCTCCATAATTAAACTTTGCTTTAAAGATTTACACTCATTGTTNNTTGTGTGACATAAGGTATATCATTGTTTGTACAATCAAAGTAATATAACTTATTTTAAGATNCTGTGTTCACACAATGATTACTCGGCGAATGCCTTTTTGAACTCCACTAATGCCGTGACGACCAACTTCTCCTTTTTGACCTTTTTGTCCTTTCATGTCAACTCCCGTGAAATTTCCGTTAAATACTGGTGGTCCAGCCGGTCCTGGAGGACCTCTGGGACCAGGCTCCCCCTATGAAAAGCAAAGTAGGTTAACCAAATCTTACAGCAAATAATTAAAGTTCAAACAATTAAAGTCATGATGATAGTATGCACTACTTTTTATAGCTACTTCCTAATATTGAACTTTCTAATAATCTTTGTTAAAGAATATAAAGATAAAAACAATGTTTTCACACTGCAAAATCCCGTTACCAATGCTATGCGTATATACGCATTTTAGCTTTATGCAAAAAAGTTCCACTGCATGCACCAATGAAACTTTTAAGATGTTAATACGGCATTTCCACCCGACAAGGATAAGAAAATGATGCTTCAAAAAGTAAAAGAAAAGGCAGAAGCTCTGTGCGATTTGCTACAAATGTAGTTAACATTTTTACGCACCTGCACTCAACTTAACCATATGCACACAGAGGGTCGGCAAGTAATACAAAAGTTTAGTAAAACAACGATATTTTGTAGAAATACACTTGGGAACAAAAACGTCAAGCACAAGTTGATAAACTAATGAAATTCGGGCAAAAGAAATTTTTCTTATTATCTACTGCAGCATGCAAGTGGGAAGGAGGTTTTGATTTTTCAACAACCAAGTTCCATATGGGTAGGGCAGAATTTTTTTCATTGGAATCGAATTAAAAAATTTATTAATTGTTCAAGTCTAGCCACCGTTTTCTATTTAGAAGTGGAAACAATCTATACGTTTTATGCTACATGCGTAACAACGATACCTCACTTGTCACCCGAATAACTTCATGCGTTGCTGAACGTATTTGGAAACTTCATTTTGGACTTCATAAACTGTACGTAAGTGCAACTTTTCCTTTGAAAACGTATATCGGTATTTTTGAGGACATTATTGTAATCTTCACGACATGACACTCGCTCAACACGAAGCATGAGCAGACCTACTGCTTTTTCAACCATGTGATTAAGTCACAAGCAAAAGTGTAAATTGACCGTTGAACAGGGCAACAGTTTGTATGAAAAATGTGCAGCATTTAATCCGGGAGTCTCAGACACGCGGCCAGCGATGCTTTTAGGAATTTTCAGATAGTTAACATGCACGTTGTTTTGTTTATTACTGGTGTTTTAAAGTGCTCGGCTATCGAGTGGACAGGTTACGTTTAAACAAACGTGGAGACGGCTAGAAATGAATTGCCTATAACTAACGATATCTTTCTAAGGAAATAGGATAAGAAAGCTGTTTCTATATGTTTCAGGTACGGCAATTTTTGTGTCAGCGTCATAATGCGGCCCTCGGGTTACTTGATAAGTCCTCATTTGTTCCTCGAAGCAGTTTGAGTTTAGCCCCCTGATTTGATCAATAACAGCGAAATTATCATCCACGTAAAAAGGTTTGCAATTGGCCATAGTAAAAACACATGGCATTATGTGCTTACGCAACCTCCACTATCAATCTCCTAGTGCAGGGGTTCTCAACCTTTTTTCTCCCGTTTACCCCTTGTCGGCTTCCTAACATAAAATTCACTCCCTGTTTTTTGTTTACTCACCAGCGCTGCAGAAAAAAACAAAGTATTGTAACTTCAGCATCATTAAATTTACCCCCAGCATAGGTAAAATTTCCCCAGGTTAAGAACCCCTGTCCTAGTGCTGTACGCAAGGTACCGGGACAGTGCCGGATTAACAATAGTAGCAAATGTAGCAACTGCTGCGGGCCCCGCGCGTTTGGGTGTCCCGCGGTCCTTTGTGTTAAATTTGTTCTTTATATTAAACACGAATGTGGATATTAGAATTAGATGTCCAATTCAAGCTCCCAGTAAGGGTTCCCTATATTTGCAGATGCTACACAGAAACTTTATTAAAAGCAAGTTCAATTTTTCATTGTGTATGGGAATTTGCTTATGCATAAAGTCCATTTCACATTGTAAATTTTTGGAAGTCATTTGATTGTAAATTGTTCTTTGCGTGTACATCAAAGTTGTTGAGGATACCTATATGGCACTTTGCGCATAATTTGCTTTATTTTGACTGATATATGACTTGTTTCAGAGCTTAATAAATATGGCTCCAGAGTGAGCTTTTTAACAAAACAAATGCAAAAACTATGAGCGAAATGCTCAAAAGGGGGCCCGAGACTACCATTTCTTTCGCCTCTCCTAATATCAATCCCTGGTTATTGCAGCAGTTTCCATATATTGCTTGATTGTACTGTTATGAACGACAATTTTTAAAATATTATTGCTGCATATTGACCTGTTCCATAAGTTGTTTTACCTTTTACCTACTTTTTAAATGTTTTGGGCAGTGACGCCAAACCTGGGGTTTTGCCCCATACCTGGATTTTCGAATGTCTTTCTGTGTTTCTGGGTTTTTCTTCTGAAGATCTGGAGTATTTAGAATGTAATGCGTAGCGGTGATTTAAGATCTTATTTCTAGTACCATCTTTCTTTACCTTGTTTTATCAACGCACCTTAATCTTCAGCATAGCTGATGAACAAGCAACTGACATCGTATAAGCTGTAAATATTAGCTAGGTGCGATGAGTTCAAGTGACAGAGATACTGTCCTAATGAAGCAAGCCTAAACAAAAAGATTTATGTGGTGCACACAACACTTAATGTAGTGTGGTTCAAAGACACAGATCTCAAAAGTTAGCTATAGATGGACACTGGGAATGAAGATTTAATTATTGCAAATGCTGCCAGGTGACCGCCAGAAATGCAAACAAGTCCCTGTTACTGCGATATAATAATTCTGGCAGACACAAAATTCATTAGAAAAGTTACAGTAAATATTCACTGGTACAGGGATATACCCCTGCTAGAACAGGGGCTATAGCCGGAGGGGAGCTAACCATATCTTGTGGTTCTATTCCAAACAAAATACTGTTGCCCGCGTTTGTGGGCTGGCTACGCTGCTGTTTACTAACACGTTTTGTGACTTACAGATGCCTAGATATGGTAGATAGTAAAAATAAGTAAAAGAATATCCCTAATTTTGTGACTACATCGGATTTTATGTTCAAATCTGTTTTTTGTGAGTTTTTTTCAAAAAATCTCATTGGCAGCCCTGAATTTGGCATCTATTCACTAGCAATTAGATGGTGTACTTGGAGTTTTCTTTTCAAATGTGGGAAATGATTTACGCATTTATTTAACTTTCATTGTGACCAACTCCAGTTGACAATGGTCATTTTCTAAATGTAATATGGCAGAATGAACAAAAGGAGCACTTTGACAAAACAAGCTAAACACTCTGATTCTAAAGAGTATAGAGGATGAACTTCTATGTGAAACAGATATTGCCAGTATCATAAACAATTCGCTGGGGCAAAAGCTAGGAAATACAATCACAAGCAGTAGGTTTGCTGCTTTTGACAATCGACTTCGACACTTAGTGCGACTACACGCTCTAGATATAGCAATCATCGGTTTGCGGCTTTTGAAAATCGAATTTGTTGAGTCTGGAAGCATTAATTACTGTTTCCGTACTGTACTTGTGAGTAGTAATGAATTTCTTCCTGGTAAAAACATGCGTGTATACATTTTTGCTAAAAAAGATACGTACAGTAGCTCATAAAGTCCACCAGTTGCTGTTTAGGGCCAGGTTTCCGCATACACGAAATTCAGTATGCCTCATAGTAGTTACATGTGTGCCTACATAATTCATGATTTAACAGCTGTTCACTTGTTCAAGTGTATTTTAAACATTATGGCCCCGCGCTGTTGATATGCTACGGGCCCCGCGTCACCTTAATCCAGCACTGTACCGGGATGGTTTGTTCAGAAACAGATTTCATTGTTGTTCACTGCCTATGGAGGACGTCATTTCCTCGTATGGCTCGGTATTAAAAAATCTTACGCTTCGCCTATGGGACTCATGTGTGACGTAACAGCGCATCACACTCGTTTGTGACTTAACAGGGCAAGAAACATTAGTAGCGACGCCACTGAAATAAAGAGGATATTTTTCACTGGTTTGGTTGCTGTGGACAGGCCCGTAGCCACGGGGAGGCATTCGGGGACATTCCCCGCAAATTTTGTTGTGCCCAGAAAAAAATATTTTAAACATAAAAAAAAACGAAAATCTTGTCCCCGTAAAGTATATATTTTGCCCCCCAAAGCTTAAAATTTGGCTACCGGCCTGTGTGGAAACCGAATGACTGAATACGATTGAGTGGTTGAGATCCACAATCTAATCAAGATGTCTCTATGATGAGACCGAAGATATTGCACTACAGGATGAAGAGATAACTAAGAGGAGTACAGAATTCTGCGACACAATGAATAAGTTCGTGCTCCGCAATTGCCGTCAGAAATGTTTAAAACAATTTTGGGGTGCATAAAAACTTGGTGGGAAGGTGTCCCCAAACGCACCCTCCGTGGTTATGTCACTGAGCCTCACGTAGAGCAAAGTTCCAGCTGGGCATAACGAACATCGCTAAGCTGTTACAACTCTTTCTCGGTAGCTATGATTTAGATTCAGGTCAATTCTTCTTCGTCGTTTGAGCGAGTTATAATCCACTGCTTGGCCGCACTACATCTCGTGTAAGGTGTTGAACAGTCAGTCGATTGTCTCACCATTCAGAACCATTCGGGTCATCCAGAACCATTCAGGTCAGAAAAGTACGGTATTTGACAAACTGATTGAGTTGCTGGCCACAGCCAAAAAAATTGAAAAAATTAGTAACACAAAATTTAAACAGGTTTGAGACGTTTCAAGTTTCATGTGTGAATGAAGCTTGCAAAGCAGAAGAGAGTATAGTAGCCAGTTTGAACGTTAATACAAGTCATCTAATCATACGAAGTCAAACGTACTCTTTTTCCTTTTTCTCCTTTAAATCCAGGAATTCCCATACTGCCACTTTCCCCCTGCGACGAATGATTTTTGAGTTTACGCGGCAGTTTTTATCTCTTCGGCAACAGTCACTTCAGAAGCAGCTCAGACACCCATACCGTCCTTTGATAAAGCAGCAAAAACCTTTCCGTCAATACTGCCACTACTTTTATTAGCAGAAAACATGGGCCAAAATATAGCTTTGTGGATCTTGGGGCGTCATTACAAGGAAAGTACTCAATTACTTTGGGGATGCATTGTGATAACAAACTGTTATGCTGACAATAGAAGAAGACTATCATATTGTTCGTCATCGTTATGAAATTTTTCGTTTGTCATTGCAAGTTCCATTTACGTTTGTCCAGCAGCTGCGCAATTTAACCGACTTATTCTATCGAACTGTTATAATTTCGATGCGTTTATTTTACAGTGCATACATAAGTAAAATAAAAGCAAGTGTCCACTTTTAAAGTCGCTTTTAACTTTTCAACTTTTTACCCAGATAGAAGACATCAATGGAAGATAGCAGGAAGCTGGATAACAAATGATCTCAAAATTTATGCAAGTTTGAGTTCTACAGCAGCTGTTGTGGGATGTTGCCGAGATATGTATGCAGTTAATGTAAAATTGAACTCATGAACTCATTAAAAACAGCATTTTTAAAGTAGCAAGTAGCTTTGCTTTGCAAGAGTGCACGTACATCAAACTGATTGCTGCCCAAACCCTCTTTTTTGTTGTCACAAATCTATGTACTATGAACTAAGCCTTCGCTCTGTTGACGTTTTTAAACGGATGCAGGTCTTGAAACAGGAATGAATGTTTGAGAAGCCTTCAAGTTAGATGTCATGTAACGT
>JGI24158J21664_10009541_pt1 | contig 12956 bp, 5 predicted proteins | sample Ectturendosymbi3_FD_21664 | JGI IMG/M metagenome (IMG submission 21664) | reverse complement strand
AACTAACGTCATTTTCGGACTCAGCGCACCAAAAAACATCAAGAAACACCAAAAAATAAAAATAAAAAAAACAAGACCAAAAATTTGTTGCCCAGTGAATTATTAGGCAAATCATGAAAAAGTGATACGTAGTGGTAGAAAAATGAAGATTTATGAAAAGGATCTGGCAAATAAAAAATCTTGATAATGATGTGCATTGTTACTAAAAGGCATATAGGTCATTTCTCATCAGGGCCATAAATGTGTCCAGCTGTACTGAAAGTTAACTACTATTTATTGTATTAATGAAATTTTCATATTTGAATTATTAACTTTTAAATGTGAAATATAATTACGCACTGAGAAATTTTGAAGGTTTATATAATAAAAAAAACGATCTTGTGTATTTGCTTTATGTTGCAGACATGAGTTTAGCTGTTGTGAATTGGCACGGCAATGCTGTTCAGTAGTACTTTCTGGCTTTTATTCGCACTACTTTCTTTAGTGTATCTGTTTAGTTGCAGAAAACAGTAAAGATGTAGTTTCTGCACTTAAAAGCACAATCTTCTCGGTACAAGAATAAGCCACCACATATCGTTGTGTTAGGGCAATTAAAATTTTGATTGTATGTTGGAATCATAAGTCAAACAGGAAACATTTTCAAAACAAGTACTGGGATACATGGATGTAAATTTATCAGCTCAAAAGCTACCACCCTTTCTCTGCTAACGTTTAGTCCATGTTTTGACAAAGCAAAATATTTTGCAAGTTATCTAAACATGAGTGAAAAATAAAAGATTGATGGATACAATAATTCATTATTTAATGTTCATCTAAATTAGTTTTAATAAGTTTAAATGTTTTGTGGCTTATGATCTCGGTAAAATTTCCCACTGAAATGAATAATACTCATCCACAACAGAAAATGCGCTTGTTCCATAGGCAGTAGGCGTACTTCAGTTTCATCCCTATGTTCAAATGCTTGTCCATGATATGTCCCTGTAATTGTTATTTAGCATTGTATTGTTAGTGTTACAAGATTTTGATAATGCTTGTTTTTCACTTTTTGTTCTTGTTTTTTGTACTATTTGAAAAAACTTCTTGTCTTTTGGGAAAACGTATGGAGTTGTGTCCAAAATAATTTGATATGGTAAATTATATGTATTTCTTGTATTTTCAGCCATGGTATTCTGTTTGAATGTTGCTTTATTGGATAGATATTTACCTTGCTTAAAATTCCATTTGAAGGTAAAGTGGCAGAAGGCTTAATTAATACAGTCTAGTATTGAAGCCTACCTTCGCTATTTTGCTTTTGAACACCGTTTAAGTGCCTGTACCACAGCAGAATCAGTAGCAGTTGCTATTTTTTGTTATAACGGCTACCCATTACAGATACCACCTTGTTTACACCAAGCAACCAGGATAGACACGGGCAGCGCGTCGAACTTCGCTCGCATAGCAACCGACACAACCAAGCGTAAACATTATTGCAAGTGTAAACACTTTCCCAAGCTCAGCTTGGCTTGACTCAGCCTTGCTTGGCCCCAGTGTAAACCAGCCTTATAGCTTTAATCTTTTTATCTTTACCCTGGCACCGCTTTTATCTTTACGAACAAATAAATCCAGATAGGAATCTCCATTCTACTAGTACATGGGTACGGCAAGCGGAATTGATATTAGGTCACTTCCGCAAAAACATACCTTTTGCATGGCTTGGGAGGATGGCTGGCAAGCCATTCTCATCAGCTGGCAAGTAATTTCTATAAGAAATACAGTCAGAGGGCTTTTAGGACACAACACAAGTTCAAACAAGTTGGCGCTTAAATAGATATGCTAGAAAATAATGTTAGTTGACCAGCAAAACGCTTGAAATAGTAGAAAAATTGATGAAGCTGAACGTCAAATTCACGGGGCTCGAGTTAATCATCATACAAATAAATTGAAGTTAACACAGAACCTGGTGAGAAATTGCGACACATCAACAAGAGGGAAAATTACAAAAAAGGCTTTCTTGCTACTGTTTCGAAACATGTGTAAAAACTTGTATTTTCGATTTCTGTTCTTTTCTAGGAAAGACAAATTAGAAGGTAAAAAACTGTGTTATTTGTCAAAAAACGTACTTCCTAATTGGTGCCCAACTGAAAGACCGGAAGTGGGCATCATTGGGATGGAAAACTGCGGTTATGCTTTTGTAAAAGCAGAATATTGCAAAGCTATTTTACCTAGGAGTGGAAAGTAAGAGCATCAATGACCACAGTCGCGTTTTCAACAGCCAGAAACAGTGCCCACTCTCATCCTTAAATGCATTCATCTTGCCATGATCGTTTTCACGCACAACGACTATGTGCTTCTCAAGCAGCCACAACATGGAACAAGAACGCAATACACATTGAATGTTGAGCAAAGAGCCCCCCTTTAGGTTGGCGTGAAATGTGGTTCAATACAAATTTTAAACAAAAACTGTGACATGGCCAGCGATAATTCAAATCATCTGATGGTTTTAATCACCTTTGTCTGGTTTGGAGTGGATTCGACGTTTTTTACCTATATGTTTTCACAACAAAAAATTGATTCCAAGTGTCAACATAGGTGGAAACGTTTTTGATTTTCCTTATATGGCTTAGATTTACGAGAATTTGCAGAAAAGAAACTGACGTGCTTGATTTTCTAAATCATTCAACTACTTTACGTTGGTCAATCAGCATTTGCTAAATTCAATGCGTTCAGAAGAAAGTTAAAATAGTTTTGAAAAATTATACACTAATGACATATTTTCACAAAATTTTTTTCAAAATTTTTAAAAACAATTTCGCAAATGCAATTGAACTACCGCTTACTTGTTGTACAACTAGTGAACAGAATTTTTCAGACGTGCAAAAAACAACTATGCAAACCTGATGCTTTATCCAACATCGAACTTTCTCCGAGTGAAGTACATTGCACCAAACCATGTACAAGCTCCTTCAACACGTGCTTTTGCTGAACAAGCCTTCGATTTGAATATAAACAAAACAAACTGCAAAATTGTGCTTAGCTGTTACTGAGGTATTTCCATTGCAGCAGGGCATACAAAATATCGCTTAAAACTGTTCAACAGCAAATCAAAACAAAACAAATCAATGAAAACAACTACGAGACCTACAACTGACCACTGTAACCAGAACGTGACTAAGTTGCAGTACTGTAGTTCCAAATTTTAGACCTCATTACATATTGCATAATGTCTTCATTCCCACATGTAACGCAACAGACTAGTCATACATGGCAGTAACAAGGAACACACAGATACATGAAAAAACACAAGCACAGATATGTGGCGGTAGTAGAAAAGCATGCTGTTAATGGCACTAACACGATTACTTTGATGAAACCGAATCATAGATATGTGGCACTAGCAAAGAGCACAGACATGGATGGCGTCAACCCAGTTGTTTACATGTTTTCACACAGTTGCTTAGTGCTGCAATGAGTTCCAAGTAAATCGATTGATAAAATGCATGGGTTGAGTTTTAAACTATGGAGGACCAGGGGTAATTTTGCTGAAGACCTTTCATGAGCATAACTTCTTCCGTTGTAAAGGGAATAGATGTAAGTAAAAGTCTGTTGCTCTGAGTATATGGTTTAATATGCACAATTCGTTTATATGATTAATAGATGCAGGCTATTTCAAGCTGCCAAAATGAAATTGGTTTAATTTCTCCATGTAAAACTTCTGCAGTTTTCACAGAGTATTGAAACTATTGGTGATAGCTATAGAGGAAATGTGCCATGACAGTTAGAGCCTAGTGCAGCGTTACAATGATGTCACTAAATTTAAGGAGGTTGAAACAAGGCATCCAATCATGTGCTTAGGAAATAAATTTTCAGTTGATATGATGAATCATTCTTGAGACCAGAATTTTGTTTACTGCTTGGTAGCTAAATGATTTGGAGACTGAACTACTATATTCTGCAAAAATTCTTGATTATTGCAAGGTTTGAACATCAAATTCCAATCTAATGCATGATTGCATAAAATGCAAACAGACGTTCACAGAAACTATTGAATAATTCAAAAGCATTTGCTCGTGGATGACATAACCTGCAAAAGAGCTTGGTATAACATAATTGCTTCAAGCCCAGTTACGAAAAGAAATGACACCAAGGTGATATGATGCACAAGACATCAGAATAAATGCACTGCAAACTCTAACCTCACGAAGTTATTACAGACTGAAGGCATATGTCAGTAACTACCTCCATGAGCAATGCATCTGGCCTAATCGGCATAAAGAAACAAACAAAAAATGGTGAGACATTTGACTTTATGCTTACATCTTCAGATATGATTCCAAATCCAAAATGCCATACTTGGTAAGTGCACAGATCACATCAAGTGGTAAGCAGTGCTGGGAAACAACACTCAATTAATGAATAAAAATTCTTATTGCAATAAAACAAACCATGTCAAAGCTGAGTTTGACAAATTTTGCATCCTGATATACGATATTTATTCGATTTGTTAGCCAACATTAATTGTAAGCCACACTTGAACGTCGGTTACCTAAGCCTCCAAGATAATTTCATGTACTAGCATGTTTCACGTTTATTCGCAACCCTGGTAATGATGTTTACACCACTACAACTGCCTTCTGTTCATCACAATCCTTCCTATCTCCAAGTGTGCATGTGGTGCTAAAGAGAAGAAAGAATGTGAAAAGAGTTGGATTGACAAAGGTAACTAAGGAAAGATTGAACACTATCTAGACTTTTTGATAAGCTAAAGAAAAAAAATTAAGTTGCCCTCAATTGTAAGCCACCCTTGATTGTAAGCTGTTTGAAATGATGAAAAAAACTTTTAAGCTGCAGCTTACAATCGAATAAATAAGGCAATCAAGTTTTGCACACACAAAACCTGGTTTAATCTTCCAAGCAAAGGAATTTTACAAAAAAGGCAACAGATGACAGACAAAATCTGTTAGAAGATGCTAAACTCAAAAACAAGGTAAAATATGTGTGTCACCTATATGCCCTTACACAGTTAGCAAAGTAACCAGTTTTGTCCTCATTGTATTGTAACAAATTGCCAATATAAAATCACAAACAAAAAGCAGGTCAACAAAACTAGCATACAGAAATCTTGCTGCTAAATTGAGTGCCAGCCTGAGTCCACATGTAAATATAAATTTGAAATTTACTCCATAGTCATCCGGATTTTGCAAAGGTAGGGAGGTCAGTTAGTCCTTGAAAACGTCAAGAATAGATCAACAGAGGCAGGTACTGCTTGCAACACATTCTTGTAGACTATGCTAAAAAACAGAAAAAAGTAGAAACAAACTCAACCTCACATTTCTATAAGGTCTGGATGTGAAACACAATTTCTGTCAGTGTATATCACAAAAAGAAAATTTCAAAACAAATTGTACAAATTACAAAAGTTGGGAATACTAACACCTATGAGAAGATGTAATATTACTTTGAACTTTTTCAATAGTCTTCATTCCAAACTTTCATGAATAAAATTTATGAGTAAGTATTACTGTTTAAGATATGTACATAATTGTGAAGTATGTTAGCACATTTGGTACCAGGTGGTTTTCTTAGCAAAACAACACAAGGTATCAAGCAGTTTTCACAATTTTCCCAATTCAAGGATGTCACTTAACTTGCCACTTTGAAACACCCAAGAGCAAGATAAAATGGCAATAAGCACATTTATTCCTTCATCAAGAAAGCAGTCACTTACAAAGGCTCTTAAACAAGCTTATTTTTCCCTACTGCCTGCATCCAGCACTCAGACAAGCTCCTCACCACAATGCAGCTATTTGGACATATCACCTTATTCTCTGAGTTACCTCAGAACATTTAAAGCCATTGTGCAAATTGGCATTAGATGCATTAATATTTAGTATATGCAAGCAGTCACTTACAAAGTATGTCATAAACAAACCTCACAGCCTTACAAACTGCTTTCAACATTCAAAATCTTTTTTACAACAGTCAGTATTCCTGCAACAAGATCCTTGTCCTGGCATGACAAAATTGGATTAGAATCCACTGCTTCTAGCACGCTGCCTTCCACAGCAAACCAACAAACATATCAAAAACCTACTTTTTTCTCTTCAGTCTACATACATACAATTACAAACTTAGAAGAGACAATTATGCACAGTAACCAAAAGAAATATTTTCATCCAGATATGTGCTTCTTTATAGGCTGGTATTCTGAGCAGTGATGTCACAAGGTACATTCATCCAAACAGGCTAGTTTTGAATATGTTCACTTACTTGAAAATTGAATATATAAAAACAACCAAATACCACATTAAAAATATCCTACTGCTGAGACCGAAATCTAAAAATTGAGGGATATAACATTTTACATTATGAAATAAAGGCACAAAGTACTATTTTACTCTTGTGAAAGCACTGTGTTTTGAATAAGATAAAAATAGGGATTTTGCCTTTTATGAGCTTTAAAATAATTAGATCACTATTTCTCATTTGCTTTTCTTCAGTTTATTCAACAGATTAGTTACTTTAAACACAAGCAAAAAAATTTACCTCGAACCGATCTATACCATGTGCAGAGCAATGCCCAAGAAAAGAAGACTTTGTTGCTTCTAACAAACTGTTAATGAAATCCTGAACATAAATTTTTGTTAAATGCTTATCTTGAAACAAAATTCTATAATAATACTCGGATATTCAATGCAGTTAGCATAAGCAATTTGTTGCAATGCCATTTTTACATCAAACTCTGTCCACTAGCTACCAATAATTAGTAAAAGTGTCAAAGAATCTCCAAGATGAATGGTTCAACAACAGAACCAATACATTTTATTGGAAGTTGACAGCACTGCTTCCCAAATGCTGAATGTTGCAAAGTAACTGTATTGCAGACGAACATAGAGTTAGCCCAACCTTTTTGCTGAAAATGAGTAAAGTAAGCAAAAGCTAAGACTAACAAAACACCATACAAAGCACTTTTTGCATATATTGCAACAGCCGAATAAAGGAATTTGATTATTGTTTCTTGCAACCCACAGCTTGGAAAAACTGCATCAGAATTAACACCTGTGAAATCAGGACAGTTCACTTGAACCACTTTTCTGGCATCACATAGCAACTCCATAACTTGTTAGCCCATTGTGCTAGAGAGCTGTTCAAACTTCAAACTCTCAAAAGATGCAGTGATCCTTCTAGTTCGGATTTATAAAAAAATTGGAAAGTTTCGGATTTTAGGTGTTTTTAGGGCGATGTCAGAAGTGGGGTAGGTTTAGGCTCTTTCACCCAAAATCATTGGGGCCCAAGTAATTTCATCAAAATTATTGCTTTTTGGCCAGAATGTTTCAACCAGAAACGCTACAAAAACAACTCAAAGGCTTGAAGACTCAGATTATAGCCTAGTTTTCATTAAAAACTTGAATAAAAAATAGGTCCTAGAAATTTTTTAATTAAAAAAAAAGGCTCCTGGTGCCCAGGGCCAGGTAACCTGGGTCAAAAAAGCCTAAAACCTATCCTACTTATGATGTCACCCACAAAAAACCTGAAATCCAAAACAATCCAATTTTTTAATGCAAACTGAAAGACTTGCTGCATTTTTTGAGGGTTTGAACAGCTCTCTAGCACAATCGACTAGCGAGTTAGGAGTTGTAAAGTGGTGAGAAAATAGTAGCTTTAATTTTGTCACATCCACTGAAAAAGTAGGCCTAACTTTTGGTGTTTCGCAGATATCACTATTTATGGAATAGACCAAGGGTCACCAACATAGTGTTCGCGGGCACCAGGTAGCCCTTGAGGACCATGATGGTCACTCGCAGGCCTGTTTTGAAAATAGCATTAACACTTTCACAGCCACGTTAATCCAAGCAGTTCACGTGAAAACAGCCTGATCACACATGTCTTTGCAAAGGGAATTTCTCTGGTTTGGTAACCGCTACAGACCCGGTCAAAAGCTCAAAAGACTCAGCAAGTCTTGTAGTTTGTACTCAAAAAAGTTTTTGCTTCTGGGATGCAGATTTTTTGTGAGTGACGTCATAAGTGGAGGACTTTTAGGCCACCTTGGCCCACTGGCTCAAACCATTAAATGGTAGTATTTCGCTGAACTTCTTATTGGAAAATAGGATACAATCCGAGCCTTTTGATACTTTGGATGATCTACTGGCATTTCGGGTTCAAAAGTGATAATCTAAAGTAATAAAAATATTTGACTAATTAAGTTAATTAGATAATTAATGAATTAATTTGGTTATTTTAGATCACAACTTTTGAACCAGAAACACTAGAAAGTCAATCAAAGGCTCAAAAAACCCAGACTCAAGCCTAGTTTCCAATGAAAACTTCAGCGAAATACTTTGGCCTAGCGGGTGGGCCCTAGGCCAGGTGACATGAGCCAAAATGGCCCAAAAACCACTTCACTTGTGACGTCACTCACAAAAGATCCGCAACCCCCAACCAAAAATTTTTTTTCGAGTGCAAACTAGATGACTGGCCGATCCGTTTAAGCCCTTGAACAGCTCTCTAGCGCAATCGGCGGAGGAGCTATGGTGTTGGTAAGGCAACCGACAACTGCTGGTTTTAGGCCGATTTTAAAGTATGAATATATCGTACCCCGGCTCTCAAAGTGTAAGGTGATGAGCATCTTCATATAGATTATTAGCATTAATAATAACATAATTAAAGGTAAATTCAGCAAAATTTTTGTTCAGAATTGTGTATCAAATCAATAGCCCTTTACGACAATTGATACCAAAGAAGCAGCCCTCAGTTTCACAAAGGGTAACCCCTGGAATGGATACAAAAGCTGCAGAGAGATTTACAAAATAAGGCAGAAAATGGTTACACATAGTAACCAAACAGTTCGAAAAAAGGCGTTGCATAGGTGCTAGCTGTTTGACTGGCAACACTAGCTTATTAACTCTCAATGAACATCAAGTGATGATGCAAAATATTGAACGAAGATTGCAAGGAAGTTTGACATATACAACACAAATGGAGGCTTCAGTAAGGATAGGCAGAACCGTAAAAAAACATGTGCAATAAACTTCTTTGGTATGCTGTTACTGCATATGGTTAATAATACGCACTAGGTAAATGCACTACTAGTCCTAAATCTTTTAATTGTTTTTCAAAAATTTGAATATACTGTAATTAACTGCATGCTCACATAACATATTACATATTAAAATATCTGCAAGTCTTTTTGGTGACATTCACTTTTATGACATGTGACATTGACATTCATTATCAGCTTGTTATCCCTGTAAATGCTTTCCAGCTTTATAATATGAAAAAACAACTTTACTCTATTCAAGAGTATAAGACAAGCGTGGATTAAAGCACACCATATTCTACTACAGCAATGACATAACAAGACAAGACACATTTTATTAATGAAAATGATAAAGCTACATGCTAGCTACATGAAGTGCAACTCACCTGTTGTTCAGAGTTCAAAAAAGTAGTAAATTCAGATGCAGTAATAGCATGCAGATGTTGCATCAGAATAGTTCTAGAAGATTGATAATAATCAAGTCCAGACAGTGCAGCAAACCTCCGAATGTATTCTCCACAAGATGATTTCGTCAAAAGCACTTGAATAATAAACTACTTTTAACTTTTGTCAAGATATGACACTACAACACAAAATGTATGGTTCAATTCTATCTGGGTTTGGGTGTGTAGCAGAAACTGTACAAGACGACTTGATAACAATGAGGAACTCCATGAAGTGAGTCTGGGCAAGGGTTAATACCACTGAATTGTCCAATTTGTATAAATATCAGTAGCCCACACTATGTAAGTGGTGCATTTACACATTTCAAAGATGTAATGTCTGACAAAATCACTAGTATGAAAGAAAAATTATGATATCTGATGATGACTAACATAGCTTAATAAATGCCTCATTTCTCATTTTTGTCGACAAACACATGGATCAAAGTGTTGGAAAAACAAAGAACATATATGCTCACCTTACTCTTCCTTCGGGGTATAACTAATTATACTGTTCACAAGCAGATTCATATTAAAATAAAATTAAAACATTAATTTCATTTCTTTGACATTCTGAACAGTGCATGGTGATCTATAAAATGCCTGAGGGAAACAGTTCTAGGAAGTCCTAACCCAGTGCTTCTTAACCAGGGGTTCATCATTAAATCTCCAGGATTATTATAGTCATGGTCTTTTTTCAATAGTTTTGTTGCAACCTCTCTGCTGGCATTGCACTGAATGCACCGTTCACACCGTTCAATCCAGATTTTTTACTAGAAATTCTAAGGTATCCCCTTCAAGAACCACTAACATAGACCATGCCATCAAGTTCCTGTAAACACAAAATAATGTAAGCTAACTAATGCATGTTTGTCAAAATCAAAATTGGCTATGCACCTCTCAGGAGCAGATTCTCCTATCTGAATCACTACAATCTATCAGCAAAATAAGCAACAATCCTTCAAATAGTCGGAAAGTGTAGGTGCATAAAATGCCTCGTTGTTGCACAATACACAACTTTCTAATGAGACTGCACCTACCTGGATCATCACAACATAGATGAGACAGATCAGAGTTGTTCTGTAAGTAAAACATTATTGCTAAAAAGTATGCATTTTTGAGGCAAAAAATTATGATATCTTTAATTATCATTAAATTTTATCTAAACAAACAGCAAAAAATGAACTGAATCTATGAAACAATGCATGTATGTGGAATTCATAAGTAACCCAAAATATTGCACTATACCCAATATACTTGCATAGGGTAGGTAGTTATGGAACTTCCACTACTTTATAAAACGACTTGAATTACCTGAATTTCTTCATACAGCTCCTCCAGTGTAACATTTTGGTCAATGAGATCAAGAACAGCCTGTTTTGCTTCAGTTAAAGAATCAAATTTAAGCAAAGTGTACATTCTCAAAAAAACAAAAGCACACACAGGTGTAGTTATTCCATTTTCAACGCAAACTAGTACATTTTTGGAACACTTTGAGCAGGGCTGTTAGGACTCAGATCATAACCTAGCTTCCACTAAAAGTTGAGTCAAAAAATTGGCTCTTGCGGTTGGCACCCAGGGACTGATGACTTCGGTAAAAATTCCTAAAATTACCCCACTTATGACGTCATCCACAAAAAAAACAAAACCAAAACTTTCTAATTTTTTAACAATTGAAATTGGAAGATTTGCCACATCTTCTGAGGGTTTGAATTTTCTAGCTCAATTGCATGATGAGTTATGGAGGTACAGTACAAAGTGACACAAGAATAGTGGCTCATATGGAATTTTGAAGAGTAAATGTATCATACACTGCCGTCAAAGGTGTTAATTGGATGACATTCCAACAGCGTAATTTGATAGTTGCCTTTTTCATGAGTGTGGCCTTGTGAGCAAGTCATGTTGAAGAAAGGTCCTTTGTGCATTTGACAAGAGCCATGACTGCCTGATTAACTATCTGATTGCCCAGCTAACTGCCTGAATAAATAGCTTTTGAACTACCTGCTACGCTACCGTGTTGTTGCCTGCATGTGGCACTTCTGTGTGAAGAATGTGACTTTCAAATCATATCAATTCACTTTAATAGCAAACTTTGTATGTTGAATAGGCCAGAGTGAAAAAAAGTTGTTTTGGAAATTGAAAAAGCTTCCCTACAAAAAGTTGGCAAATGGTCCAAAACTCCTAATTCCTTTGAAATTTTTCACTTGCCCCCTCTAGTGGACGACCAACACCAGGCCAAAGGTTATGCAAAGGTCAAATTTAGTGAAAATGCTATAACTTTATAATGGATTGCACTAGAGACCGTAAAATGGTGTCAAAAGAAGCAGAATCATAAAGTTTCTATATGTCCTAAAATAACATTTGCCCTATTTTGTCTAGAAATGAAGATGTTATAAAAAAATGGTATTTTAACCCCTAAGGACAGCAAAGCCACTATAGTGGCCCAAACTTTGGCCAGTCATAACTTGCTGACCAATAGAGCTAGAGAGATGATCAAACCCTCTACGGATTCGGCAAGTCTTCAACTTGAGATCGAAAAAAAAAAAAGTTGGCTTGGATTTCGGGTTCTTTGTGTGTTACGTCACAATGAGAGCATGTTTGGGTTTTTTTTGGAGCCTTTGCCTGGCCCTGGGCACCAGGCCAATACAAAATTTTTTCGCGCAAAGTTTTTTTGGATTTGTGACTCGAAAACGAGTCTTCAGAGCCCTTGATTGACTTGCTAGCACATCGGGAGACAAAATTATGGCTCAAAACCCCAGTTTTTGGCAAAAATTTGAAATTTTTAAAAAAGGTGACAATGGCCACTTCTGTCCAAATTTGGCCACTCGTGGTAGGCAGCCAGATTGAGCTAGAGAGCTATTCAAACCCTCTAAAGACTCGTGAAGTCTTCTATGTTAGATTTAAAATAAAAACTTTCAGAATTTTTTTTGGCCTTTCTGGTCCATGCCCCATGATCGGAGGACATTTTGCGAATATTCTTATGATGTTATCCACGGATCCAACGCACGGATATTTTGGCTCAAAGTTTTATTGGATCTCGGAGTCAAATGCGAGTTTTGTTAGTCCTTGATCGGCTTTCTAGCATTTCTGGTTCTAAAGTTAGGCCAGAAATCCTTTGCCGGTCTGCTAGGCCATTTCAGGGGATTCCCTAATTAATTTACCATTCATTGGCCCTAATTTGGAGTCCAGGAATGCTAAAAAATCAATAAAACCCCACAAAAAACTCAAATTATGGCCTAAAATCGAAAAAAATGTTGTGTCAAAAAAATGGCTCTGCGGGAGCAGGTTTTAAAGGTTGGCATGATGACATCATCAAAGAATATACAAATATGCATAAACATCCTCTCATTATGTATACATCAACAGAAAACCCGAAGTCCAAATGCAGAATTTTTTTTTTATTGCAAACTACATGACTTCACGAGTCTTTAGAGGGTTTGAACGGCTCTCTTGCTCATTCTGATGGCGAGTTATGGCCAGCTACAGTCAGAGGTGGAATT
>JGI24158J21664_10009540_pt1 | contig 12956 bp, 9 predicted proteins | sample Ectturendosymbi3_FD_21664 | JGI IMG/M metagenome (IMG submission 21664) | reverse complement strand
TTGCAGTCACTGCAAACTATTTATTTTCAAAATACCGGCTTCAGGCACCGATTTTCTAAATACCGGCGTCTTACCGGCCTTTGGTAAATTAGCATTAAAATATCGGCCTGGCCGGTGAAATACCGGCCATCTGACAACCCTAAATACTGTTGATTTATAGTGTTTCACATTTCAATTTGGGAGGGCTTCGAGATTTATTTGGATTGGCTAAGCCTGTTTAAGATCCCCGTGGCGACGGGACTTCTACATGCAATGCTGTTTATAATGATCTTTGGCTTATCTGTTGCAGCGAAAGTGCAATATTTTGACTCATAATTAGGACATTGCAGCACGATGCAATAAAGCTGTCTTAGTCCTCAGGATGACAATTTCAATTGCCGTGTATATCAGTCACTCTTTGCTGAATCTTCTGCTACTCTCGCACGCAGCTTTCCCACGTTTGAATGCATTGTCTGACTAAAAGCGCATGCCTAGAGCTAAGTTCACTTTTTTTCAGAACATCTCAGCTCTCTTCCAATCTCGCTTTCCGCTTACCCAACAAGACGCATGCGTACTCCCATGTTAAGGAAAATCACTAAACCTTTTTATATAGCTTCAACACTACTGTCATTTTTGTGTTCTCGCTCTGTAATAAACCAAATGATCTGATTTAAAATCTCAGCTAAACCCTCTTACAAAAATATACTAAATACATACCAAGTTTTTTACATATACAAAATCAAAAATTTGTATACCAAGCACTTTGAAAATATATAGCATTTGGCAACACTGGCTATGATACCGTTTTGTGGCCCGCGTCATACCAGTTTTGCGCTCGCTAGGTCTGACAGAGTTGCGTTTATTATTATGTCATAGCAGATTTACCATTTTTGTTATGTCATAACGAAACATTATGACCTAATTTCCGGGAGTGCTGTTGTGTTGCTGAATTGAAAGTAGTGAATTGCTAAGAATGAGCTCAAAGAAGGAATGCAACGCTAAACACAAGCCAGATAAAAGAGCAGAAATGAAGGGATTTAATGGTGATCAAAGTAAAACTCTGGAGGAGATCAAACTCTCCATAGAAAACTTACAGTCACTGCCAAAAGAAGTAGGCGATCTTCTTAAATCGGTTCAGTTCATCAGCAGTGATTTCGAAAAGCTTCAAATGACTGTATTAGAAAACGATTCAAATGGATGTACGCCGGAGCAACGGTAGGGCAGGGGGGCAGTAAAAGTGTTAAGGGCGATGGAAACTTGTTACCAATATGCTTGTGTCTGTTCAGCAGCAGTGTTGACCTCGAAAATAACAACAGAAATTGTTTTAAAAAATGTTATAGATTTTCTGGCTGCGCAAATAGCTGTAACAAATTTGTTTCAATTTGATCTTGATAAACCATGAAAATACGTATGGTGATATGATGAAAAATGCTCGTCCGTCTCCTTTGCCCTCCTTTTGGAAGTGTACAGGGGACGGAAATTTCCCGTCATGCCCCTGCTCTCCGGCGTCCCTGGTTAAGGAGTATGACATACCACTATAGTGTGATAAATTCGGTGGATGCTTTAGTGAAGAAAACTCTTAAGAATAACAAAGTCACATTCACATAAGAATCAGCAGCCTGCATTCTCACGTGTCAACCAAACTGATATTGCTGTAGTCAAGGCAAGTTACAGAACCGCACAGCAAATAGCGATGTCATCAAAGTTGTTTTCACAGGGAGTTTTGTGAAAACTTGTATGCTCATAGCTGTAGAAGAAATTTGCCCTGGAAAACGTCACGTTTTTGCGAATAGAAGTCTTTCAAGAAATACTGTGGTCAATATGGGCGTTCGCAGGGTGAACAAAACGGACATTTGCCCCCTGGAAATTGGGACTAAGAACGAAAATTTCTAGAAAACCCGAAGTCAGCTGCTTAATTTCAATTAATTGATTTAATTCTCGCAACGACAGATGTGAAACTCACTCTGCACAAGAGCCATGTTCACTGTTTTGATGTTATGCAGTGATGAATTTGCAGTTCGCTGATCACTCACGTCCGCTCCAGTGGCGTAACTGACGGGGGCGAGTCGCCCCCTGCCAAGCTAAATGTAAAAACTGGCGCCCCTTTAGCTAACATTTTGATATTTAGTATAATTTTGATTTGCACTAGGTTGTTGTTTTTGTGTTTTTCGGGGTGGTTTCGCGTTTTTCAGCTAGTATGCAGTAGACCAGTAATCCGCAAATAGTGGGTCGCGACCCAAATTTTGGTCGCGAGACCTTCCACTCTGGGTCGAGAAATAATCTAAATTTCGCATTTTAAATTTGCCATTCTCGTTAGACAGAATAAATGCAATTATTTACTGTTTTATGTGCTAAGTTTCATATAATTTTGTGCAAAAAATTGCTACTGTCAATACCAGCCTTGATATTGATATTTGATTGTGGAGTATTTTCCACAAAATCTATGCTCACGAAATGTTTGGTTCGCGGGAATTTAGAACTATTTTTTAAGGACGCACCAAAAAGTATTTGCGGACCCTTGCAGTAGACAACCACATCATCTGGATTCACTGTCATTTCTATACTTTTTTTTCTATACTCCCCAAACGCGCAGCAGGCGAAAAGTAGGGCTTGCTTTTGTGGATAACTGGTGATGGGGGCCGAGTCTTTCGAAGAGGCCCCTTTACATCCATAAAACCTGCAAGTGGTTCTGATTGAACCGAGATGAAACCGGTTCACGATGGATCGCCCCAGGGCAAATTTACAGTATGTTGGCAACCGCTCACGTTATACCGCTGGGCAACTCTATATGCTCTGATATTGTTGCGGTAATCGGGGGCCCTGCGGAAAGGGGTTAGTGCAGGCACATTTGTTTAGGAGAGGCCTTGCATTGAGTCTACTGCATGAGCAGAGACTCGACATTGCCTGCGCCTGAGAACGAAAGGCGTTGTGTTGCGCTATCAAATTCCTTGGTGAGGTACGGCGGACGATTTTTGGCCCCATCTTCCTCATAACTCCTTCAAAGTTTTCATTTAGTGTTACTGTACGTACTTTTAAATACGTCAATTTGATTAGTTTTTCAATCAAATTGCAAAGCACAAGGATTTCATCCTTGTGGGGGGAAATTTAATGAAGTCATTGCCAAACAACAGGCAGCCATGAAATAGATTAAACTTTACATATAAACATAAAAACACTACTGTTCCTCATCTCTCGTTTGCTTGGCTTTTATCAACGGTGTACATTTTTAAGTAGGTAATAAACAACTAGGCCTTGATTCTTCCACACGACTTTTTCAAGTTAGCCGATTATAACAGCATGAACTGATGCTTTACTGTACTTTGAAGGCAGTAATGAAAAAGCTATCCCATGCAAATCAAAAAATAGAAAAGATTAAGGAAAAAATGAAACTGTAAATGATATAAAGAACACGAATATGTGTCTGAAGAGTTGAGATACTGGTTGATCCAGCAAGGTACTTTCAATCATAACGGCTCAATACATACATAGACAAATTGAGTCTCATGATGCATCAAACGGAAAGTCTGGTGTTGATAGAGAAAAATTACATAAAATATATTTTGGCAAAATCATATTCAAAAACTTTAATTATAGTTATCTTCTGATTATTAAATTTATATTTTATTTCCAAGCAAAGTTGGAAAGGGTTTCATCCAACGACAGTTTTTGATGCCATGACCAAGTTCTTTTTGGTACTTGCCAAAAATGTCTCTGTTTCGTCGACGTGCTTTCGCAGTCATTTCAGAAACTGTAGCAAACCGGTATTGATCCATTGCTTCTTGCAGTATGTAATCAATTGTTTAAGTCGAATTTGAAAATGAAGCAATTTTCTGCTTGTTGTGGTGTCTGAGAAGATTTTCCGTCAAGCCTCTGGAACAAGGAAGCGACTCTGCATGTGACTTGGTTCGCTGAAATGTTTACACCACCAGCATCGCCTGTTTGCGAGCCGAGAAAAAACAAGGGATCTCCAAAACGTTTGCACGCCTGATTAATGCGTCGATCTTTACCTCCCGGAAGTTTATACCAGAGGTTAAACTAACAGGTCGCGTTGTTTCCAGCGCTTTTCTTTTGAGCAGCACAGCGCGCGGGGTGATCACAAATCAAATTTGTGCGCCTGTCAGCAGTTACGTAACTAGAGGTTTGGACCTGGGTGGGGGGGGAAACCTAGCTGAAGGGAGCCCACTAACCAACACTCAGAAAAAGGTTGAGAGATGATAGTGAATCCGGATATGTATGTTTGTGCTGAAACCCGAAATCACCGGAAAACACTCCGATAAACTCAAAAAAATAACAACCTGCTGAAAATCAAAAACATACTAAAATCGAAACATACGCTAAGTGGGGACCGGGTTTTTACATTTAGTTTGCCATAGGGGCGGTTAGCACCCATGCCCCGTCGGTTACGCCACTACAGTTTTGCTTTTTTAAAACAGAAGTACTACAGGTGACCTTGCAAGCTTGCATATACTTTCACATTGAAGAAGCAAATTTTCATGCTATTTATATCCCATGAAAAACTGGCATTGACAGCTTCATTACGTTACAAAACCGAGATAAAGGACCAGGTAACTCTCGTCTAATATAAAAAATGTGTCGCTTGCACATCTCTGCCGAACCTTGGAACAATGTTGCAATTCTTGCATGCCGTGTTGGGTGAAGATGAGTTCTCTGGGTTTTTCGATAACTTCCAATTCATTCGAATCTCCCCAGGAACCGCAGTTCGACATTCTTGAAAAATATTATGAAGTTAAGCCAGGACACAGTTGGCCACGATAAGTCAAATAGTTAATCTGAAACCTGATTTTCCTGCAAGAGATACGATCATTTATGCCGATAGTCTCTTGTTACGAGGCTGTCGACTGATCATTCCTGTTGAACTGCGAAAATATATTCTCACTTGTATCAACAGTGGCTGTCAAGCACTGGCGAATTGCCGCAGACGAGCGGGCTTAGAAGTGGTTGAGAATTAACGCTGACACAGAGCGGTGTCTGCAAGAGCCACGTTTGTCGGAAAGAGATCTCCCTCCTGAACCGCTGCTATCTTCAGCTCTACCAGAACACCCATGGCAGAAACTCGCCAGTGATTTGTTCTGTTGTCCGTTTTTTCCTGGTGGTTGGTTGTTATTATTTTTATCCTGGCTGCAGTATTCCGTTCTGCTGCCGTATGTACACGACTTCGAAACATCTTACGTAATTTCGCGATTGTTCGGACTTCTGCATATCCACAATTCAGCAATAAGTCTCAATAAGGGCGACGCAGTCTCAAAGTGTTGTAATAGGAAATCAATTTCACGGAATTTACGCATCTTCAATTTTGTAAGTTGCAAGCAAAAGTTTACGGGTGAAATGATGAAAAACTTAAATTATTTTTTTTTATTTATTTTTGGTCTTGGTGAGACCAATATTACGGTCATAGCGTGCATTTGAAACTACAGCTTTCTCTAAATCTTGCTTTGTTATTTCTCATTTCACCCATAATCTTTTTTAGTGTTCGGTTTGTGAATACGTTACGAACGTCTTGTTTACACAGTGAGAGTCATACACACAAGCGGGACAATCTAATATTTCCACTGCAACGTGGGAGCTATGTTCTAATCACAACACACAAAAAAGCCTTTTTGAAAATTGGTGTTTCAAGTTAACGTGACGCATTGAAAAAGTTTATAAGTATGATTAATTTAAGGGTTTGATTAATGAAATTAATAAACTGATGACCGGTATTAAGTCTATCAATCACCTTTTGAAATTGTAGTAACAATCAGTGGGGTCCCACCATGTTGGAGCCGTCACAAAGCGAAATATTTAATTGTGGTGATATCTGTGTATTCAAAACAACTGAATGACGCCACTATTGTGCTGGCAAGGAAATTCGTATGCGACTGGAAACGTTCATCCTCTTAAATGGTTTCTGTAGTGAAAGATCGGCAAAACGGTAAATGATTAGCTCCGTATAATCACATAACACCTAACAATAAAACTTGATTGTCCAAGTCAATTCCATTCGTAGGGGCATGAACTCCTTCATCGCATACTTTCAAGGAAATAATAGCTCCAAGTCGAGCCCTTTCGAGGAGATATTCATTCGTTTCAAGGGGTAGGCTACTTAGTCGTCATTTATTTCCTACTTTGTGAAATGAGTTGTTTTTTTTTGGAGATATGCTTGAGAAGCTATTTCGTTTGTTTAGTACTTAGCCAATTAGCTTCGCAAAGATTCTTGAAAGGTAAGTGTGCACGATACTGATATTGAAAGGGAAGTGCGCACGAAAACGAAACGCAGTGCGTTCGTTTCAGAACATGTGAACATTGATGAAGGACGACAGATAATATCATGGGCATCGAGCATTCTTTGCCGGATCAAACTTTTGAAATAGTTTTCAACGCTACTTCTTTCCAAATGTATTACACTATTACACTCTCAAAGATACGCTGGGCACTATTTTTAATGAATGAATTTGTCCAATCTTTCGCGATACTGGATTATGAAATCATAATAGAAATTAGGTAAACCTCTAAATGATTCCGTTTCTTCAAGATTTATTCTATGGAACACAAAAAAACGGCTTAGTCTGTATAGTTCAAGTATTAACTGAAATCGTTCCCCGGTCAAAACTTCTTGTGGGCCACCAACTGAACATGATCGTAGCAAAACGCCTAGGCATTGCTGAATAGCTACGAACCATTCATGTAGGCCATAGACCAAACATGTTTGAAAAACACTCGGTTTAGTACACCTTTCCCTATTTCATTCAGTACCGGATTAACAATAGTAGTAAATGTAGCAATTGCTACGGGCCCAGGGAACCTTTGTGTGAAATTTGTTCTTTATTATGCAAGGGTGAATATTAGAATTTAGGTGCCCGAGCCAGACTCTCAAAAAGGGGCCCTATATTTTATACAAGATATACAAACCTTTATTCGCTCAAAGTTAATTTTTCATTTTTTCTGGGAATTTGCTTCTACGTAAAAGTGCATTTCACCTGTTGAATTGTTTGAAGTCATTTGATTTTAAAGTGTTCTTTGTCTACACATTAAAGTTGTTGGGGGGTGAGAGGTCCCTTTTGGTACATTTAATCATAATTTTGTTTTTTGTGACAAGTATATGACTTGCTTCAGAGCTTATTAAATGTGACTCTAGAACAGGGGTTACCAACATGGGGTACATATCTCCCTACGAATAGATTTGAGGTTAAAAATAGAAGGAAAAGATATATTTATATATTATTTATTTCTAAATATTCGTTTATATATCAGTGGATATTATTTTCAAAAATCATTATAGGCTTATTGTTAAAATACCTTTTGAGACATAAAGATCTATACGTTCTATTAAAATTTCAGTGGATTTTGTTATTACTCAACCTTTTTGTCATACGAATTGAGGGGTACATGCTTATTTGCCGAAATGCTGAAGGAGTACATCGTCAGAGAAATGTTGGGAACCCTTGCTCCAGAGAGATTACTATGCTTTTCAACAAAAAATGCAAAAATAAAGTGAGAAACTCCCAAACGGGGTTTCACAGCATCTCTGGAAAAGGGGGCCTGAGGCGACGGCCTCGTTCGTCTCCCTTAAATCAGTGGTTCAGTCGAGACCGTAACCTTCGATACTGAGACTTGGTTAAACTTCGAGACCGGGACTTCATCGAAAATTCCGAGACTCGAGACATCAAAATTTGTGGATTTCGCCGAACTTTTTAAAAAAAATGTCGTTATCATTTCTACATTGTTTTTTTTTCAAATTTCTGGCATTTTCAAACCTGTTTTGGTTGTTACGTGCCTGCAAATACAACTGACAAAAATTCGTTAAATTTTACCAAGCCATTTCTTTGCGATATTCAAAGACTCAAGACATAGGCTGTGACCGAGATATGTTGCCTTCGAGACTGAGACCAAGACGAGATCTAAACCTTCGAGAGCGAGACTCGCAAAAATGATCCTCGAGACTCCATCAATGCCTACAATCCACACCTTTATATACATATCTATATATATATAGAATTAAAAAAACTCATTGGCAGCCCTGCATTTGGCATCTATTCACTAGCGTTTGGGTAGTCACTTGAAGTATTCGTTTGCAACAAATGATTTGCCCACGTATTTGTCTCTCATAGTAACCAACTGCATTGGAGAGCTGTCATTTTTTACATTAAGACGGTAGAATGAACACAGGATCGCCATTAGACAAATTTTGCCCGTATAAGGCAAATATATTTGAACCGTGATGCAGGCATACGACAAATGCCCGTTTCAAGGTGAGCCTTCTTGTAGCTGAGTTTCTTTATGTGGTCTTTTGAGCGGCATTCTCAGATGTTACATAAGCTTTGTATACATCAATTTAGGAGGAGATTTTGCCAGAAGCGGGCAAAGTACACTTGAAATGTTCCAGCAAGAAGCCAACTTCGCCTGTCTGCGGTAAAAACGTTCTGACATGTTGCCAAGCGCGTTGGTTTGACAGATCAATCAAAACATTGTTGAGAAGCAGAACTAACCAGCGACTTTCAACGTTCGGTAATTGCTTCCAAAGCACCAGAAACCTTGCTGTTCAGTATTTTCCTTTGGGAAGGAGGTGAGCTAAGTTTTAACTGCGTACGAAATGTGTTCCGGTTGTTATCGTTCAGCACCGCGGAAATTTGGAAAATGTCAGAGTCTGCATTTCGCTGCCTTTTCAAAGGTTTTTAAATGGACAGGTCTGCGCTGGAATTTTCAATCTTGAAAATTAAGTAAAATGTCTCTGTGACCAAAGCAACATGGCCTACCAAAGCAACACGATGTTGCCTCCAGCCATGCGGTACATCATCTACACTACATTTCCTGATTTGACGTCAGGGATAACCGGCGCAAGTCCATGAACCACTGACGGCAAGAAAACGATGCCAAATTTGCGGTCCATTGCGCCGAAACAAGACGAGGTTCGCGTGCCGGAAATGTGGACTCCTGTGTGTAAGGAACACTTTCGAATCTTCTGCCCAAACTGATGAAGGAAAGCGTTGCATGCACTTTAGTTTTTGTTGTAAAGAACATTTCAACGTTGCTACTGTGTGAAAGAAGTTTGTCTGCAAACGTTGTGGTTATGCGTACAAGTGCTTAGACCACGGGTCACCAACGTGGTGCCCGCGGGCACCAGGTCACCCACAAGGACCATGTAGGTCGCCCGCGGGCCTGTTCTAAAAATAAGATTAGCATGATCAATGTCTTCACATTAACGAATATCAGTACTAAAATAATCAAAGGTAAATTGAGCAAAATTTTTATTTCCGAGGCTTGTATCAAACTAGTAACCTTTCGAATTAATCGGTACACAAGAAGTAGCTCGCAGTTTCGAAAAGGTTGGTGATTCCTGACTTAGATCAATTAGGCTTGTGAGAGAAGTCAATAGCACATCAGTCTGTCAATAAAAACCTTGTTGTAACTTTGTAAAAGGTGCGTTAACTCAAAACAAGCGTTGCCCTACTACATGTTTGAAATGACTTTGTTTTTCCTTTATTTGATCGATTCTGTGCAACAGATTGCCAGATATTATCGTAAAGGAATATGTCCAATTTGAGCTAAACACACTTTATGGGCACGAATTCACAAAAATATCATAAAAATAACAAATTTTCATGTCTCAACCTAATTTATCTTTTTGCATGTACTTCCATCAGCTTCTAACACATACGCTATGGGTCTTGTACAGGCCACCAATAAAGGCTACTGGCGGAATTTCGGATGTTTTCGTGTATTTGTCGTGCCGTTTGGAACCTTACTATCCGCGTTTTTTGGGGAGGGGCATGTGCTGGTTTTGAAATGATAAAATGTTTCCGACATGCAACAACTTTCTTTTTACGGTGAGATGGGCTTGGGAATAGTTTCTGAGTTGTTCGAGCACATGCCTGTGCACCTACGTTTGCGTAAGCTTTGGTTAAGGTGGGAACAATTTTGCCAGAGTGAGGCAAATTACTCTAACATGTTTTTTTAAATACACCTGAGCGGGGTAGAAGTGTTTGGCCTACGCGGAATTACCATCATTAAAGAGTGCGTCAAATGTAGACCCTAATCATGTTTCAGTGCAAAATAGAGCTGTACGTCAGTTCTGGGAAAATCATGTTATACTGTGGTATGAAATGTAGGCTAATTAGCCAACTGGTATGGATTGGTTTCACATACCGTTATAAAAACGTAATTAGTTTGAAATGACAATTGCTTCAGAGAAATTCAATAGCAAACCTATCTCATAATCTACAGACAATATGGTTCTTGAGGTGTGATTTTGCTATGTTTGTGTGATTGTTTCGTTCTATTTTTCCAGAGTTCCTAAGTCATATGTAGTAAATGTGTAATGTAACACACAATGGTACTTGTTGAAATGCCATTAAAGTTGGTGGATGAAAGTAATATACCGATTTGTGCTAAATCTAAAGAATTTTTATGACATTTTGGGAATTTTAAGCTCAACTCTAGGGAATTCCTAGTAAATAATTCTGGGAACCTTGTAGGCCTACTATTGTCCGATTTGCTAAGCACCACACCTACTGGCAGATGCAACAAAAACAATGGATTTTACAAGAAACGTGCAGTGGCCAGTCAGTCGCAATCCCTTTGTTCCAACTGCGACACAGCACGTTTCGCAACACGTGTAAATGCGCACGTGTGGAAGGTGCAACTCTGAACACAATATCAACTCAGCTGGTGACGTTGCACCATGTGCGCGGGTGCGAAGTTATCACTTTGTGCAGCTGCGCCCTCTCACAGTCCAGTGACGTGCCACCTGTGTCCTTTGTATTCTCTCTTGCGATAGAAACAGCACTTCCTTGACAAGAAGTCATGACACAAGGAGGTGCGCTCACAGCGGCACAAGTGCAAAAGCACGGCATTACACAATAATGGCTATAATTACACAATAATGGCTGGCAAACTTGACAAAGGCTATGTCACTCATATTATTGTAACCGGCTATAAATGAGAGATGAAACAGTAGTTGGTAGGTATGATGTTGACGTTTGTCAGAAGAGCAGGCAGAAAGCAGGGACAAGATGTTTCGCGTCTAATCAAAGTGCATTGTTTGATTCCAGTTTGCAGTACAGCGTAAGATCTTTGGCCTTTGCCCAGGACCTCTGGATGGTCGTGTACTTTGAACGTTCACATCTTGTCTTAGCTTAGAGCTTAGTACAAGATACAACGCTTATTCTTGTAGGTTTTCACTCGATCGATAGAGCTCCATAAAAATCAATCAACATATCAATTGCATTTCCTGTCTTTGCTTTTCTACAATTATTCTCCAGCTTACCGTGCCAGTGCTTTCATTAAGAGGCCGCGATGCAAGCGCTATTTGGCTATAGCAGGGGTCTCCAAACTTTTTTCCAGAGGATCACAAAAGCCATTCGAGGGCCGGACATCTTATGCAATGTGATTGTTCCGAAATAAGTTATAGTCTACGAAATCACCCAACGTTTCGTAAATATATTGTGCTTTCATTGTTGACAAAATGTCTGTGCAGCCGAATGAAATGCCTTCGCCAACCGGATTTGGTCCGCTGGTCGTTGTTTGGAGACCCTAGTCTATAGTAAGCATGCTATGGAAGTTCATAACGGATAAACAGTATCACAACCACGACCGACTCATTATATTATTGTTCTATGCTGACGGACGTAATGTTTGCTGACTCACACACACGCACATGCAGCATGCTGAAGTAAAGCAAGCGGACGCAGTTCATTCGAACAGAACTCGCCTCCAAACTAATGTAGCTGCTAATGTTAGGGGTCTAGTAAGGCCACAACAGCACATCCGATCTGCCACCATCATGAGGTTGCAAATCATAACTACAATACCACTGTGTGCTTCAAGGGAAGCTGGAGTTGGACAGCGGCGCCCGCTGATGACAATGATGCATTTTTAGACAAACTACCCTTCCACGTTTCATACAGCGCGATTATCAAGTCGACAAACTTTTAGACTCGCGAGCTGCACCAGTCCCGCGTGGATTCCTCCCGGACTGGATGCGGTTTTTATTTCTACTCAAACAGTTATATCTCATCCGCAAGTAATGAGACTAGGAAATGTAACAATGACATACGTTTATGACTCACGTGTAGAAATGTTGCTGTGATTTGTTAAAGCTTTGTTGAAGCGCAAAGAATTTTTTCAACAAACGAGGAACGAGATTTCCGTTCATCCTTTCATGTGTGCGTGGATTAGTGGGACAGTTTGCTTCTCACTGCTTCGATCGCCAGAAAGCTGCGTCACGTGAATCCAATATGATTGTTTAAGGCCGCCAATACGATGCAACGCAGATCAGCTGTTCTGGACTTAATGTGTTATTCTCAGAGGTGAAAGTAAGCCGGAACGGCCCGGAACGCCGTTCCGCTAAAAGAATCGTTGCCGGTACGGCGTTCCGGTTAGAGTTTCAAGTACACCAATATGTAGGCTATTTGTTTTTGTTCAACTCAAGTTTTTTGCCATGTCGTAATTAACAAAACATTCTGCAGAAGAATGAGTGTACCTCAGAAAATATGTGAAATACGGTGCGGAGCAAAGGGTTGAGATGAATCACAATAAGCATTCTCTTTTTATGGCGTTAAGAATGGGCTATTGTTACGTATGATTTATCACACAGAACGTCTGAAGCCGTTTTCAGATCGCGGGAGGATAGTCTTCTTTATGCGTGTGAGCAGCAGTTCAAACCAAATCCACAAGGTTCTCAAGCCATTCAGTGTTGTTAATGTTATGGGACCGCAGATTTTTCAGGCAGTTCGGAGGGCGGAGGAACTTTCGTCGAGACTGGGCTTTCGTTGAGACGTTCTTCATGTTGGTTTTCATGAGTAAAATACGGGTAAAGGCAAGATTAACTAGCCTGTACTGTAGCCAAGGCTACAGATTTTCGATGGAGCCAAACATTAACAGTTTGTAATGCTGCGCGCGTTCAAGTTGGGTATGTTCTTTGACTTCAATTGTTTTGTAGTACCGTAATCTTGAGCCATTCTGATTTGCAGCTCAATGCA
>JGI24158J21664_10009539_pt1 | contig 12959 bp, 7 predicted proteins | sample Ectturendosymbi3_FD_21664 | JGI IMG/M metagenome (IMG submission 21664) | reverse complement strand
GTACATGTTAGAAATGTACATTAAGTATTGCTCAACAAGCTACACATAAAAGGTCGTATACATATAAACCCTGGTTAAAGTTGGCCAAATTGCAGATAAGGTCATTTTTGCATCTAGATATTTTATGAAAATAATAAAAGTTTTCTTTTCCATGAATTAGGTATCGACATGAGCACATGCAGTGATGGAAAAATCTTGCCAACTTTTGCAGAGATATCCTTTCAGTATGCTACATTGCTTTTAAACATCCAAAAATCTAGTTACTAAAGTGTGTACAAAGTATTCTTGATTATAACATAAAATGACAAATAACTCATACGAATATAAGCAAGTTCAAGCAAGAGCAAATTTTTCTAATTTTATGGTTTACAAGACAAAGCCCGTATAAAAACAAAAGGAAAATGGTTGCGGTCATGTAATTCTAAAATTGACTGAGCAGTGCATGTGCCCTAAGGAATTTCTAACAAACTACCAGTAGCATTTGATGCATTAGCAATCTGTGCAACATTTCAAACCTAACCTTGACTAAGTACGGACAACTGCTCAAAATGGTTGTTTTGTGCATTGAACTTGCAAATAGCAAGACAGCTGATTCAAGTAATATTGCTAGGAGACTGTTATTTCCCCACTAACTTGTTTTGAACCAATTAAAAGAGTTCTTTATTAACCAATCTGTCTGGCCTCAAAAACTATGAACCAGAATGAATTCTACATCACTGGGTGAAGGCAAAACTGCAACCACATTACATGAAATTTGAGGTACCACTTTGACACTCCAACAATAACGTATGAGCATTAGGAATTTTATTGGAAAAATTTGTTACTGTAAGAGTCAGTGACATTGTACAATTGACTACAAACACCAAAGATTGACACAAAAATCAAGTACAGTTGCAGCAGAATCCATTGAACACCAGTCATATGTATATTCGTTAAGCAGAAGAACAGCATAGCATAAGCTGTTAATAACCTCTTGAGTGTAACTGTACTTTTTTAAATAATTTTCAGAACAAAATAAAAGATCCTTACCAGGGGCAGAACAATCTGCACATTTAACATCCGCTTGTGATCTGGATTTAGGTTTTGACATCTTCAAAGCAAAGCAAGTTTTAGCTTAATTCCCCAAGTGTTCAATGATATCCCTTAAGTTCTGATTCAGATAATATAGCAAATAAACATATTCAGTAATGTTATGACTAGCACCTGTAAAAAAGTGGTTTTCATGCTTAAAATTTTAAAGGACAAAGCAACCAAAAGAGATTGGCAGATGTTATGAATCATCACACCATTGATTCTAGTCATTTCTAATACACTATAGAGACAAGTTGATCCACGTCACTTTCCACCTCAAGGAAAACTTGCTGTCAAATTATTTTAACACATCAAGCGCCGGTTGCCTGGAAACTTGCCCAAGTACAGGCCGCCGGCCCACAGTATATACGTGGTTGGCATACGGTGTACTCGTACTTCACTTCAAATGCCAACTGTTGAGCGCCAGGTCGTATGCTTTCCTCTATAAAGTACGAACATTTCGTACAAGTCTCCAGCAACCAGAAACATATATTTATAATGCTCACTGACGTCTGGTGTGGTCAGGAGAGCATTTCAAAGCAACCATGGTATATTTTGCCTGCAGTCACGGTGGTTTTGCCTTTTTCGCAGAGAGTGGAAATAAGATCGGCCTGCTGTAACCATGTGGCTGATTGTCTCGTCACATTGCATTTCATTGGGAGCGGTTTCTAATGTAATGTGGATAAACAGTCACTCAGAAATTTTCTTGCTGAGTTAAAGCCCATCATGCAGAGATTTGAGGATTTTTGCTTGAGCATAAATATTTTTTCGACAGCAAGTGCTTCAGCCGTGTGTTTAATGCTGCTTCACAAACATTCGCTCTTGGCAGATTTCAAATGACCCGTTTGTGTAAAGCATTTGTGAATGCAGAGTGCATAAATAAATACACAACTTTTTTACTGAGTTAAAACATTTCATGTAGAGATTTGATGATTTTTGCTTGAGCACAAATATTTTTTTTGACAGCAAGTAAGTGCTTCAGCCGAGCATTCGACGTTGCTTCACAAACATTCGTTGTTGGCAGATTTCAAATGACCCGTTAGTATAAAGCGTTTGTGAACGCATGCCAGTGTGATGTGGATAAAAAAGTAGTGTGAGGTGCAACATTATGTAAAAAGTTGACGGTTTTGGCTGCTGCAAAATTGTTTTATTTTCAACAGAAAGTAACTGCTGGAGCTGTCTGTTCGGCTACTTCAAAAACATTCGCACTTGGCAATTAGCCCTGCTTCTCAAACATTTGCACTTGGCAATGCGCGCTGCTTCACAAACATTCGCACTTAGCAGTCTTCAAACGGCCCGTTAGTGCAAATCCTTTGTGAGGCAGGGAAGGCATCGCGAAGAATAACATCCGCTGATTTGCGAAAAAGCAATAATTCAGTGATCGCGACTTGTGATCTTTTCGCTGCTTCCCAACAACACATATCAATGGAGATTTAGAGTGCAACAGAGAACAATAAAGGTTGCTGCCAACAATAGCTCGCATTGCACCTTTGCTGCTCATCCTTTCCCATCGCAAAAACGCCAAGCACCTGAACGTGCGTGCATAACTTTTTCACAAATCTCAAACCATATTTACGACCAGCTGATAAAAATGTTGTAGCTTTTTTCTTCTCGTTTCATGCACTACCATCTTGACATGTGGCTGCTACAAGGTAATCACAACATGTTCTGTGATATTCACATTTTTTCTGCAACAACAACAACAGCAGAAGCGTTACATTTCAGCATCCAACAGCTGATAACTTTCTAATGCTCAGTCGATGTGCAAGTAAAATTTTGCGCTGTTTTTTTGTGCAAAGAAAATTTTGTGTGGCTTTTTCATGCGACAAAAAAATGTTGTGTTTTTTCATTGTACAATGTGTGTAATAATTTTTTTTCATAGTCCAGTTAGTGCAACGAAAACATCTATGAAAGTTTTAAGTATCGAAATGAAAGTGCTGTACGTTTTAGTCAAATCGAAACCAAACTGAGTTATCTTGTGATAGGCAAAAACAACTGAACGCAGGTGCGTTTTCGGACGGAGTCAAAAAGCAGAAACGCTGTCTAGTACCAGGTGATATAAAAACTGTTATTTCTTCTCTACAATATTTTAATTCAAAACTTGGCAGGATGCTTTGTAACAACTATAGGAGCCGTTTCCGTAATTTTTACATTTTTCCCATTGTTGGAATAGGCGCAATAAATTTTCAAAGTCAATAAACAGACAATCCACTCTTGTCTCAGGGTGTTCTTTCTCTCCAAAAGAAGTGGAAAAATTTTTTGATTTCGATTTCCATAAACTACACAATATGACTAACATTTTTGTGCAGAATTTGTGTTTCTATCGTGCAAGGTTTTCCATCCAGAGCCTTTTTAAAACAACGCCTTGCCCACTCAAGCACCAGCGCGAAAACCGTACCGGCGTTCTAGCATCAGACAGCAGCCACGAATATACCGTGGAACGGCGGCCAATTAGTTAAGCTTTTCAGTTTTGCTGTCAAATCCTTCATATTCATCTTTAGTTGTACACCGAGTAAAGCAGGGGAGTTGTAAAGCAAAGGACTTACGTCATAGGTTAACAGAGTAAAGTAGTTACAGAATAGTTTCAGATTTTTTCCAAAGGTTGATTTTAAAAATTTTGGTGAAGAGCAAACAAAGTTTTCCACACTGAACATCATTCATAGAATCATTGTTCTATTGACTCAACCCAAATTCAAATCTTAAAAATTCAACTTTAGTCATACAATTTCCTAACCAGGAGTCAAGTCACCTTGAGTCATATAAAAACATGACTCATGTTGTTACATCTCTGGTAGTTGTAACCAAAACGCACATCAATCATGGTACTTGAACTTACAATGCATTTTCATAATATTGTTGAAACAATCACAAAATAAAAATGCGCTTGTGAACTACCTGCTTACTACTACATATAAAATGTTTCTTTGGTTTGAGTCAAATCCTCAACAAAATAACTTATGAGACTATTGCTGATTGACCAACAAAATCTTTGCCAAGAAGATTATATCCTATAGTTCACAATAGGATTTACCGCCCACAATTTGAAGAAAAAAAGCAAAAACTCAGTGAAACACAGAAACAACCACTACATTATCCAACTTTTGAGGGCTGTTCAAAATTGTCAGTGTTATCGCTAATGTTAAAACTGAATGTTTTTATATATATAATCCCCTCTTACCAAAAGCACATGAAAATATCTTAATTTTGGGTTACCAGCCTGGAATAACTATATACGTATAATTTTTTTCACATTTATTTGCAAACAAACCACATAGGAAATAGAACTGTTTAAAAACTGCTTCCACATAAAATATATCAAAAGATCTTTTGAATGCTGAATGGTCTCCATACAATGTAACAATCAACTATTGTGCTAATATCACCAGTTTCCACATCAGGCCTTTTACAATCTGTAAAAGTATAGATGTTCAATGACAACCCCTTCTAATTGGCATAAGATTTCTTTGTGAATGTGTTGACAATTGAGAAAAAATTTTTTTAGCAAAAGGTGCTAACCTTTTTTGTTGGAAACCAATACTTTAGACAGCCACAAAACTTAAAATCTGCACACCCAAGAAACCTAAAATCTAAGGACGATTCAATGCCTTCAAACATTTGTGTACTCCAGGCCCATATTTTTTCTACATTGCCGCCTTTAGCAACTTTTATAAACTAATTTTTGTAAACCATTCACAAGTTATTATGTGTGCAAATGCACAATCATTCTTCTGAAATAAACAACACTAAATTTATTTCTGAACAACTGCAAAAGAGGATTCAGATCAAGTCCACTGTGCAGTAGCATTGCATGTCATTGTCAAGCATTAATGCCTTAGGTTAGGCGTGGGCATTTAGCAACCCATGGGTGCCCGCCACAATGTTTTTAGTGGCCCGCAGAAAAAATCTTTAAATCTGAAATTTATTAAAAGGTGTGTGAGGTTACATTTGTCTTGAGCATTGAATTGCTTGCTCTGGATAAAGTGTATTTATACAAGAAGAATTACAATAAAACCTTTTCTGTGTACCATTATTGTTTTATTTATATTCTACAATCAAATTGAAAGTATTCAAGTAACTTCACTCAACAGGTGAAACAAGCAGGAAATCAATCACAATTTTTAATAGGAAATCGATTTCACATAACACTATGCATCATCAGTCCTTACATCTGCAAGCAATGCTAACAGGTGAAATGTTGAAAGGCTAAAGCAAGGTCAGAGAAAGTAAACAACCTCAAGACTGCAGTGAAACATAGCACAACATCGACTGCATCAATTAAAACTGGAAATTATGTCTTACTCATCTGAAAGTATTGACTGCAACTTAAAAAACTTACTGCAAAAGTTACATGAACTCAATAAAATACAACACAAGCTACAATGATTTACACAATACAGTAGAATACTTTGTTCTCAGATGAATACAACTCCTGTCAAGGCGGCGCTTCTAATTTAGCTTGAAACAACACGTCATATGATTCAGCATAACTGCAGAATGCATAAGCTAAGCTTGCACTAGAAGCGATGGCAACCAAACCTCAGCGGGCGCATTTGAAATGCTGTGAATGACAACAACCAAAAACTCCAGCTGCGAAACGCGGCCTTCTCAATGTGGCCCCAGAGCTAAATTAATTCCCCACCCCTGCCTTAGGTTGAATAAGTGTTTTCATTAACCACTTGCTAAGCTTGCTTTTGTTCTACTGTTTCAAGGAAAATCTCATGTAAAGAGAAATCAAGTCCACCAAGCATTCCTGAATACAAAGTTGGTTATTTTCAACCCTGAGCTCAAGTGTTAGATCTTGCAAATCCTATTTATAATTTTTATAGTAATGAAATACTCTAGCAAATTAGGTGCATTTTACATATGCTATTGTTTTCCTAGTTGGAATGCTATGAAGATGTCAAACTTTGCTTCTAGTTTGTAACATAGTTCACTCAGCTTCAACCTTGGGTAGAATATGAGATGGCCCAACCTTGACACTTGGAGTTAATTTTGCCATTAGCTGCAAGCAGTACAGGGGACACCGCTTGTCAAGTCCACCTTGGTACTAGTTGATATCAGTTTCATACACAGTAGTTTCAATAACCAGTGCACCTAACCAAGAAAACAGTGATCCTGGAGGTTTAAATATCAAGCAATTATTACACTGTATCTATTCAACACAAAGTCTTAGCAACAAGAGTTGTTTAGATGGAAATGAGAAACTACTTCGGCTGCCCAGTTTGATTAGATGGCTAGTTCACTCATAATAGGCCATTGTTTGCTCATGTAATGAATCGATTTTCTAGATAAATAGAAAATGGTCTTACCAAATAGAGTCTGGATGCATCTATTGATCAGCAATTTTATAATGGAGAATGCAGAGGAAAAGTCTATCCAATGCTGCATTATGTTTGATAAACAAATGGGTGTCTTATGTCATGAATTATTAAGCAGCTTCCACTGTATTGGCACAAATTGACTTGGATAGTGCATGCTTTTCCAATTTGTGAAGATCGTAACTGAGGTTCTTAAGCTTTGAAAAAGTAAGGATTTTGAAGAGACTGAACATTTGTAGAAACATGCAACTGATATTTGAGTGATACTTGATTGCAAGTGTTAAATAAAAGGTAGAATCATGACCACATGCAGTGGCAGTATGCTAAACTTCTTGTATTCTTTTACATGCTAGGTAAAAAAATACTAAGAGGGAATGTGTTGCGTAGAGGAAACTCCCTAATAAACTTGCCTATAGTTGTACAACTATTTGTTTGTTAGTGTCATTGCATGGCTACACAGTGGTTGGGCCACACAGTGGTCTCTAGCTCAGCAGTTCTTAACCTGGGGTAATGTACCCCCAAGAATACATTTGCCTATCTGGAAGGCACATTTAAGGTTAGCAATAGAACGGAAAATATATTTATACAGAATATTATTTGTTTCCAAATATTCCAAAATCTGAAAGTTTTCAGTGGATTTTTGTTCTCTTACACAGTGTTTTTGTCATAACAAATTTTAGGGGTACATTCTAAACAGAAGAACACTTCAGGTTAAGGTACTAATAATTTGCACCATTTCACCTGACACATTTCAACTAAAGCATCAAAGCTCAGCTGACTCAATTGGCAGTTAGTATTAATTAACTATCTAATCAAGGGATTAATTATTTTGTTGTTTTCATGTGATAAATTTTGAACCAGAAACGCTTTTGAAAAATGCTTTTATCTTATAACATTACCAGAAAACGCTTTTTCATCCTTTTATATTAAAGTAAGTACTCTCCACGATGGCTGTAAGCAAGGAATTGATTAGCAAATTTTTAATAGGAAATTGAGTTCACGTAAAATTATGCATCCTTAGTGCTTATTCAAATAGAATCAAATAATATTAAATGTAGGCTACTGAAGCTAAGAACTAGTCTACGGTTTATCTTGCATTGGCATAGTTTTAAAGCCAGCGCCATGTGTTAGTGTGTGCAAAACACCATGAGTATAAGGCCAGACTACGTCTGTTGCCAATGGTGCAATCTCCAAAAATGTAAAGTGAGAATGGAGCAAAACTACATCAAAGGACAATACCAGTGACACATGCCAGCTGTGAGAAACTACAGTGCAGCATCAACATTTCCCAAAAACCTAGTCTCACTACTAACACTCAATGCAAAGCAAGAAGCTCATGCATAAAGTCACTCTTCCAATCAGTTAGCAGGTAGGGATGCATATAATGGAATATCGAATCCTATGGATTCAAATCCTTCAGTATTCAAATGCAAAAATCAGAGTTTTTACGAATATTTAGATTCGAATAAACTTGGAGTGCACAAACGTGAAAATCTACTTATTTGGCAAAACAAATTGTTTGAATAAGTTGCGCAGTCACAACAAATTTTGCTCCTGAGTTTCTTGCACTTGCAGCCACGATTCTTCTGCTTGCTTATGACTGTGTACTGCAGTTGTTAACATGTTTATGTCCCAAAAATGTCGTGTACTTTTCCTTGAGATTAGACAGCGAAGAACACAACAAATGTGGTTTCCTAACACTGGAACTTCTGTTTTGTCTCTAAGGCCAATTAGTTAGTAAAGCTGTTGTCCAATCAGTTGAATTAACAAATTCACCGCTTGGGTTTGAACCTGTGGTGTTGATTTTAGCATCTTGGCAGAAGGTGGAAATTTCATTTTCTGGCCATCTGCGCGGGGTCAGTTGAATTAATGGCACCACAACCATCGTCTGCACAGCACGCTTTACCTTTCTTTGAAGTGAAATACACGATTAAGTGATGTTAATCTACAAATGAAAAAACATTTATATGCAAATATCTAGTTTATGCGATTAACCATACTATTTTCTTAACATGTGAATGGCTTTGGTTTGGGATTCCACAATCCTATGCGATAAAGCGGTTTATGCGTTCAACTGATATGCAATTAACTGGAATTGTCTTCATAAGGTGCAATCAGTTGTTGCGTAACACATAACAACTTTTGTGTACTTGGTCTTTTTCAACGAAAATTTCTGCTTGCTTAGCCAAGAAACTCTGTGACAACTGCCTTTACCAGTGATCATGCAATGTGAGTAATTGGTAGTTCTCAATTACAGTAGCAATTAAAGAAGACAACTGGAAACAGTAAATGCTGTCTGCTGCAGCTAGTCAGGTATATGCTGCAAAGTTTACACCAATGCATATCCCTCCACAATTTTGCAGTTATTCCAGAATAAGATTCAATATTCTGGGTTTGAAATAAAGATTCCGGATTATTCCAGCACCTCTAAATGTTTCATAATGCACATCCCTATTAGCAGTCAAGGTTCCTAGTTTTATTCACGAAAAGGTGATGTTGCACCTGACGCGAAGTTGCAAAGCTGAAGTAGCCATAACATGGCATAGTCTCCATGCATAGAAGTCAAGAATGGAGCAAAAAAAATGTCCGTGACAGAATTTCTACAACTGAGGATGATTATTTCTTTGTTTATTTCAAAACAAACACAAGCAAAGGTAAGTGACACCGAGTTATCCAGTCATCTGCAGACCACATTTGATTTGACATCTAGAAAATCCCAAGGAAAAACGTGATCAAAACTATTGGGGCCATGGTTAGCTGCAATGGATTCCTGAGTGGAGATATTTCTTACCTGCCTAGCAGTTCCTCATACCTTGACCAATTGCTTTGCATGGCTGAAGAGCTCTGCGTTGATCATCCAGCAGACTCCAACACCTTTTAATAATGGAACCTTATTAACATTTTTGGTACCAGGCCACATATATATACGTGATGAGAAAACGCACAGGTTACCAGGCCACGTATATATATGTCCTTAAGGAAAATCTCTGTTTTACGGCCCTGGGAGCCAAACCAACCAGCCATTTTTGTTGCTCAAGGGTTGTTTGGAAACAAGTTTATCATCCAAGTCTTTAGAGGCCTTGATCAGCTCTCTGGCATATCTGGAGGCGAAAGTATGGCTCTGAAACCAAAAATTCAATGTAAATTCAAATCCCACAAAAGGTAACCTTGGTCATTTTAGCTAAAAACCATGACTTGCCAGCTGATTTAGCTAGATAGCTGTTCAAACCCTCTAAAGATTGGGAAAGTCTTGTAGCTTACAACTAAAAAAACTTTTATAGTTTTGGGTTTGGGGTTTTTGGTCAATGACGTCAGGATTGGGGTAGGTTTTGCATTTTTTTGATGATGTCACCAGTTGATCCAATGAACCGATTTTAGCTCAAAGCTTTGTTGGATTCTAGGATATAATACAAGTCTTTAGAGCCCTTGATCAACTTTCCAGCGTTTCTGGGTCCAAAATTAAGGCCAAAAAATGCCAAATATTTCTGGAATGCCCTAGGGGATTAGTGGGATTTCCCTAATTAATTTGCAGTATTTTGGCCATAATTTTGGAACCAGAAATGCTAGAAAGCCTATCAAACCCTCTAAAAACTTGTGTCCAGGGCCCGATGATGTCATACTAATGTAAACAAAATATGCGTAAACATACTCCCATCATGTAAACATCAATAAAAAAACTGACACCCAAATCTAAAATAATTTTTTCTCATTGCAAACTGCAAGACTTTCTCCATCTTTAGAGGGTTTGAACAATTCTCTAGCTTAATCGGCTGGCGAGTTATGGCCTAGGGTGGAACACACCCCAGGTTAGCATATGTGAGAATAGAATTTTTGCCAATTTTTGGTTTCAGAGTCATAATTTTGGCTCCAGATATGCTAGCAAGCCAATCAAGGGCTCTAAAGACTCAGATGATAGCCTAGATTCCAAAAAAAATTGAACCAAAAAATGGTCCATTGGGTTGACGCCCAGGGCCAGGTAAACTTGGCCACAAGGCGAAAACATACCCCTATTACGGATGTCACCCAAAGAAAACTCCAAACCCAAAACGAAAAAAAAATTTTTTTCAGTCTAAACTAGAAGACTTGCTGAATCTGTGGAGAGTTTGAACAGCTCCCTAGCTCAATCGGCTGGCAAGTAATGGTGTTGCAAAGCTCTGCCGCTATAGTGGCTCTTGTGGTCCTTAAAGGTAAACAACCCAGTACCGATGGATATCGTTTTTGGAAAACCACCCGATACCAAAAGTGTTAAATTCCCAATGATTCAGCCATCAACTTTAAGTTGCATAAAATAGTCTAATGTTTGCACCAATAAACTTTATTCAGTTTGCCTTAAAGACAGACTGTTTGATAGGTGCAGCCTTGTCAGGTATGATCACTTCAGCCCAGAATGTACGCTATAATGATGAAGGCTAAAGAATTATTTCTCAAAGACTGCAAAGTTCCTGATTTGCAACCCATAATTACTTGCAGTTTAGCATCATGCCCAAGACAAGGGTTTTTGCATTCATCTTCACTATTACATGATATTCTCTTGAATAAGAGCTTAAAGCACCAGCTTAGTAGGCGAAACATACATTGAGTAAACATCATATAGCTTCTGAGTTTCAATGTATTTATGTACACTTGATATCTCTACAAGTATAAGTAACTCTACAGTCAAAGTAATAAACTTGAGTAGTTCTACCATTTGCAATGTAGAAAGTAGTTCGCATGTTCTAGTTGCAACACAATTTACATCACCAAGCATTGTAAATGCTCGAAAGTAAACCATTTCAGTTTTTAATTTTTGTACTTCAGGATTAAGGTTGGGATCAACCTTCATGAATAGGATTAGAACAGGAGTGGGCAGGTTTTTTTAAGTTGTTTTATAAGTTCAAAACGGACTCATAAATTTCTTGTGCGGACCCATAAAATTGGTACTTCCACATTAAATCTGGACAACCACGAAAGGCTTTAAAGCTGAGTCAAATTGTTGCTTCAATTGACGTCCAAAACCTATTTGACTCACACCAAATAAGTACAGTGCAGACAGTAACCTCGCTTATTTATCATAATCATCTCTGAAATCCCATGCAAAGCAACAATTAATAATTTGACAGTTTTTATGAGATAAATAATTACGTTATGGATTTTTTTTTAAAGAAAATGTTTGGTACCCAGTATGGATCTGTACGAACCGGATTTCTCTGATTCTAAGAACCCGATTTTCAATTCTATGGACATGAATCAGGTCCCTAAAACACCTTAAAAAACTGATGTTATGTAATAATTAATGCTTTGAATGCCACTGAGTCTGTCGCTTTTAGCAAGCCACGTCTTTTCCACAGTGTCAAAGGTTTTCAACAAGCCAAGCCTTTTCCAGATTTTATACATTTACTTTCTTGTGCGTGTATTTTCATAAGATATTGTCACAGCAAAAACATAAAACTAGCCATCCAAGAAGAAAGCAGTATTTTTGTAGTAACCCTAAACAAAAATTTCTTGCTGTAAGCCAGACCAGAAAGCGTAAACCCCAGCAGCAGTGAATGCAAAGGTTCTTTCGATTCTGTTGTGCAGGAAGTATAGCATTCAACTGTTAGAATCTCAAAAGCATCGTCAGTTTCAGCTAACAGTCAGTCACAAGCATCTAACAATCAGACGTTTCAATCATGGATTAAGCTGAAAGGTTTTGATGAATCCCTACATATGAATGTGTTCACTCTGCATGCTGACGGGGGCATAGTATGTTTGCTATGCTCAAAGCACCCAGCAGTTACCACCGGCCAAGGGACAATGGTAATATTTACACTTCCAAGCCTCCCAGACCGTAACGCCCACACCGCCTGGATGATCATCTCAGCTCTGATTAACTCCAAAAAGTCAATAGCCCAGAAAAAACTCACTGTTTCATACTATTCATCAGGGTCGCATTTCAGCTAAAGTTAATACAGTAGCTGAGCGCACATATCTGATTTATTGGGTTTTGAAAGAAGAGATAGCGAATCGAAACATAGCTTCCTTGCACACCTTGATGGACTGCATTGGCCACAATGATCGGCTTTGCGAACTCCACCATAACAGTTCTGGGGCAGTAACTGAGTTTATTTTGCTGACCTTGGAATATTTGAGTAATCGCATTGTTCCTGATGTCAAGCAGAGCCCATGCTGGGCTAGTATGGTTGTTGAGACAACCGAATACTGCTGCAATGTGCTGTCCATTTCACTTGCTACAACCTGGCCAGAGCAAAGATTTTCAACTCTGTGCAGTGTTAAAACCAAAAAACGAAACCAGCTCTGTCCATTACCAAAAAACGAAACCAGCTCTGTCAAAGCCCTTTAAAATCTGTTGATTACCAAAAAACGAAACCAGCTCTGTCCAAGCCCTTTAAATTCTGTTGAACCAAAAAACGAAACCAGCTCTGTCCAAGCCGTTTAAATTCTGTTGATGTTTGTTTTGTTTGGTATAAAAAAAATTACAGACAACTGTACAAGCAATTTTTTTTAAGGTGTTTTAGGGACCCGATTCAAGAAAATTAATGAGTAGGTGTTTTGGTGGGCTTCATTGTTTTTTTCAAGTGGGTTTAAAAAAAA